>Ga0247839_1001598_pt1 | contig 36654 bp, 28 predicted proteins | sample LaCruzMarch2015__6_FD_192405 | JGI IMG/M metagenome (GOLD analysis project Ga0247839, IMG submission 192405) | Freshwater microbial communities from meromictic Lake La Cruz, Castile-La Mancha, Spain - LaCruzMarch2015_16m | ecosystem: Environmental > Aquatic > Freshwater > Lake | place: Spain... | reverse complement strand
CAATCCATCAAAAGTGCAGCTCGTGGCTTCAGGAACTTTGAAAACTATCGAACAAGGATCCTGTTCTTCTGCGGAAGACTGGAACTGATTCCCAATGTTTCTACCCATTAAGATGGGAGAAGAACCCGTTGTAGAAAGCTCCTTCGATGCTAGTAATTCAAAAGGAAATATCGTACGAGATGTATATCTTGGCAGTAACCGATGTTTCCGTGCGCGAGAAATTAGCAAGGGAGTCGTAGAGTCATCGTGGACGATTTCCCCAAAATCGAATGGTTTGGGTGTCTTGGAATGTCGTGATGGGCTGCCAGTAAAGCGTCAAAGCTATTCATTCCCATTCATATTTGAGCCAGAGAAAGAACTACCAGACTTAAAGAAAGGAGTTCTTGAATCCTCAGTGGAAACGCAATGGGCAAAATTGCCCGGCGATATCGACGTACCGAGACTCGTTAATGCAAGCTTCTTCGACAATTCACTTGAAGACCCTAGTTCGATTCAGTTCTTGGCCAAGATAAAAGTGTTTTTGCCAGAAAGCCCTGAATATGAAGCTGCTTTCACGAAGTTCGAGGAGATTTGTCGTCAAACTACAGGCTCCGATGACAAACCGAACGAAAAGTGAATTTGGGCTGCTGCGACGGCCATCATAGTTGGCCACGGGAAAGTTGTAAATTTGAAGGAGTGCCAGGGGGACTAGATTATTCTTGACTGGATATAACCTTTAGGTTATAAAGTCAACGATGTGGGCAATTGAATACACAGATGAGTTTGGAGGCTGGTGGGACGGACTACGCGAAAGCGAGCAGGATGCCCTAGTTGCCAGTATTGGTCTGCTTGAGGAACTTGGCCCAAATCTAGGAAGGCCGCACGCTGACCATATTAAGGCCTCCAAACACACAAATATGAAAGAACTTCGAACGCAAGTTGGTGGCGAGCCGCTCCGGACGTTTTTCGTTTTTGATCCTCGCCGAACCGCAATCCTACTAATTGGCGGAAACAAGGGTGGTGATGATCGGTTCTACGATCGCATGATTCCGATCGCAGATCGCCTTTACGATATTCACTTGCGAGAACTCGCACAGGAAGGATTACAACCATGACCGGACGAAACAAATTTTCAAACCTGAAAGCTCAATTGGGTGCTGATCGTCTGAAACAGGTGGAGGCAAAAACCAAAACGATGCTCGCCGAAATGCTCCTTCCCGAGATTCGCAAACACTCGGGCATGACTCAGAAAGAGGTGGCGGCCGTGCTTGGCATCAGCCAACCGGGCCTGAGCAAGATTGAAAATCAAGACGACATGCACATTGGCACTTTGAGCAAACTGATTGAGGCAATGGGCGGAACGCTTGAAATCATTGCACATCTCCCGCAAGGTGATTGCCGGTTGACGCAATTCGGCGACTAACGTGGCGTCCAATGGCCATTCGCGTCAAAATTGCGAGAACCGCTTTCCCCAAAGGCTGGCCAGACGCTCTGCCAACGGCCATTCTGGATTTGCCCCAACCAATCGATTCGGTCGAATTCATGAATCCCTTTTCCTACAAGGATTCGAGCAAGACAAACTCGCTTGCATCCTTGCCAAGGCGACGCATCAATCGCAGGCATGGCAAGGGGTACAGCTTCAACCGTTACATCCTTGTTGGACATTCGGAGCTATCTTTGGTTGCTGTCTCGTCTTGCGATCTCAACGCGTTCGGCTTCTGTCTCGAGTTGCATCGCGAAATCGACCAAAAACTCTCCAACCGTTCGAACTTGATTGGCAAGTGACTTCGACGCGTTCAATCGAGTATCATCGGATGTTCCCCTCAAATGTTTCATCGCGTAGTCAACCGCAATCTGCTGAGGACTTGTTAGTGGCAATATCAGTGTTCCAAAAGTGGATTCATGTCGCTGAACCAGAAAGTCCTTTGAAACAAACGTTTCAATCGCAGGTGCTATATCACTGGCAAGGCTCGGTGCGTCTACGTTCGAAACGTGGTCGATTTCGTTCAACGTGTTATTCGGGAGTTCCGATGAGAACTTCGTTGCATATTGAAGATCTTCACGAGAGAACATCCCGATAGGTGATGCGGGTTCTAGCCAAGCAGCCCGGTAGCCTCCGCCGAACGATCGCTGTCCAGACCATAAATTCCAATGCACAGGCTGACTCGTAGCGAGATCGTAAGACAATTCATCGATGGGTGGATCGATTTGCTCACCATCCGATTGCAACGTCGGCGGGCGAATCGGATCCGCCGTAACAGGGATATCGCTGACACTGGAATCAGCCACCGGTTCGTCTTGCTTTTGAGTGTCCAGCGGGCAACAAATCCTAGGCTGCTCAAAAAGATCTGCCCAATGGCACGCGTTATTGCTTCGGTCTAGCTCAGGGCAGACCGGGGCTAGCTCAGGGCAGACCGGGGCTAGCTCAGGGCAGACCGGGGCTAGCTCAGGGCAGACCGGGGCTTGCTCAGGGCAGACCGGGGCTAGCTCAGGGCTGACCGCGTCTAGCTCAGGGCTGACCGCGTCTAGCTCAGGGCTGACCGCGTCTAGCTCAGGGCTGACCGAGTCTATCTCAGGGCTGACCGCGTCTATCTCAAGGCTGACCGCGTCTATCTCGCCTTGCCAAGTATTGTCAACTGGCTCCGAGCCATGATGGCAAAACACAAAGATGTTTGCGTGACCTCGGACAGGGAATACGCCCGACGCCTCTAAACACGGTACTTGGTCGTGTGGTTGGTCGTGTGGTTGGTTCCAATCGTTGCAGTTCCAGTCAGATTCGATCGAAACAGTGGTATCCGTAAGAGATTCGGTGATTGGATCGGTTGTAATACCAGCGACGGGTAATGATTCGTTGATTCGAATCAACTCAACCAACTGGATACTGCTGTTTCTTGCGAACGATGTAAATAATGTTCTTGCTTGACCGTAAGCGGAGAATAGACGGTCGCGTTGATTGATAAGGCTGGATGCTTGGGACCCAATTTGAGCCCAAGCGGCGTCGAAATTGGAACGCATTTCATATCGCTTCGCGGCAGCAATACAATCGTCCCAATCGGTTCTTGAAGTATCGACTGGCTCGACCGCTGACTCCGAAGAGTCAACACCATTGGATTCCGATGAACAGAGGTCAAATCCGTTGCATGGTTGATCGGCATTAACGACGGATTGGATGGCTGTGGCAATCGAATCAACTTCCTGTTTCGATAGGGATGAGCCAGCAAATTCGTCCGACTGCAGATCATATATGTAACAAACGCCTGCATTGGGGCGGAGAAGTTCGTTCCAGCACGAAGCCAGAGATGAGCTTTGATAAGATGAAATAACTCCCACCGCGATAGCAGTGCGGAGAACAGATCGGATCAATGGGAATCGCATCGCAAGAAACCTCAGATAATCGTCGGTCGGTCGCGTCGGCAATCATAGCTGACTCAGCGCCATGGCTGAGTCAGCCATCCGTGGCCATCGGCGAGCCAAACAACAGAGTTTGGAGAATAAATTTAGGGTGGGTGCCGACTTCCTCGCACCACGATTCTCGTGATGCATTGACATCGGCGTATGATACCCAAGTTATCGTAATCATTCGTCCAAACCATTAGCTGAGAAGTCAACGCAATACAAAATAGCTTCCCAGTCGGTAACGATTGCCCAATCCGCACGTATTCTATCGACCGTAAGGATTTTGCGTTCAGCTTGTTATCTGCTCTTCATCAACATCTCACCGATGACTTTTTCGGGTGAACCTGTTGCTTGAAGTCGGCCCATCCAAAAAGCCAACTCCTGCTGATTGGGCGTTCGATTCGTAACGCTGGTGATGAGTTGTTGGACATAAGCGGAATCGCTCCCAAACCGTTCTCGAAACTGCGAACTCGAGAGCAACTTGATCTTGAGGTCGTCGATCGAGTTTCCTTGTTGCAGATACGCTTGCCAAGCCAATACTTCACGCGTGCTCGGTGCTCTGCCTAGCAATTGCAGGAACAACTGTGTCATGGCGTTGCTATCGAGCGTGCTAGGGTAGCCTGCGTTGATTACTACGTTGCCACTCGAAATTGGACTGGTGTTGCCTGGAATGGTGTTGCCGGAAGGTGGCAAACCATTGGAGCGATCAAGCGTAAGATTGATCGCTTGCCCAAGGCTACCGAGGTTGAATGCAATCGGTTGTGGCAATCGATACAGCTCTTGGTTACCGGAATTAATGGAAGCTGAAACTTGATATTGGTCCTGTGGGGATAGGTAACGAGGGTCAAGATTGAGCTCGAAGGTAAATGGGCCGAATCCGTCCGCGCGTGTCACCGACTTACCACCCGCAATTTCGTAATATGGCTTCGAGACATTTTGAATCTGAACCGTCAGCATGGTACCGTATGGGAGTTGCATTCGATCTCGTGTCACGACCGATCCCGTCAAGGTACTCGACGCGGAACTCATCACGACTGGGAGCGCTTTCAAAACGCGTTGACGAGAGTCGAGAACCAGGAGCGAAACTCTCCCGGTTGGGTCCGTATTTTGACGGATTTCATCAGCGAGTTCTACGATTCGATTGTCGAAACTTCCGATTCGATTTCCGCCGACTGCCACGATGACATCGTTGGGTTCAATACCGGATTGTTGACCCGCACTACCTGGAGCGACTTGTGTGACGACGGCCCCCACATCGGTACTTTGGACATAGACACCGAGCTTCCAATCTTTGCGATTGGCAACCAGCGACGGTCCGTATCCCATAGTTGCAGGATAGCCCACACTGCTGGGAAAGCCAGTGTTACTAGGCACAGCCGCTCCCGTGGTGTTGTAGTTTGTTGTGGGAGGAACCGGCGTTGTGGTGGGAAACCCAGCCTGTCCTCCGAAATTTATTTTTGGCAATGCGCTTGGGGCTACGTTGAGCCAGTTCGTTTGCCCGAAACATTGGGTGCTTTTGAGGCACGTTGCGAGTACGATCAGTACGAGTATGGAATGCTTCATGATGGTTCTAGTTGTTTAGTGTTGAGTGTGTAGTGTGTATTGGAGGATTTTCAACGCATCTGTGGGCCACTGATCTGGTCCAGTTGCTGTCGAATAAAGGCTGGGTCGATTGGAAAGAATCCTGCTCGAATGGCTTCCAGTTGTCCGTCTCGGCTCAAGATATAACGAAGAACGTTTTCTCTTAAACCACCGTCGATGGCCATTTGAGCCTTGTCTACGACGAGGAGCAGTGGACGTACGAAAGGGTACTGCCCCGCGAGAAAGCTCTGTTCGGAAGCCGGCACCTGAACGCCATTGAGGGTTAGAGCGACGGGTCGTACTAGATCCGTCGCTTCACCGAAACCGCAGATACCCACTCCAGCAATGTCAGCTCCGATAGCGGTGCATACTTCTTCATTGGTATTGTGTATTTGTGCCTCCTTGGCCATGGGAGAGTTGCCAAGAATAAGTTGTTTGATAAAGGCTGTGGTTCCACTGATTTCGCTTCGACCGTGAATACGAATGGGTTTAGAAGCGAACTCGCCGGTTACCCCCACATCACCCCAAGTTGCCGCATGTTTTGCTTGACCACCTGACGCACGGAATACGGACTCCAATTGTTCTGGCGTGATGCTACGAATCGGATTGTCCTTGTGAACGTATAGCGCGAGCGGATCGAGGGCCACGATGATGGATAGCGGGTCCTTGCATTTCCCTTTTTTGAGCATTGCGATGTCTGCGTCGGTCAATGGGCGGCTTGCGCCAGCGATGACTGTTGCGTCCTCGGATAACGACTTGATGCCTGCATCTGTCCCATCTGTCCCCCGAGTGAAAACGACATCAGGGTGGAAATTCCGAAATCGATCTGACCACGATTTACCCATGGCCATCATCGTTGTCGAACCAGACAGGACAGCAGTTCCTTTGAGCTCCTTCTTTTTGTAGTATGGTTCTATGGAATCGATCAAATGCGTTAGGGCTGCGTGCTCCAAGTGGATTTGAGTTACTGTTGCTATGTTTTGCGGAGCTGCGGATCCCGAATTTGCAGCCGGCACCCTCGTCTGGCTAGCCGGTGTCGCTGTTGTTTGCGACCAAACCAGCCCAGGGAATGCGAGTGAGAAACCTGAAACAGCAAGAATACGAACAATACTTCGACGATAACGATTCAACATCGACTCCACCTCCTGGGAATGTGACAAAAGACTCCTGGGCCAAGGCCCAACACATCCATAATGTATCCAATATTCACCGACCGTGGGAGCCGTCCCCGCTGGCGAACAGAGAACCAATCGTATAATTTGTGTCCATGAGTGACATTGAATTAAGTGCGGTAATCGCAGTAGCAAGAAATCGGACCATCGGACGAAACAATGCCTTGCCTTGGCGACTTCGAAGCGATTTGCAGAGATTCAAGCGCCTAACGCTTGGTCACTCGCTCATCATGGGTAGGAAAACATTTGAGTCGATCGGAAAACCATTGCCGGGACGACACACGATTGTTGTGTCCCGACAGCACGATTTGCAAATTGCCGACGTGCGGATTGCGAACTCCATCGACGATGCCGTCAAGAGCGTACCAACAGGACTCAGAGCATTCGTCGTCGGTGGTGCCGAAATCTATCGATTGGTCTTACCGAGAATTACGAATCTGTATGTGACTCAAGTCTTGGCGGATATCGAAGGGGATGCATGGCTCGAAGAGTGGGACGCTGCGCAGTTTGAATGCGTTGAACAATCTTATACGCCAGCCGACTCGTCAAATGATTGGCCTACGCTGTTTCAGCATCTAATTCGACGCCCGGTATTCACGACTGAGCTGCATGACTAGTGGCACGGCTTGCAAGTTTTGTTGCACTGTGCAATTTGGTGACTAGGGCCATCTAGTTACCAAGCTCTACCCTAGTTACCAAGCTCTGCTTGGTAACTCAAAGCAAGCGAGGCTCCGCCTCGCCGAAATACATCCTTAAGTCTGTGAACTCGGGAGGCAGGAGCCTCTACACCAATGCGTTCCCTGGCAGAGCCTGGGAACGAGTAGTCTCCTGTGCGATGTTCATTCCAAGCCGTGGCACGAGGTGACGCGTTACGATGTCCTAGTTGGACCAACGAGAACTTCGTTTATCATCTCAATTCCTCGCGTAGCCGTTCGAACGGTTTCTTGAGCTTGCTGCTTCAAAAAAAAACTTTCGACGTTCCCCCTTAGCATGACATGGTCGCCAGACTGCTCCACTCGGAGCCCATGCAACGCTTGGAAAGGGCTATCGTTCAACATCTTTTTGGCTTGACCCAAAACATCTTGAAATCCAGAATCAATCATTGATCCACTCCTTGAAATGAAATTGGCTTTCCGAAATCGATAAAACCACGTGCTACGTGCCTGACAATATTTGGCAAGCTCGTACCTGAAAAGACTGTCGAACTCTCGTTCAACCAAGCGCAATTCTTGATGTCATCCAAAACCTGCGTGCGCTCGCATTCAGTCCTTCCATTTCCACCCAATTATCAACGTATGTCCGCTACGCGTCGTTTGTCAAGTAGCGCAATTGCTCCATTCGAAATAATCATTACAATCTGCACCGACGTTTCATGGTCAACGCTTAATGAGTGATAGCATTTGCATAGCATCCCAGGGTGAGGCTCCAGGGCAAAAATAACATCCCTTTGTAAAATCGTTTGCTTGCATTTGAAAACTTTACAAACTTGAATGTGTCGCCATAGTCTCAAACATTCGATTCTCTTGAAAAGACCTAGGATTCAAAGTCAGCTCAGACCAAAAGGCAATATTCTTGAGCCTTGGCACGACAGTTGCATTTGTAATTTACTGTTGAACCAAAAATGGTTTGATCCTTTGGTGGAACCGAAGGTTGCAGTGTTGAACAAGCATGTTTAGCACCGGCACTCCCTTAACAAGGAGGTACCGTGATCTTAGTGGCGTCGAAAGACCGAGTATCCTCGGACGAAAACCGACAGACCTATTCGCACTAGGTTAGGCCCAACTTTCACGGTTGAAAGGGCCCGCTTTTGCCTCCCTAATCAGGTGGTGACAGCGGGCTCTTTTTCGTTTTCGGTTCGCCCATTCGTCTTGCAATGACGGCACAAACGATCAATTGAATCTGATGGAAAATCATCGCCGGGAGAATTATCAGCCCAACCTCTGCCGGTGGGAATAGAACTCCAGCCATAGGAATGCCTGACACCAAGCTCTTTTTCGATCCGCAAAACAAAAGCACAATCGCATCTTCTCGGGATAGTCCGAGTCTACCGCCTAACCACCAACAGGTCACAAGAACGAACGACAGAAGAACACTGCCGATGACGAATTGCCCCAGCAAACCCATCGCCGAGCATTTTGTCCAAAGACCGCCGATCACTGCTTCGCTGAACGCAGTGTAGACGACTAGCAGAATCGAACTGCGATCCACCCAGCCAACCAATACTTTATGTCTGGCCACCCAAGCACCAATCCAAGGCCTTGCAAGATGCCCAACCACGAACGGCAGTAGAAGTTGCCCGGCAATCTTCCATATGGCTACCATGGATACGTGGGATTGCGTGCCACCTACTTGGGATTGCGTGCCACCCACTTGCATCAATAGGGCAACGAGCATGGGTGTGATGAACATCCCCAGAATATTTGACAGGGTTGCTGCACAAACCGCGGCTGAAACATTCCCTTTGGCAATCGATGTGAAGGCGATCGACGACTGTACCGTCGATGGCAACAACGTCAGGTATAGGACTCCGGCCGTTAACGCCGGGTCAAGTGACGGGAGCCTTATCAAAACCAGACCCAGCAATGGAAACAAAGCAAATGTGACCGATAGGGTCGCTAGATGAAGCCGCCAATTCAGCATCCCACCCAGAATTGCTTCTCGCGATAGTTTGGCTCCATGCAAGAAGAATAACAATACAATCGCAAAATTCGCAAGGATTTTGAAGAAATCTGCCGACGGTCCGCTACATGGCAAAAGCGTTGCCAACAATACGATGACGAGGAGTATTGCAACGAAAGGGTCAATCCATTTCTTGAAGGCCGTGGCCTCGCCACTTATCGATCGATGGCTTCGAGGCATCCCTAGTATCGTTTCTCTGGTTGACTTGTTGTGAAGGCGAATCTCCGCTGTCGCCAATTTCGAATTGGGTAGATCCCGGGCGGTGTTTCGGCTACCGATTGTGGTCTTGAGGCCCTCAAGTGGTCTCGAGGCCCTCAAGTGGCCTCTGGTGGCCTCAATCCGATGTACGAGGTCTACAATTAGATACGATGAAAAGAGGGTAGCAATGGGTAGCAATAGGGCCATCTCCCTTTGGATGCTCCCCCAAAGGCCGAAATTCAAGCGTTTCTTGATTCGGTTTTGCACAACTTGCGTTCGTTCGCTATTCTTAATGTTGTCTGCCAAGGTGCATTGAGCCGAGCGGTAGGTTGCAGTATCCCAACCCGAAGCGTAAGCGAGGGACAATTTCGCAGGTCCCTCACTTACGTATCGGGTTATGATTACTAGTTTTCAGTCTGCCGCTCGCCGAAAGGCTGTTAGCCCTAGGACAGGCTGCTAGACTGTCATGACCAGCGTGACCAATCAAGACTTCGCGAAACGTTCCGAAACGCACTTCAACCAAATCTTCAATCGGAGTTGATCCTATGAAAGTTCCGTTTGCAAAAATAGCTACTGTCGCCATTGCTTTGGCTTGCAACATCGGTTGCGATTCGCAAACCGAGGATGTCGTCGACTTGAACAAGGTCGTCGACGCCCTTGTAGCCGTTTTAGATGAAGGTGCCAAACCTAATGCTGCGGGCGCGGCACCTGCCGAAGCCACTGCATCCCCAACAGATGCCACCGCAGAAATAACGAGTACCGCTGAGATTGAAGCGATCGAGCCAGAAAAACAAGACCCTGCCAAGGAGGGAGATTTTCTAAACAAGTACGCCGCAAAACTAAATGAAATGAAAGCCATGAACTCAGTCGTCGGGGTCAGTATGTCTCCAGGGGGCGAGATCATTGGTTTCAAAGACTCGAATCACAACATGGTTCAAGACTTCGGCGAGTCGAAAGAATTTACAGTAACAATCGATCCGGCCAACAACCGACTCGTAGCCTCGGACAACAACGGCTATCATCGCCCACATGGTTACGGCTTCAGCCCGGGCAACATGATGATGGGCTATATGTTGGGTTCCATGATGGGACGCCAAGGCAGTTTTTATTCTGGAGGAATGTCGTCAGCAAAGCCGAACTTTAACAACACGCCTATGAGTCCCTCCAACTATCATAAGTCGGCGGTAAGCTCTGTCCGCAACTCGAGACCGTCAAGCTCCTCAAGTTCATCTGCTCGTGTCCGCACCGGCTCCAAGAGTTTTAGCTTTGGCAAGTAGCGACGCGTTGCCCTCGCCCCAACTCCCGTCGACGCATTCCCAATCGACGGGGCAAACGCAAACGCTAACACCCTATCAAACCGGATGGTTGCTCCTGTCCGTACTGATCGTGGCTCTCTGTGGTATCGCGTATGAATTGATCATTGCTGCTGTCTCAAGCTATCTGCTAGGAAATAGCATCGCTCAGTTTTCGATCACCATCGGATTGTTTATGTTCGCGATGGGGATCGGCTCCTATCTTACGAAATTCATTCACGAGCATCTTGTAGAGCGGTTCATCCAAATAGAAATTGCAGTCGCGTTGGTCGGTGGCATATCCGCAGCTTTGTTGTTTGTCGTCTTTCCGTACTACGCTTTGTACAAGCCCGTCATGTATAGCCTGATCTTGGCGATTGGAACGCTGGTCGGACTTGAGATTCCATTGCTAACACGCATTCTCTCTCGATCGAACAGTTTTTCCGAATCGTTGGCGCATGTGCTTAGCTTGGACTACATCGGTGCGTTGATCGGATCGGTTGCGTTCCCTTTATTGCTTTTGCCAAGCCTAGGATTATTTCGCTCTTCCTTTGCGATCGGACTCCTCAACATCTCCGTCGCCATCATTGCAGTATCGATGCTAGGAAAAACCTATCCCACGATTCGCCGGTTTTTGAAATATGCGATCTTGGTGATTGCCCTACTTTTCTCTGGATTGTTAGCATCATCATGGATAACTTCTTTTGCCGAAGGCCAATTGTTTGCGAACGAGATTATCTATTCGGAACAAACTCCCTATCAACGTATCGTTTTGACAAGCCACCCTCGCAATCGCGAAGTGCGACTGTACCTCGACGGGCACTTGCAATTTGCAGGTTCCGACGAGTATCGCTACCACGAATCGCTCGTTCATCCAGTCATGAGTATTGGAAAAACACCGCGACGGATTCTTGTTCTTGGAGGGGGAGATGGGCTGGCGATTCGAGAGATCTTGAAGTTCGAATCGGTGGAGTCCATCGACTTGGTCGATATCGACCCAAGCATGACTGCTTTGAGCGCAAGAGCGAATCCGCTTCGCAAACTCAACGGAGAGAGTCTCGCTGACCCTCGCGTTCATTTGATTCATGAAGACGCATTCAATTATGTTCGAGAAGCGTATGGCAGACTCAGCAAAAGCGGGGATTGGTACGATTGCATCATTGCCGACCTGCCAGACCCGCACAACGAAGTACTTAACAAACTTTACTGCAAAGAATTCTATGGTTTAATGCACAGGGTGCTTGCTGACGATGGAGCGTTTGTCACCCAGAGCGGTTCTCCGTTCATCACGCGCGAAGCGTTTTGGTGTGTTGCCGAAACCATGGAAGCATCCGACTTCCGAGTTGCTTCCTATCAAACACATCTCAATTCATTCGGCGAATGGGGGTTCCACATTGCGGTCAAGAGATCAAGCGACATGGACCCAAGCCTTGTCAAGCTCGCGAGCGTTCCCAGGCGCTACCTGTCCGATGAATTGTTGCAATCCTTGAAAGTCTTTCCGAGCGACACCGAACGAGTTGTTTCACCAGTCAATTCGTTGTTTGAGCCAAAGCTCTACATGTTGTATGAAGCCGGTCTAAATCGATAATGGCCAAACGAGCGTCGTCCAAGGTGAGTGTTAACTTGGTTCAGCCAAATCTTACGGCAACTCGCAACATCGAAATCCGCGGGGCCAGAACGCACAACCTTAAGAACATCGACCTCGATATCCCTCGGGGCCATTTGACCGTGATCACAGGCGTCAGCGGTAGCGGTAAAAGCTCGCTTGCCTTTGATACCTTGTTTGCCGAGGGCCAGCGGCAATATATGGAGAGCTTATCCAGCTACGCGAGACAATTCTTGGATCAGATCGAGCGCCCGGACGTCGACTCGATTCGCGGTCTTCAACCGGCTCTGTGCATCGATCAACAACAAGGAGCATTGAGCCCGCGCAGCACCGTCGGGACCGTCACGGAAGTCTACGACTACTTGCGTCTACTGATGGCACGCATCGCGACACCTGCCTGTCATGAATGCGGCCAACCCATCGATCGCCAAGCTCCCAGTCAGATTATTGAAACCATTGCGGGGCTGCCGAACGGAACGAAGTTGACGTTGTTCGCTCCCGTGGTCATCGGCAAAAAGGGTTCGCACGCGGACGTCTTCGATCGTATTTCGAAAGCAGGCTTGCTCCGCGTTCGCGTCGACGGAGAGCTCTATGAGATCGAATCCCTGCCGGCATTGGCAGTTCGAAAAGAGCATTCTATTTCTGCGGTCGTCGACCGCATTGTGATTCGCGATGACAACCGCGAGCGGATTGAACAAGCGGTTTCCGTTTCCTTGCGACTTAGCAATGGACTGGTGGAAACATCGGCTGTTTTGCCAGATACGACGGTTTCGATCGATCAGCTTTATTCGACACGATTCGCATGTGTTGCCTGCGGGATAAGTCTGCTCGAGATCGAGCCTCGTACATTTAGCTTCAATAGCCAATATGGTGCATGCCCAACTTGCCATGGTTTTGGCTATGTGCGCGACGACCCCGACGCGATTTGTATTGCCTGCAACGGCCAGCGATTGCGAAAAGAGTCGTTAGCCATCCGTCTTAGCGGACTTTCCATTGCAGACATCACGGCGATGCCGTTGGATCATGCGAGAGATTGGTTCGCCAGATTACAACTCAACGAGCGCCAGTTCAAGATAGGCAAACCCATTTTGCAAGAGATCTCAACGCGTTTGCATTTCTTGGAGGAGGTTGGGTTGAGTTATCTGACGCTCAATCGCCCTGCGAATACACTCAGTGGAGGTGAGTTACAGCGAGTGCGATTGGCAACCAGCATCGGAACGGGTCTCATAGGCGTTTGCTATGTCTTGGATGAGCCCTCGGTGGGTTTACACCCCAGCGACACCAAGCGTCTCCTCGAATCCATTCGTTCGTTACAAAAGCGAGGCAATACGGTCGTTGTCGTTGAGCATGACGAAGAGATCATGATGGCTGCGGACTTGTTGGTCGATATCGGGCCAGGAGCTGGAAATATGGGTGGCCAAGTGGTCGCAGTAGGAACTCCCAATTCCTTCCAACACAATCACTCATCGTTGACTGCACAGTACTTGCACAGAAACAAGTGGATGCCCAAGAGTCGGTGTCGCGAGTCGAACGCTGGGCATCCCACGTTGAAGCTTTCCGGAGTAACGAAACACAATTTGCAGAACGTTCAAGTTGAATTCCCGTTGGGGCGATTGATTGGTGTCACGGGAGTCAGCGGAAGCGGAAAGAGTACGCTTATCCATGATTCCTTGTTCGTCGTATTGCAAAATTCGCTTAAAGGAATTTCCCTCCCAAAACATATCGCGAGCGTTTCGGGGTTGGAAGGAGTCGACAAACTAATCGAGATCGATCAGTCTCCAATCGGGCGATCGCCACGCAGTATTCCAGCCACCTTTTGCGATTTTTGGGACGAAATTCGAAAGGTGTATGCCAAAACGCGCGATGCCAAGCAACGCGGCTTTAATGCGAGCCGTTTTAGTTTCAATTCGGGCTCAGGTCGCTGTGAATCTTGCGGTGGACAAGGACGTCAGAAGCTTGAGATGAGTTTCTTGGCCGATGTTTATGTCGCGTGCCCGCAATGCCGTGGGCGCCGATTCAATCGAGCGACTCTCGCGGTTCAATTCAAGGGGAAGTCCATCGCCGACTGTTTGGATATGAGCATCGCAGAGTCTGCAGAGTTCTTCGAAGCCTTCCCTAAAATAGCTTCGCCGCTTCAGTGTTTGGTTCAAGTTGGGTTGGGATACATTGCTCTCGGGCAACCATCGACGACACTCAGCGGTGGGGAATCGCAACGGATCAAGCTTGCAAGCGAACTGTCGAAGCCAGGCACCGGCAAGACGCTTTATTTGCTCGATGAACCCACTACGGGATTGCATAGCGACGATGTGGTTCGGTTGATCGCTGTATTGCAGAGTTTGGTTGACAAGGGGAACACAGTGATTGTTGTTGAGCACCACATGGATTTGGTGCGATGTTGCGACTGGGTAATCGACATGGGGCCGGGGGGAGGCAAAGAGGGAGGAAAAATCCTCGGAGTTGGAACACCGAAGGATATCGCCCAAAACGCGAAATCGCCAACTGGCATTGCCCTCAATCGAAATGCATGTCCGCAATTTTCATAGACAAGAGAGCAATTAGGCGATCAGCAGACCAAAAACTACCACGTAGCACAGGCTGCCAGCGATGCGAACACCACTCATCCGTCATTCCCGCGCAGGCGGGAACCCAGTCATAGCTGCAAGCGAGGCGAACACCACTCGTCCGTCATTCCCGCGCAGGCGGGAACCCAGTCATCACTCGCACTCCACTGGATTCCCGCCTGCGCGGGAACGACTTATTGGTGTGGTCCGTGAGGCTGGCGTGGTCCATGGGGCTAGCGTGGTCCATGGGGCCACCCATCTATGCTGCTCGACCGATTGATGGGTGGCACCGTTAGGTGCCTGGCGGGAACCCAGTCATGGCTGCAAGCGAGGCGAACACCACTCGTCCGTCATTCCCGCGCAGGCGGGAACCCAGTCATCACTCGCACTCCACTGGATTCCCGCCTGCGCGGGAACGACTTATTGGTGGATTCCCGCCTGCGCGGGAACGACTTATTGGCGTGGTCCATGGGGGCAACGGCCTGGGATCGCATCATCATCTCATCAAGCCCTGAAGGCCTGAAGGGGTGGCACAACCATCGGGCCGACCTTTCAGGTCTCGGGAGGATCTTGACCATCGAACCCAGGGCGTTGCCCCTAGCAGCCTATGCTACGGGTATATCTCATGCTGCCTCTCCGTGTGCCACCTTTGCTTTTGCTAGCCATGTCGTCAGAGAGTTCCGTGGTTTCGTGATTTCGTTCTCGGCATGTTGAACTATACGTTCTTCGAAAAGTGTTTTATAACTTGGCTATGAGGATTCTAGTCAATAAAAGGATTTACAACTAATGACCTTCCCACGAGCCATGGCTTGGCTGCTAACAACGGCGGTGGCGTTGCTTTCCGAATCTGCAACGAAACAATGTCTCGCTCAAACGGCCAACCAAGCGAGTCCGCCCACCCAACAGGCAGTTTCCCCTGGCGACGTAAATTTGGAACATAGCCGAGTTTACATCAAGGTCGGAAAGGTAGGCTTGGGACACGAGCACGGTGTCGTCGGAAAGTTGCGAGAAGGAACACTGAAACTGAATGGTGAGTCCTCGCAGGGAACGCTGGTATTCGACATGACTAGCTTCGATGCCGATACACCTGCAGCTCGCAAGTTCGTAGGACTAGAAGGAACTACGGACGAATCGACGCGGAAGCAAGTCAATACGAACATGCGAGGCCAAGAGGTCCTTTCTGTTGACAAATTCCCTACCGCGCAATTTCAAGTTACGCGTGTCAGCCCATCGGACAAGCCAAACGCTCGAGGCGCTCCACAGGTCGTCATCGAAGGGAATTTCACGCTGCAAAACAAGACCCGCCCGGTGAAAATTCTTGCGAACGTGAGCGACGAAAATGGTTGGAAGCATGTCCGAGGTGGCTTTGCGATACTGCAAAGCGACTTCGGAATGAAACCCTATTCGAAGATGCTCGGTGCGGTTGGCGTGACCGATCGATTGGAAATTTTTGGTGACCTATGGATCGCACCTTGATGAACGATTCGCAAGCCTTGAAGTCCGCGGTTTCGATGGAAACACTCGGTTCGGCAAGAAGTAAATCGCGCCCTTCGCTTTCAAATCCGAATGTGTCCTGGCTGTCGTGGCAGCGAGCTCTGGGGATTGTATTTGCAGTCGTGACCCAATTGGTATTTTTTTGGACTGCATTGTGGCTTTTTTTCTTTTTGAGAGACGGTAGCTCTGTCGTAGGAAACGCGTTCGTTGCGAATGTCCTATTGGCTGTTTTTTTTGCTTGGCCGCATAGCTTGTTGCTTGTGCCGAGCATCCAAAAGCGATTAAAGCAACATATCCCTGCAGGCTTGATCGGTTGTTTGCATTGCCTCGCAACTTGCATTAGTTTACTTGTCTTGTTCGCATTCTGGACTCGGACCAGCGGCAGCCTCTGGGTTTTGACAGGAAGCGGTGCCTTCTTGATGCAAGTCAGTTTCTACGCGTCGTGGTTGGGGTTGTTCTATAGTCTCTACTGGACAGGTTTTGGGTATCAAACGGGTGCGACGCAGGCCTGGTATTGGTTTCGTCGGTTACCGCCTCCCATTCGTAAATTCGAAGGTCGAGGCGCATTTCGTTACATGCGACATCCGGTTTATTTGAGTTTTCTCGGGCTGATTTGGTTTACGCCAATCATGACATGGGACCACGTAGTGTTGACCTTGATCTGGACGCTCTACATCTTCCTCGGGAGCTACTTCAAAGATCGAAGAATGCTGCACTATTTGGGAAACGCTTATCGATTGTACGCGAGTCGCGTTCCCGGTTATCCCTTCCTAGGATTTGGACCAATGGGGAGACTGCCGTTGGAATTGTCAACCGAAATAGTTTCGACAAACCCAGGCACATTGCGGACCTAAGCATGACTTTGGTCGGCTGTGTTGATTATTTGATTCAAGTACCTGCCAACCAACCGTTGAATAGCAACGGAATAGCTTGCCCAACACGAACGAAGCGCATTTAAGGATTCGCTATTCACAAAATCGATCCCGACAATCGATCTAACCTGCATTCAATGCCTATTCGGCTGGAATGCTAGCTTAGGAATGTTCGGTAGAGTTTACTCAAATGGTTCTGTCGGAGTCATGGACTAAAAAGCGAATCGAAAGCAGCTTGATCGGCTGTTGCATCGTTTCGTTTTTTGTTCTGAACGGCAACACGCCATTGGCGGGCAGAGTCTTTGCACAAGAAGCCAAACCAAATGTGTTCCTCGTCCATTCCTCGGTTCCGTATCAGATTGCCGACACGGGGAGTCCCAATCCGGGGAGTCCCAATCCGGAGAGTTTCTACCAACAATCGTTGTCCCGTGATGAGATCGGTCAGTTGGCTTCACGGCGTTCGGCAGCCTCGCGGCTGGTGAGTGCCGATGTGCGTTCGCGAACCTATTCGTCACGTGCGAATGGCAAAGACGACGAGAACCTGATTCTCGTTCCCTTTCAGCGCGCGATTGCCCATCGCTTGCGTCAATCCTCAGCCGCCAATGCGTTGAAGCTACACTATGGGATAGCAGCATGTTTGCAAGCGGAGCGGCTCTTGGATGAAACGCGAAGCCTTTTGGATGTGCAGAGCGAAACACAATCCCAGCTCATTGATCGAGGGATTCCTATCCCCGATCCCTTGTTGGTGGAACGCCTGAAGACCACCATGGAGGACAAGCGAATAGACAACCAATCAAAACTCTATGTGCTTAGGACTCAGCTCGTTGCGTTGATTGGGGCGGAGAACGCATGCTCGCATGCTCCAACGGAGATTGACAGCGTCATCCCAAGCGATTGTGATGTTGGTGATCGAATCAAAGAGGCATTGGAATGTCGATGTGATTTGGTAATGCTGCAAAGGTTGCGGGGTTCGATATCGGCTGAAACGCTTGACTTATGGGACAGCATCGGTGCGCTGACGAGTGGAGTTCCAACGAGAACGAAAACCACTTTCTTTTGGACGAAATTTCTCCGGAGACGTTGCAATCAAACGGAAAACCAAAACGCAGTTGCAGCCCGTAGAGCTTGGTTGGAAGAACTCATCACCGAGCGAACCAAGCAGATCGCGATGGAGGTCGAAATCGCTTTCGAAAAGAAAAAGTCCGCCGCCCTGCGATGGGTCAACGTCGGAACGCAACTTGAGCATTGGACCAGTAGACTCTCGCAACTTGAAAAGCTTGGCGAATCGCACGGCAATCTTGCGGAACAAATGGAAGCAAAATTGTCAAGACAGCAAGAACGCGGGCTTCAAATCGAACGTTGGCTCGAATGGCATCAAGCAAGCGTCGATCTTGCTTTGGCGATCGGTTGCGAGAACTAAATAAAAGTGCGTGAGAGGATCGTTACCTCCACGCTAGGGCGATGGTCAGCTGCCGCCAGCTTTTTCCGAGATCGCTATGCAATTGACAACTGTTTGGCAATCGTGACTCGGATGTTTTTAAACATCGGCGTACGCGACTGAGGATCGACTGTGCGGGGGACGAGGACGTTGGATTCCGGGTAGTACATCATCGCGTTGCCGTCTCGGATTTCTTCAAACGAACGCGCCAAAATGTTATGCATCCGCCCCGTTTCGCTGCTAACGGTTACCAAATCATTATCGTTCAGGTTCATTCGCCGCATGTCCGTCGGATGGATTAAAATTACATCGCGACGCTCTTGGTGACGATACAAATCGTAGTCTTCGTAGACTACCGTATTGAATTGCCCCTCGCTTCGGACGGTCATTAGCCGAAGTTGATTTTCTGCTAATGATGTCAAGGCTGGCAGGCGATGAGAATACAGTTTCGCTTTCCCGTCCTTTGTTTTGAATTTAGGAACATGGAAAGTCCGCTCGCCAACATGAAATTCTTGGCCAGTTTTGGCAATCGTCTCGATCTGTTCGTAACCAGGTACAACTTTCGAGATCCAAGTTCGAATCGTATTCGATTTTTGCATTTCTACCCAATCCACAGGCGTTGAATCGCCGAGCAAACGGCGGCCGATTTCCGCAATCACATGGATTTCGCTGCGTGGCCCTGGCAATCGCTTTGGGCCTCCATCGCTTAGACGCACGTAGTTGAACATCGACTCTTGCGTCGTTGGCTCAGGCTCCTCGTCTCGGGCCAACACCGGTAGGACGATCGTCGCCTTAGCAAGGCCACGCGCATGACCGGTGTTGAGCGTTGTACTTAACATGACCAGCATGTCGAGCGACTCGAGGGCTTTTTCCGCGAATTGCGAATCTGGATTTGAACCATAGAGATTACCGCCGAGACAAAAAGCGAACTTAAGCTCACCCTTCTCAGCCGCCTCGATGCAATCCAGCGTGTCGCGTCCTTTTGTCGTTGGTAGTTTGACGCCAAACTTGTTTATCAGATTATCGAACAGTTCGTCTTTGAGTTTTGGCGTAACCCCTACCGAACCGATTCCTTGGACATTGGAGTGACCGCGTATCGGCATGACTCCAGCACCCTTGCGACCGATCATTCCCCGGAGCAAAGCTAGGTTGACGATCGCTTGAACATTTTCAACTCCTTGCGTATGGTGTGTAATACCCATGGTCCATGAAAAAATGGAGCCGTTGCTTTTGGAATAGACCTCCGCAATCTCGCGAATCGCTTTTTCGTCAATGCCACTCTTGTCGCATATCTCGCTCCAAGGAGTACTTGCGAGTCCCGCAAGATAAGCGTCGACATCATTGCAATGTTTGCTGAGGTATTCGACATCATGCTGGCTCATTTCCACAACCGCTTTGCAAACGCCAGTCAGCAACGCCAAATCGCCGCCGATATGAGGCTGAATATAATGGGTCGCAATCTTGGTTCCAAAGAACAGGCTCAATGGATCGCTTGGAACCTTGAATTTGATTAAGCCCAACTCTCGAACTGGATTGATCACAACGATCCTGCCACCCCTGCGACGAATGTGCATGAGTGTGGTCATCAAACGAGGATGATTGCTAGGTGGATTGCCTCCGATAATGAAGATGGTGTCGCAATCGTCTAAATCGTCAAGGACCACCGTTGCGGTTGTTGTTCCCAGTGTTGACTGAAGTCCGACGCCACTGGCCTGGTGACAGTAGTAGCTGCAATTGTTAACATTGTTCGTACCATACAAGCGAGCAAGCAATTGCAACAAGAAGCCAGCTTCGTTGCTGCTGCGTCCACTGAAATACCAAAAAGTTTGATCGGCCATCAACAACTTGAGTTGGGCCGCGATACGATCAAAAGCTTCGTTCCACGTAATGGTGCGATATTGATCGGCGCCGTATTCAAACAGAATGGGCTGAATGAGGCGGCCGCTGGTTTCAAGCTGGCGAGGGGACCATTGTCGCATTTGCGAAATCGGGTGCTTTGCCCAAAAATCGGAAGTGATGGCGGGCTGCATGTCTGCGGCCATCGCCTGAATCGACTTCTTGCACACTTCTGGAAACGAGCCATGTTCGTTGACCATCCCGCCGTGCTGCCCACCCATGCCTAGAGCACACGTCTTACAAGCGTTTCGAGAGCGAAGCGCGCGATAAAGTTTCCAAAGACCACCCGATTCAATCCCTTTCTTGAAGGTGTATCGGATTGCTTGCCAACCACCGCCTGCGGTGAGCTTTCTCATAGATGTGCCATCATCGAAACGCGTAAAAAGGGGAGTGACTTAAGTCGTAAGCGTAGCCTGCAAGTGCATGGCTGAAAAGCGATCAACGTCTCGAATTGCGTTACAACGAATGCTCCATCAGGTACAAAGCCCCCCTTTCTATGAACTCCCGAGGCATTTTCACGGCAACTAAGCAAAAAAGACGTGCAACTACTTTCTAACGTAACGTTCATCAATTAGAACAATGAGGTAAATCGCAATCCGGTTGCGATGGGCGAGCGTTTCTTTTTTCATATAGGCGGGGTACCGATTGATGCGTCGAAAGTCATCACAACGTTGGTTGGGCTGGATTGCACTGGTGTGCGGCTTTTCTTTTTCGAACACTTCCGTGTTTGCGGATGCCGATCCCAACAAGCTTACGCGCTCCGAAATCCTTTCTGGCTGGAAATTGCTATTCGATGGCAAGACGACCGAAGGGTGGCGCAATTACAAAAAAGATTCCATCTCCGACGCATGGAAAGTCGTGGACGGAGCGTTGATTCGCGAAGGCAAAAATGCCGGCGATATCGTTACGGCCAAAAAATACAAATACTTCGAGTTCTCGGTCGACTACAAGATCTCCAAAGGTGGAAACAGCGGGTTAATGTTTCATGTGACCGAGGATAACCCCAACCCTTGGAACAGCGGTCCGGAAGTGCAGATCCAAGATAATGTTGCCGGCACAGATCCGCAAAAGTCAGGTTGGCTCTATCAACTGTTCAAACCGACTCCTGTCGCTTGGGCGGGTGAAAAGGAAGCCGCAGATGCAACGCGACCTGCCGGTGAGTGGAACCAGCTGTACCTGCGAATCTCCCCAAATCAATGCGAAGTCACGATGAACGGAGTTCGGTATTTCCAATTTAAGCTCGGCGATGCCAAATGGAAAGAACTCGTCGAAAAGAGCAAGTTCGCAAAGATGCCAGGTTTTGGGGCAGCCGGGGAAGGTTTTCTTTGTCTTCAAGACCACGGCAATTTGGTTTCCTTTCGCAACATCAAGATCCGTGAACTAGGCGATGATGGCTCGATCACACAACCGATTGACGGGAAGATCAATGTTAAGAATTCGCTTGCGTTTCCTAAACTCAAATGGGACGGCTGGCAGCCAATTGATGATGATGGAACCGTCGATAAACCCCTTCGCATCCTAGATCTAACTTACCCTGTCGGTGAAGACAAGCGGCTCTTTGCAATGGATCAACGCGGCCTCATTTTCTGGTTTGAAAACCGGGCTGATGTCGAAACATCAAAACGTTTTCTCGACATCCAAAAGAAAGTGACGAAGTGGAGCGATAACGGTGCAAACGAACAAGGCTTGCTCGGTCTTGCATTCCACCCCAAGTTTAAATCGAACGGCGAATTTTTTGTCTGCTATACCAAGAAGGAAAATGACCGCACGATCGTCGCCAGATATCGGCTCTCCAAAACCGATCCCAATGTGGCCGATCCTGACTCAGAAGAAATCATCCTCGATGTCGAGCAACCATTCAAGAACCACAACGGCGGTTCGATTGAGTTTGGTCCAGACGGATATCTGTACATCGCACTCGGTGACGGTGGCTCGCGAAATGATCCCAATGCAACCGGGCAAAATCGGGCTCAGTTGCTCGGTTCAATCCTCCGCATCGATGTGGACGGCAAGGCTGACGGCTTGAAATACGGAATCCCTAACGACAACCCATTTGTCGGTGTCGATGGTGTGCGCCCCGAAATCTTTGCTCACGGCCTGCGCAATCCTTGGCGAATTGCTTTTGACAAGAAAACGGGCCGATTTTGGTGCGGTGACGTTGGGCAAGATTTGTGGGAAGAAGTAAATGTTATTACCAAAGGTGGAAACTATGGTTGGAGCAACCACGAAGGAAGCCACTCCTTCGGCAATCGCCCCGACGTCAAGGGCGTGTCCGCTGCAATCGAACCTGTTTGGGAGTACGACCACAGCGTTGGCAAGTCGATTACGGGTGGTCGTGTCTATAATTCTGACCGATTGCCTCAACTCACTGGCAAATACATCTATGCAGACTACGTTAGCGGCAGCGTTTGGGCCTTGACCTACGATGAAAAAACTGGAAAAGCCGCTCGAAACGATCAACTGCTTGAGAAAGGCATTCCTGTACTTGCATTTGGTGAAGATCAAAAGGGTGACGTCTACTACATGATCGATAGCGCCAAGGGGCAGTGCATTTATCGATTTGAGTGATCCAGTTCCCTCGTTCGCGACTTTATAAACGAAAGCGACCCGCGACACGACCAGTCGCGGGTCGCTCAATGCGCCCTATGCTTTCCGTCGCTTTCGTACCACCGACTCAGCGGCTCCCATTTCATCCAGGAATATCGATTCCCCTTCTCCATTGCCCTGAGTGGAATTGATGAAATTAATCACAATCAATACATCGAGTGCTTCGATATTGCGATTGCCGTCGACATCATAGAAAGGCGGAGAAACAACGCCGGAGTTTTCAAGGGGTCTCGCTCCATTGCGGTTAATTTCATTGATAATAACCAGCACATCCACGGCAGAAACGAGTCCGTCGTTGTTGACGTCTTGACGTTGAACCTGATTCTGCCAAGGTGAAACGGCTGGTCGCAAACTGAAGTCCTCATGTGCATTGACCGTGCCAGCCACGATTGCCAACGATCGAAGGCCTGTGCTCGGTTGCACAAAGTCGTAGGTTGGAGATTGAGGAGTGATTTCTATCTGATAGGTTCCCGTTGGAATACCAGGCAAGTCATAACTGCCGTTCACCGATGTCTTGGTTTCCGTCGCAGGCCCAATCACCAGATTGTCTAACTTGATCTTCGAATTACGTATCCCGCGGGCGATGACGAAAGCGATGTCGGCAACGTCCGAACCGACTCGCATTGTCACAGTTCCGCCCGTGTTCAATGCTTCCGACTGAAATCGCCGTACGAGCTTGCCGTTCGAAGAATAAGCGTCCAGCCTTGCGATCGTATTATCGCCGCCGGCAATCGCATCGATCGCAACGCTCGTAGTGGGTTGCGCAAACGTAATTCGCAGTTGCTGCTGGTCTCCGCGGAACGTATCCACGTATGCTATCTGCGATGTCGAAAAAGGACGGAAGACCTTGGAGCCAGTCGTAGCAGAACTATCGGTGAACACTCCGACCGTTCCGTTCGTGTCCTCACCGATCGCTTCGATGAGCACACCATTTTGATTGGAAGCAATCGAGCCAACGGAAAAATTGTCTGGCTCGATCCGGCTTTGTAGGACCAACGGCTGGCGATTGTTATCTACGAGCCTGACTCGAGCATTCGCAATACCCGTTTCGGTCGATTGCCATTTTCCATCGCGATTGAAGTCGCTCCAAGCAAAACCTTGAATGCCGGGAACAGAGGCGGTATCACGGGTTGGACCAAGCGTTCCACCAAAGACATTGCTTGTGATTCCGATGGAGGATTCAATAGCGCGAATCTCAATTGCCCCGGTCGTTCCTGCGGGAACAGGGATGCTCAAATTCAATTCGACTTGGTAGTCGTTGGGAGTCGTAATTGTTTGCCAGTTGCCGCCGTTGAATCGATACTCGATCCGTCCGATCCGGTTAATCGTGATGTCGTTTTGCAAACCCGCGCTATTCACGTTGGGCAATGTTTGAACCACCGCTCGACCGACGAAGCTGTAGGTGGTGCCCGTTGCATTCAGCTGCCCTAAGCCTTCCAGTTTCAAAGGCACATCCAGCACGTCAAAGATCCCATCGTTGTCCGAGTCCACCCAACCGATTTGTGCGAGCGTCGCATCCGAGGTTGTCACATTCTGAAACGCCCGATCGAGTGCACCTCCGCTGGACATGATACTATCGACTTGCACGAATGAGGGAGCTGGGTTCAGATCGATCGCATTTGTGTTTTGAGAATTGTAGTAGCCACGCTTTTGGAAATAGTTCGAACCACCGATGTACTCATCACGTGCCCAAAACATATGACCGGTTTCATGGGTGAAGGTGGAAGCGGGGCGAGTCGATGGCACAATCTGAAAAAGTCCGCCCGCAAACGAAAACGCCCGATCAAATGAGCCACCAGGTGCGAAATTGCCGTCGCCGTCGTTTTGCGAGTTGACGACAAATATGGTAAAGGACCAATCGGTGCTTAGCTTGACGCGTTGCGAGTGGTTAAACGCACGCATATTGGTGTCAAGTTGGGAACTTTGCGAAAATCCACGGTCGACGAGGAATTGTGAAACCCAATCGGAGTAAGCGTTCGAAATGCGGGAAATCGGTTCGAAGGGGGTTGGGGCAGGAGTGTCAACATAAGTTGTATCGATAACGAAATCGAGCGACTGAATGGTACTTTTGGTGGCAAGAAGTTGTTTCCACCAGTTGAGTCCAGATTGAATGTTGTTGAGAACGGTTGTTTTCTGAGCGGGAGTCCAGTTCTCGGTGTTCGGATCGATTTGCCCGGTGCTTTCGAGGAAAACTGGCGTCACGGCAATCCGCCCCAGCATAAATTCGCCAGTATCCTCAGGGGCAGCCCCAAACGGCAGCCCAGCGAACAGGCTTCTCGATTCCAAACGCTCAAGCGTCAAGCGTCGCGAGGGGCGTCTAATCGCCCTACGAGCAGGCCCTAACTTTTTCAAGTGATTTGTAATTCTCTGCAGCATGAACCGTGCCATTCCGCAAACAGCAAAAGGATTTTTGTTAGTCAGCGCAAGTCTAGCCCGAAATTGAAAAAACCAGGACGACGACAGCATTCTATTGGATGAATCCGAAGGCGAAGGGTTCCAGTTTAGGGGTCATGAGGATTGAAATTGAAGGATTATCAGGTTGGGAAAGCGTAGTGATGTTGGAAATCCACTATTTGCGACGAATGGCAAAGGGGTGCGAATCGGCTCCAACACATGGGTTTTGGTAGATGGATAGTAAGGAATGTATGGGAGATTGTAAGTCCGGAAATCAGCTGATCGCAAATCCGGACTTGCAGAGGCAATCCAAAGCATGTAAATTTTATCATTCGCGGCAAGATATGGAAAAAGCAGATTGGAAGCATTCCTAAATCGAAAACATGAGGTAGGAATGAGGGTTGGTTAGGTACAAATTCCCTTGTAGCTCAGTTGGCAGAGCAACGGACTGTTAATCCGTGTGTCGGTGGTTCGAGCCCACCCGGGGGAGCCTTTCAAATCCTCGGAATTTCCGAGGGTACGATTTAACAGAGAAGCCGAGGACTAAACCCCTCGGCTTTTTTCGTTGTTTGCCAAGGGTTTTGGCGACTCTCGTCCCGCCGGCAGCCAAACAGAGAGCGCTCTCATTTCGGCCCAAAATCGCAGTTCAGCGACCGCACCGCGCAATTTCGTCTGCAACTCTCAGATTCTCTGTTTGACAGAGAAGTCTTGTTTAACTGCCATCATCCAAGGTTCACCGTGCATCCGCCGAACTTGTGGGTTGCGACTTCTCTTGTGACCAAACGTGTCACCTAGTGTTGGTAGTGTTCGTTATTCTCCGTTCATTGCTATCACACACTTGTAGAGTTTGCTAAACTTTGACCACTTCATTTCGAGGGTAACTTCAAGGCTCGATAGCATGAAAACCAAACTAAGCGAGTACGTCAAAGTGGCTGAGGCAGCGAAGATCCTTGGGGTCTCACAAGGTACTCTGCGCAACTGGGCAGAAGCAGGGAAGATCACAGCACACAAGAATCCTTTGAACGGATACCGCCTATTCCTACGACAAGACCTCGAGGATTTCTTGAGCGAGATTGCGAGACCGATCAGTTCAATAAGCGCGCGGACGACCAAACCTCGCTAACGCCTCCTCAACTTACGGTCTTGACCATACTACACTTCCTGACTGCGAAACCACATCATGTTTATGTACTGGAACAATTTGCTTAACTCGAGTCGCCCCCGAGGTTCAACGATCGATAAAGACCATCGGGTACAGTTCGAGCGTGATTATGATCGAGCCGTATTCTCGACACCCGTAAAGCGACTGCAGGACAAAGCGCAAGTTTTCCCTCTTGACCCATGCGACGCGGTAAGAACAAGACTAACACATTCGCTGGAAGTGTCCGCGGTAGCAAAAGGACTTGCGATCGCAGTAGCAAAATGGCTTCTTGACCGAGGCGATATCCGTCCTGGCCAAGACAGAGCGATTGAGGCGATTTGTGCAACTTCGGGGTTAATACACGATCTTGGAAATCCGCCGTTCGGCCATGCCGGCGAGAAAGCGATCGCAAGTTGGTTCACCAAGAACGCAGAGAAACTAAAACTGCGGGAGTCACTTAACAACGACGAGCAATTGATTCAAGACTTTTTAAAGTTTGAGGGAAATGCTCAATCGCTTCGACTAGTCACGAAGTTGCAAATACTCTCCGACTTTCATGGGCTAAACCTTACGTACGGGACTCTGTCGGCTTCATGCAAATACATCGCCAAATCCGACGAAGCTAATTCAGATGCTACCGATCACGCTTTTTCTAAACCGGGACATTTCGCTTCCGAAAACAATGTTGTCGAGGCGATCCGGAATGCCACAGGGACTGGCAAAGCTAGAAACCCACTTACGTTCTTAGTTGAAGCGGCAGACGACCTTGTTTACTCAGTCGCCGATGTGGAAGATGGCGTTAAGAAGAAGATAATCACTTGGGAGGAATTAAGAGAAGCGATCAGCAGCGATAAGTCATCGATGGCTAAGCAGATCATTGATCGACTTGAAAATATCCTCAAAGCCGGAAGATACGAATACCCCAAAGATTTGCCTGATGACGTTTTTGCTTCTGCGCTTCGGACAGCGACAATTGGCTTAGTAGTTCCAAGCATCGCAACTGCATTTCAGAATCGAATTGACGCGATCATAAACGGCCAATACTCGTCAGAATTAATCAAAGACTGTGAAGGAAGTAGCGTAGTTGAAAGACTCAAGAAGCTGGGTCGCGAGCGTGTATATTGCACGGACGCGACTCTCAAGCTGGAGCTTATGGGAAGGCGAGTCATCTCGGACCTAATGGACGTAATGTGGGAGGGGGCAAGCACGATGCCACTTCAAGGTGCACCAAAGTCCAAGAACTTTGAAGGCAAAGCGGCTGCATTGCTTTCGGAAAACTACCGTAAAGTATTTCAAAACGCTGTAGCCAGCGGATTCCCGGAAAGGTACTGTCGTTTTCAATTACTAACAGACCAGATTTGCGGCATGACGGACTCTTATGCCAAGCGACTACACGCGGAGCTAATGAATGGATGCTAGTAAGAAAGAAGAACTCGTCGGTCGCCTTCGCGAAACGGTTACCCAGTTCTATCGCAAAGATGGAAGGCATTGGAAAGAACCCGTTATCGCGATGCTCCGACGTTTGAAAGAAGCACAAGTTGATGCGGTTTTCTTTGGGGGCACGCTGCGCTCTCTCTTGGCGACCCGTATTGTAGGCAAGGGGCATAAACGGCCACGTGACGTCGACATTGTGATTTCAGGCAATTCGATGGACAGCATTCGGGAGATCGTAGAGAAACAAATCGAGCGAACGACTCGATTCGGAGGATTGCAGGTTAAAGAGCAAAATTGGCAGTTTGATTTATGGCCAGTAGAAAAGACCTGGGCATTCGAAAAGGATGGAGTATCCGAGAGAAGTTTCGAAGCATTGCCAAGAACAACTTTTTTTAATCTCGAAGCAATAGCGGTTGAGGTTTGGCCAAGGCCCGGGAAATCCAGGAAAGTATTCGCTGGAAACAACCAATTCTTTGAAGGAATCATAGAACGGTTATTGGAAATCAACCGCGAGGACAATCCGTTTCCTTCTCTGTGCGTAGTTCGAGCCTTTGTTTTAGCACATTCTCTTGATTTTGATTTCGGACCTCGGTTGACCGAATACATCGTGAAGAATGGACTTCATTTGACTAGTTCTGATTTGAAGGATGTTCAGTGTTCTCATTATGGAAAAGAGCGGATGCTGTCATGTGAAATCGTTGACTCAATACGCTTTTTGGCGGACCGATTCGACGTGAACACAACCACTAGGACTCGCCTGCCGAAGCTTCGCCAAAGGCTGTTTTGGGAAGAGGGCGAGATGGAAGGTAGCCATGTTAAAGAGAGCCCAAATGTTAACCTCCATGTTCTTGCAAGTCCCAGTACGCCGCAAGCACTGAGTGCAACATAAAGAAACTTAAGGCGAAACGAAACCAAACCAATATGGCCATCAAGAAATCCGACCTATATTCCTCACTCTGGGCTTCATGCGACGAATTGCGAGGCGGCATGGATGCCAGCCAGTACAAGGACTACGTCCTGTTCATGCTGTTCATCAAATACATCTCCGACAAATACGGCAATTCGGACGACTTTGCTCCCCCTGTCACGATTCCCAAGGGAGCCAGCTTCAAAGACATGATCGCGCTCAAGGGCAAGAGCGATATCGGGGACCGTATCAACAAACAAGTGATCGCTCCTCTAGTCGAAGCCAACTCGCGGTTGGCTCGCAGCGATTTCCCCGACTTCAATGATCCGAACAAGCTCGGCGAGGGAGACGCGATGATCAAGCGTCTCGAAAACCTCATTGGCATTTTTCAGAATCCCGCACTGGACTTTTCAAAGAATCGAGCGGAACACGACGATATTCTCGGCGACGCCTACGAGTACCTGATGCGGCACTTTGCCACCGAGAGCGGTAAGAGCAAAGGACAGTTTTATACTCCGTCCGAAGTCAGTCGCATCATGGCTCAGGTAATTGGCATTACGCCGCAAAATTCTAAAGCCTCCACTACGGCATACGACCCAACCTGCGGATCAGGATCGTTGTTGCTGAAGGTCGCGGCGCAGGCCGGAAAGCACATCACGCTGGAAGGGCAGGAACGCGATGTTACGACTGCTGGTCTCGCCCGCATGAACATGATCTTGCATGACTTTCCCACGGCCAACATCATTTCGGGGAACACGCTCACCGATCCCAAGTTCAAGGAAGGTGAGCAACTTCGCACCTACGACTATGTCGTTGCCAATCCGCCGTTTTCCGACAAGACGTGGTCGACCGGGCTTGTCTTGGGCGAAAGCGGCGAAGGAGACAAGCACCAGCGATTCTCGTGGGGCGTCCCACCTGCAAAACAAGGTGACTACGCCTACTTGTTGCACATCATTCGCTCGATGAAAAGCAAGGGAAAGGCTGCCTGCATCCTCCCACATGGCGTTCTGTTTCGCGGAAATGCTGAAGCTGTTATCCGGGAGCAACTGGTTCGCTCCGGCTACCTAAAAGGAATCATTGGTCTGCCCGCCAACTTATTCTATGGCACCAGTATTCCCGCCTGCATTCTTGTGCTTGACAAAGATAATGCTGCCGTTCGCAAAGGAGTTTTCTTGATTGATGCATCGAAGCAGTTCATCAAGGACGGGAACAAGAATCGCTTACGCGAGCAAGACATTCACAAGATCGTCGATACGTTTCAAAAACAGTGTGAGACAGCTGGCTACTCGAGATTGGTCGATTTCGAGGAGATCAAGAAGCACGAGTTTAATCTGAACTTGCCAAGATACATCGACAGTACCGAAGTCGAGGACGTTCAAGATATCGATGGCCATCTGCGAGGCGGGATACCGTTGCGGGATATTGATGCTCTCGATAGATATTGGACAATTTGCCCGAATCTACGCAAGAACCTGTTCAAGAAATGCCGCCCCGGCTATGCGGCATTGGCCGTCGACAAATCAGTCGTCAAAACCACGATCTACGAGCATCCAGAATTCACTTCGTTTATTGCTGGGATGAATGCCCATTTCGACGCATGGCGAACCAAGGCGGTGAAAACGCTCAAAGCGCTCAAGCCCGATTGTCATCCCAAACAGATCATCGCCGATCATTCGGAAGGATTGCTGAAGCACTTCCATGGCCAGCCGCTCATTGATGCCTACGACGTGTACCAGCACCTAATGAACTACTGGGCCGGAACGATGCAGGACGACTGCTATCTGATTTCAGCCGACGACTGGGTGAAGGGTGCACAACCGCGTGAGATTCTTAGAGTCAAGGACAAGAACAACAAGCTGGTATGGCCCGAAGAGCATGACTATCTGAAAGGGAAACGACGATTCAAGTCCGACCTCATTCCTGCCAAAATTCTCGTGGCGAAGTACTTCGTCAAAGAGCAACAAGCGATTGAGGCCCTCGATGCCGAGTTGGCTTCATTGGAACAGCAACTTGATGAGATGCTTGAGGAAAACAGCGGTGAGGAAGGACTGTTGTCAGAGGTTATCGAAGGAGAAGGGGACAAGCAAAAAATCACTGCCAAAGCGGTGAAGGATCGCCTAAAGGAAATTGGTGACGATTCAGATTTCGAGGACGAGCGAATCGCGTTGAAAGCGTATCAAGCTTTACTGGATAAACAGTCCGATACCAAGGCACAACACAAAAAGGCTGTCGAGGCGCTCGATGCAAAGATCGACGCCAAGTATCCCAAACTCAGTGAGGCTGAAGTCAAGACTCTAGTGGTTGAGGACAAGTGGTTAGCCGTACTTTCGGAGAGAGTGCATGGCGAGATGGACCGAGTCAGTCAGCAGCTATCGGCTCGCGTACGTCAATTGGCCGAGCGATACGAAATCCCGCTTCCACAGTTGACCGACCGAGTTGCTGACTTGGAATCGAAGGTGAACAGCCATCTTGAGAGGATGGGGTTCGTATGGAAGTGAAGGCTGGCTATAGACAAACCGATGCGGGCGTCATCCCAGTAGACTGGGAAATTCGCGCCGCGCTCGACATAAGCACTCCAGTTAGAGGAGGCTCACCTCGACCTGCAGGCGATCCTAGGTTTTTTAACGGGACATTCATTCCATGGCTTACGGTCGCAGCTCTCACAAACATCCCTGATTCACAGCTTTTCGTTTTCGAGACATCGAGCTGCTTGACGGAGGCGGGGTCGTTGCGAAGTCGAACATTGTTTCCGGGGACGTTGATAATTGCGAATAGTGGTGCAACACTTGGTGTCGCGAAACTACTCGGCATCAAGTGCTGCGCGAATGACGGAATCGCGGCGTTGCTCAATCTGAGTTGTGAGATCAGTTCCGAGTACTTAGTCTACTACATAAACACAAAAACTTCATTTCTGCGGAAAATCGTAGCAAGTGGGAATGGACAGCCTAATCTCAATACTGGGCTCATCGGAAATCTGAAGTTCCCATTTCCGCCGACGAAGGCGGAACAAGAGGCGATTGCGGGTGCGTTGTCAGACGCGGATGCGCTGATCGAGTCTCTAGAAAAGCTTGTCGCCAAGAAGCGGCAATGCAAGCACGGTGTTATGAAGGAACTTTTCACTGGTCAAAAACGCCTTCCCGGATTCACCGGCGAATGGGAAACGAAGCGACTAGGAGAGTTGGGAGCTTTTCTGAAAGGAAGCGGTGTCTCTAAGTCTCAAGCTATGAGTGGGCACTTGCCTTGTGTTCGTTATGGTGAGATTTATACGCGGCATAACGACTACATCAAGGAATTCTTCTCGTTCATTTCTGTAGAGGTTGCTCAGACTGCGACCCGACTCAAACATGGCGATATCCTCTTTGCCGGATCAGGTGAAACAAAGCCTGAAATAGGAAAGTGCGTGGCGTTAGTCCAAGATATCGAAGCCTACGCTGGCGGTGACATCGTTATCCTTCGTACGGACAACCAAGATCCGATATTCTTGGGGTACTATCTCAACACGCCTGCGATCGCTCGACAAAAAGCGAGCAAAGGACAGGGAGATGCGGTTGTGCATATTAGCTCGGCAGCGCTTGCAGCAATTAGCGGCAAGTTTCCAAAACCGGACGAGCAAGCTGCTATATCAGCGATTCTTTCCGACATAGATGCAGAAATCGAGTCGATTGAAACAAAGCTTGCGAAGGCTAAGCAGTTCAAGCTGGGAATGGTGCAGGAACTATTGACGGGGAGGATTCGGCTGACATGAACGACAGACTCAGTGAATCCGCGATTGTTGTCGAAGTGGCACGACAGGCTATGAAACGGATCTCTAGAAAAGTGATTAAGGATCTTAGTCAAATGGAGGTGACTTTGTCTGGCGACGATTCGGAACTTGCGAATACGTGGGACGAGATCTGCGTTCAGATTCAATTCGAACAGTCGCTGTTGGGATGTTTACGATGAAACAGTTCGAGCTATCGTGGGCGGCTATGTGCATGATGTGCCTGCGTACGAGCGAGAAGCCATATGGCACCAAACGGACAGTGGAATCGACTGGCATAGTGACGAACCGGAAGATCGCAGTCTTCACTACGATGTTGAAACCGATGTCGTCCAATACATCACCGACGCCGTCTATTCCGAAGCCAGCGATTGGTCGAACAAACGAATTCGAGCCTTCATTGATCGAGCGCATGGGGACTAACAAATGAACGAACGAAGTTTGCCTCAACAAAGCATGCGGCAGGATTACGCCGTCAGCTCGCAAATAGCTCTTTCAGGGAATGATCATGCCTGAGCAACCCCGCTCCGAACGCCGCACTCAAAATCGTGTCGTTGCTTTGTTCACTGACAAGGCGAGGCCCGACTGTCTCGGTTACCGCTACCTGGGCGAATGGCATGATCGCGCAAACAATCGTTCAGTTGAAACTGACTTGCTTCGTGCCAACCTGAAACAACGAGGCTATTCCGATGCCCACATCTCTGCGGCACTACAAAAGCTGGAGACCGCGGCCGACTCGACCGGCATTACGCTGTACCAAGCAAATATGCGGACGTACCAATTGCTGCGATATCCTGTGAAAGTGCAGATTGCGGTAGGTCGGCCGCACGAGGATGTACATCTGATCGATTGGGAACACCCTGAGAAAAATGACTTTGCCATTGCTGAGGAAGTAACACTTCGTGGTGGCTACCAGCGCCGACCGGACATGGTGCTGTACGTCAACGGAATCGCGATTGGCGTAATTGAACTCAAACGCAGCTCGGTAGAAGTGGCCGATGGAGTGCGTCAACTCATCACCAATCAGGAGGAGATATTTAACAAGGGGTTTTTCAGCACGGTGCAATTGGTATTTGCAGGTAGCGACTCGCAGGGCGTGCGATATGGGACAACTGGTACGCCGGAAAAGTTCTTCGTGCAATGGAAGGACGAATCTCCGGACGGTGCTCCGCCCTCGGCTGGCTCACTTCTCGACAGGCCTTTGGCGCAAATGTGTAATAAGGCGAGACTGCTCGATCTGATTCGCAACTTCATCATCTTTGATGGTGGGCAAAAGAAAGTACCGCGGCCACACCAATTCTTCGGTGTGAAGGCAGCTCAGGAGCGCATTCGTCAACGTGAAGGTGGCGTTATCTGGCACACCCAGGGAAGTGGCAAAAGCATCTTGATGGTGCTCCTCGCAAAGTGGTTGCTGGAGCATGATTCAAATGGCCGTATTCTCGTGGTCACCGATCGAGATGAACTGGACAAGCAGATCGAAGGCGTAATGAAGAATGCGGGAGTCATCAGCGCCGAGTCGCCTTCTCCGCGAGTCACTTCTCGGGCTGAGTTTGAAGAGAAACTGGGAGCGGCGACACCACGATTACTTTGTGCATTGATCCACAAGTTTGATGCAAGCGATCTGAAAGGGACGCCGCCTCCTGTGCATGGTCGATTCTACGTTTTTGTGGACGAATGCCATCGCACGCAAGGTGGTGATATGAATGCGCAGATGAAACGCTGGTTGGAGTCGGCGATCTTCATCGGATTCACGGGCACGCCACTGCTGCGGAAAGACAAGAAGCTTACTCGAGATGTATTCGGGACCTATATCCACACGTACAAGTTTCACGAAGCAGTGGCCGACAAGGTTGTACTTGATTTGAAGTACGAAGCACGGGATGTACCACAGCGGCTGACTTCTCAGGCCGCAATTGATCGCTGGTTCGAAAGAGCAACTCGCAACCTAAACAACTTTCAAAAGGCGATCGTCCGTAAACGCTGGGCGACGATGGAAGAACTGATGAGCGCTGCAGAAAGGAAGCAGCGAATCATGGCCAGTATCATCGAAGACTTCAGTTTGAAGCCCCGACTGAACAACGATCGCGGTACGGCAATCTTGGTCGCAGCATCGATCTACGATGCTTGCCACTATTTCCGCTTGTTCCAAAACACGAGCTTTGGGCCATATGTTGGAATCATCACGTCCTACGAGCCCAACCACAATGCTATCTCACGAGAGCCAGCCAATAGCGATGAAAGATATAAGTTTGACACCTACACGCAGCACGTTCTGAAAAATGGTGAAACGACGAAGAAGTACGAGGACGCCACCAAAAAACGGTTCATCGAGGAGCCGGCAAACTTTAAGTTGCTGATCGTGGTGAGCAAGCTACTGACTGGTTTTGATGCACCTAGCTGTACATACATCTATCTCGACAACGAACTATACGATCACAATTTGTTTCAAGCGATCTGCCGCACGAATCGACTTGACGGTGACGATAAAGATTACGGTTACATCGTCGACTTCAAGAAGCTCTTCGACGATGTCCAAGAGGCGATCGCCGTCTACAGCTCTGATGAGCTAGACATTGACACAGGCTGCGGAGGAGATAACAACGTTCACCTCAAAGACTGGCTGGAGGAAGGAAAGAAACAACTTGATGAAGCGCGCGAACAGCTCAACTACTTATGCGAGCCGGTCTTGCCACCTCGTGAAGTGGAGCAGTACATCCATCATTTTTGTGGTGACGCAGCGAATCCGAATGCTCTAACTGAGACCGAACCGCTGCGAGTGGCTTTCTACAAGGCAGTCGCAGCATTCACTCGGGCGTTTGCTGCGATCGCACAGGATCTGATCGAAGCAGGCTATTCTGATGCTGAGGCAACCGCGCTGCAGCGAGAAGTTGAATTTCATAGCGACGTTCGGGCTGCGATTAAGCGGCATTCGGGCGAAGAGCTGGACATCAAGCCGTTCGAAGCAGACATGCGGCATTTGCTGAACACCTACATCCAAGCAGATCCTGCTTCAGAATTGGGCGATTTGGATTCGCTGTCGTTAACGGACCTGATCGTCAAGACTGGAATCCATGACGCGATCGCACAAAAGTTGAATGCAAAAGGCAAGCTTTCAAAGTCTGCAATTGCAGAAGGAATCATTAACAACGTTCGAAAAACGATCATCCGTAACCAACTTACTGATCCTCGCTTCTACGCTCAGATGTCGAAATTGCTCGACGACTTGATCAGGCAAAGTCGTAAAGACGCGACCGACTACGAGGAGTTTCTCAAGAAGGCAGAGGCAATTGCGCAACAACTGTCGCTACGCAATTCTGTAGCTGGTGTACCTTCCATCCTCCATGGCAAGCCAGAGGCAATCGTTCTTTACAACAATTTGGCGGATATCCTGCGAGACACGTCAAGCGCAACGATGATGGTGCGAGAAGAATCGACGGTTGAGCAAATGGAACGAGCAGAGCTCGCTCTGCGGATTGATGATGCGGTTCGGACGCATGCTCCAGCAGGCTGGAAGGGTGACGATACTCGAGAGCGTCAAGTGCTCAACGTACTTTTCCCTTTATTGGACCGAAATCGTCAAGCAACCCAAGCCGTTTTTGAAATCATCAAGAATCAGCCGGGGTATTGATGTTGGAAACTATCACTATTGGCGACCTAGTCATCGACGTCACTCGAAAGGACGTCAAGAATGTTCATTTGTCAGTCCATCCGCCTTACGGCAGAGTGACGTTAGTTGCGCCGACAAACACACGACTTGATGTGGCAAGAGCCTATGCCGTGTCAAAGTTGCCATGGATTCGCGGGCAGCAGCAGCAGTTGATTCAGCAAGCGAGAGAGACCCCAAGGCAGCTTGTCGAACGGGAAAGCCACTCCTTATGGGGTCGCCGCTATCTTCTCTCGATAGTCGAACAAGATGCAAAACCACGAGTCGAACACGACCACAAGCGAATCGTAATGTATGTCCGTCCGGGGGCTGATATTGAACAGCGGCGAAGTGTTCTTCATCAGTGGCACAAGAAGCTATTACATGCAACAGTCCCTGGAATAATTGAGAAGTGGGAGCACAAAATTGGTCGAAAGGTCAATCAGTACTTCCTGCAAAGAATGAAAACCAAGTGGGGAGCATGCAACCACGCCGAACAGAACATTCGACTGAATACGGAACTCGTCCGAAAGCCCAAAGATCTATTGGAATATGTGATCGTTCACGAAATGGTACATCTCATTGAGCCGACCCATAACGAACG
>Ga0247839_1001582_pt1 | contig 36966 bp, 47 predicted proteins | sample LaCruzMarch2015__6_FD_192405 | JGI IMG/M metagenome (GOLD analysis project Ga0247839, IMG submission 192405) | Freshwater microbial communities from meromictic Lake La Cruz, Castile-La Mancha, Spain - LaCruzMarch2015_16m | ecosystem: Environmental > Aquatic > Freshwater > Lake | place: Spain... | reverse complement strand
ATTACCAACATATGAACTACAGTGTGAGCTCTTTGAATACTCTGCTGAGAAGTTTACAACAGGTGTTAAAGATGTTGATCGCTTTGAACAGATCTATGGACCACAAGTTGTTGTACAAATCCAAGGTGGTACTATTGGATACGCAGCAGGTGATATCGTAAAACAAATCATTTCTCCAAAGATAGAATCTTCAGCATCAGCGACTGCAACGATCTCAGGAGGTTCAGTTGTTGATACTACAATTACAGTTGCAGGGTTTGGCTACGTACAACCTGTAAGTATAACATTCTCTGCTCCTGCAAACGGTGGTATACGCGCTGAAGGATTATTAGTATTGAACAATCAAGGATCAGTAGTAGATATTAATATTACTGTGCCGGGAACAGGTTATACTGTTGCGCCAACGATTTCAATTCCATCTTCACCTGAACCAGATATTGAAGAAGAGAACGTAACAGGCGAAGTTGCTAACTTCATTGAGACTCAAGCACGAGTTGTTGGCGGTGTCAATCGTATTGCAAATCTTTATATTGCCTCTTCAATGTCGACTGACGGAACAATAAGAACATTTACGCCAGGAAGTATAATCAACTTAAACAATACTGCAAATACTGGTTGGACTATTACACGAGTATATAATATTGACGATCCTGATTTATACATACCTCAAGAACCCTTAGCTCAGAATGAAATTTTTGAACAAGCCGGTCAGGATATAATTGATTTTTCAACTTCAAATCCATTTGGTGAACCATAATATGTACACATTATATTTAAAAACTCATAATGTAACTGGTTTAAAATATCTTGGTTATACTAAAAGAAAAGATGTGCAAAAATACACTGGTTCTGGCGTGTACTGGTTGCGTCATATTAAAAAATATGGTTACGATGTTACAACTAATATATTAGGCGTATATGAAACTGAAAGCGAACTTAAACAGTATGGTCTTTTTTATAGTAATAAGTTTAATGTAATAAGTAATAAAGCTTTTGCTAACTTAAAAGAAGAAGCTGGAGTGTCTGGCAAATATTCAGATGAAACCAAAGAAAAAATGAGTATTAAAGCTCTGAATAGAGTTAAAACAATCGGGCCACCAAAAACAGCATGGACTAGTGAAAGCATGACTGCGCTTAATGCTATAACTTGGGCAAATCCAGAAACGCGAAAAGCTAGATCTATGGGTATAAGTAAAGCATTAACTGGAAAAGTATACGGACCAAGAACAGAAGATTTTAAAAAACACATGAGCAAAGTTCTTACTGGTAGGTCTTATGGTAAAGGTATAAAACATAATCTTGTAGAAAAAACTTGTCCTTATTGTCAGAAAGTTGGCAATGGGCCTAATATGACTAGATATCATTTTAATAATTGCAAAATACAAAAACGGACAAATTAAAAATGTTTAACCAATATTTTTATCATGAACATACAAAACGAGCTGTTGCCGTATTTGGTACATTGTTCAATAATTTAAAAGTCACAAAGCGTGACTCAGCGGGTAATATTCTATCTACGATTAAGGTACCATTATCATATGGTCCTCGTCAGAAGTTTCTTGCGCGCATTGCAGACGAAGCACATTTAAATGATCCTAAGTTAGCGATTCGTTTACCTCGCATGTCATTTGAAATTATTGCGTTTACATATGACTCTGACACTAAACTACAAAAGGGTACTGTTCGTAATCTACCTTCTACTAGTCCAACATCTCGTCAAACGATTTTGTATCCCGTAACATATAAACTTAATATTCAATTAAACATCTTGTCAAAAACTCAGGATGATGGTCTACAAATTTTAGAACAGATATTACCATACTTTCAACCTGAATATAATGTAACTGTTAAGAACATTGATGGTAACTTTAAGTATGATATGCCTTTTACGCTTGAATCTGTAACGATGTCGGATGACTATGAAGGTGACTTTGTACAACGCCGTGCTATTATTACTACACTTGAGTTTGAGACAAGAGTACAATACTATGGTCCTAAGTCTGCGCTTGGTCCAATCATTAAGAAGACTGAAGCCTCCTTTGCTGGATCTTCTTCAGCAATACCAATTCAAACGATTAAGATTGAAGTATCTCCTTCAACTGCAGGAGAAAACGATGTGTATTCTCTTGTAACAACATATACAAATCCTATTCCAGATCGTACACTTGTAACAATAAGTGGATTGACAGGCGTATTTCAGGTAGGAGAAAATGTTATAGGTACTACGTCAGGCGCTGTAGGTCGTATAACAGCAATAGCCGGAAGCTTAATTACAGTATCAAATCCCGATGGTTTCTTTGAAGAAGGTGAAACGCTTGCAGGAAATACTTCTTCAGCATCAGCAACGATTGCTTCGCTTGTGAATGAAGTAGACCCAATCATTAATATTATTGAATCACCATTATATCCAACTTATAGCCATGACAACACCTAACGAAAAAGACGTACAAGATGATTATGAATTTGCTAGGTCTAAATACTACGAACTTGTAGAAAAAGGTGACGAGGCAATTAGTCTTATGCTTGACCTTGCTCGCGAATCAGAGCATCCTCGAGCGTTTGAAGTCTTATCGACAATGATTAAACAGAATGCAGAAATTGCAGATCGTTTAATGGAACTCCAAAAGAAAAAGAAAGATGTTTCTCAGACGAGTATCGTAAAAGGTGAGAAACCTCCCTTGACTCAAAACAACGTATTCGTTGGCTCATCGACAGACTTGCAGCGTATCCTCATTGATAAGATGAAGGCTACTATTGCTGCAAGCGATGAAGTCATAGACGTAGATGACGATTAATAATAAATTATTTTAAATTATGATTCACTCGTCTAATTCCTCAAGTGTTACAATGCTAAACCATGATACGGGATACAATGGTAACCCACAGGTCAAGCGTGATGGCGTTCAACAACAATGGACTGCAGAAGAAGTAACTGAATACACTAAGTGTATGAAGTCGCCTCAATACTTTGCTCATACCTATGCTAAAGTTATTTCTCTTGATGAAGGTTTAGTACCATTTAATCTGTATGCATACCAAGAGAGAATGTTTGAACACTTTGATTCAAATCGATTCTCGATCGTTCTTGCATGTCGTCAGTCAGGTAAATCCATTAGCAGCGTAATCTACATCCTCTGGTATGCTATATTCCATCCTGAAGTCACTGTCGCGGTGTTAGCAAACAAAGGTGCAACAGCTCAAGAAATGTTAGGTCGTATCACATTAGCACTTGAAAACTTACCATTCTTTTTACAGCCGGGTTGTAAATCGTTGAATAAGAGATCTATTGAGTTTTCAAATAACTCTAAGATTGTATCAGGTTCAACCTCAAAGAGTTCTATTCGCGGTATGTCCGTTAACTTACTCTTCCTTGATGAGTTTGCATTCGTAGACAACGCTCAAGAGTTCTATACATCTACATATCCTGTGGTTGTAGCAGGTAAGAACACTAAGGTTATTATTACCTCAACTGCAAATGGTATTGGTAATACATTTCATAAGTTATGGGAAGGTGCTGTACAAGGCACTAGTCAGTATCAACCATTTCGAGTTGACTGGTGGGACGTTCCTGGACGTGATGAAGAATGGAAGAAGTTGACTATATCTAACACGTCAGAACTTCAGTTTTCACAAGAGTTTGGCAATTGCCTTGAAAGTTCTTCTCAAATTACAATTTGTATAAATAAAATTGTATACGATATAAGAATAGGCGATTTGTATGACGCAATTAGAACAAGAGAAGAGTGTGGTTTATCTATTGACGAGGAAGTCAGACTTAAAGCAATACGTTGGTATAACCTTGGCCATGAGGCTGAAGCAGCGGATGGGTGATCATAAAAGGTCTAAGCGTTTTATTGGTCATGAATTTGATATTCAAGTACTTGAAGAATCGTTTGATCGATCTTATATAGAAAATAAAGAATCACATTATATTGCTGTGTATGATACTTTTAACAATGGTTTAAATGATACCGAAACTGGTAAAGGCTGGGGTCATTCTTCACCAAAGTTCAATACTTTAGGATACATTTTTTCCGACAAATCTCGTAAAAAGATGTCTGAATCTGCCAAGAAAAGGTGTGTTGGGAATCTTGAAGTAATGTCAGAAAGATCTAAGAAAACGTGGCAAAGGAAAGAGTACAGAGAACATCAGTCAAAAATACGTCAAGGTAAAAGGTTAAAACCGCCAAAGCTTAGTGATGAACTAGTAGATGAAATACGTGTTTTATACAAATCTTTGATAAAGTCATATGAACAAAAATGTGAAGATTATAATAAAGAAGCTGTTAAATTAGGAAGAATGTTATCAACACCACATGGTATATTCGCAAAAGAGTACCATAAAAATTATGGTGTATCGTCAACAACTATTAGAAATATAGTTCTAAACAAAGCACGAACTAAAATTTTACCAGCATTATATAATGACAAACATACAAATACTAACACCTAATGGTTTTAAAAGTTTTGACGGTGTCAAAAGATATTGGCATGATAAGTCTTTGCGCTTTGATTTTGAAGATGGATCTAGTTTAAAGACTGCGTTTGATCATAAGTTTATTGTTGATAACTCTGAGGTGTTTTCTAAAGATATTGTTGTAGGTCAAAATATTGGAAAGCGAGTAGTATTAATAGAAGTTATTGATCAAGGCGAATACTTCTATGATCCTGTCAATGTTGATGGTGGTAGAATATATTCACATGATGATATATTAGTATCTCATAATACGTTCCTTGGAACAGGAAATACGCTTATCTCGGGTAATATATTGCTAGGCCTAAAGGCAGCCATGCCTATCTACACTCAAGATAACGTCAAGGTTTATGACAAACCTGAAAAAGCACATCAATATATGATCTTTGTTGATGTAGCAAAGGGACGAGGTCAGGATTATTCTACGTTTAACGTAATCGACGTTAGCGTCAAGCCATTTAAGCAAGTCGCTGTTTATCGCGATAATCTTATATCTCCATTACTCTTTCCTGATATTATATATAAGTATGCGAAAACGTACAATGAAGCTTATGTTATTATTGAATCAAATGATGCTGGACAAGTAGTATGTAATGGGTTATACTACGATTTAGAATACGAGAACGTATTCATCGAATCAGCACTAAAGGCCGATGCTATTGGTGTTAATATGAATAAGAAGATTAAACGTATTGGTTGCTCAAACATTAAAGACTTAATTGAACAAAATAAGCTTACAGTTGTTGATTCCGACACTATCCTTGAGTTATCAACGTTTGTTGCAATGGGCGCTTCATATGAAGCTAGTCCTGGAAATCACGATGACTTAATGATGAACTTAGTATTGTTTGGATGGTTTGCTACTACACCATTCTTTATCAATGAGACTGATATTGATATTAAAACACTGATGTTTGCTGAACATCAAAGAATGATTGAGGACGATTTAGTTCCATTTGGATTTACTGATGATGGATTAAATGAAGTTGCAGAAGAAGGTGCGTTTACTGCTGGAGGGGATGTCTGGTCTACCGCTTGGGTATCTGATAAATACTAATGATAGGATATCCTTATTTATAAATAATAGTATGAGAAACCACCTTATAATGCAAATCTTATTAACTGTTTCCACAATGAAGGGGAATAACACATGGCATTTCTAGTCTCGCCTGGTGTTGAGGTTAAAGAGATTGATCTAACCAACGTCGTACCTGCTGTATCGACTTCTATTGGTGCAACCGCGGGCGCTTTTGCCTGGGGTCCTGTATCAGAAGTAGTTACTGTAGGTTCGGAGAAAGAGTTAGCTACAATCTTTGGCAAACCCAACGATAACACCTATAAGTATTTCATGCCTGCCGCTCAATTTCTTCAGTACGCAAATGCTCTTCGAGTAGTTCGTACGAATAATACTGGTCAGCTTAACGCTGCTGCCGGTGGAGTTGGCATTTTAGTTAAAAACAAAGACGATTTCGAAACAAAAACTTTTGCCGCAGACTCTGATGGTGAAGGCTTTGAATTCGTAGCTAAGTATCCTGGCGCTCTTGGTAACGCAATTAAAGTATTAGTTGTTACATCAACTACTGCGTTTAATAGTGTTGGCTTTAACGATTACGCCGACAAGTTTAACAGTGCACCGGGCACATCAACATATGCAGCAGCTCTTGGTAAAACAACTGCCGCTGATGAAATACATGTTGTTGTAGTTGATGCTACTGGCGCTTGGACTGGTACAGAGAACACTATCCTTGAGATCTACGAAGGTCTATCACAAGCATCTGATGCTAAACGTGATGATGGTACAACTAATTACTACCTCGATTACATCAATTCTGCTTCCAAATACGTTTGGGCTGCACGTAGTGATGATGAATTAACCGATGCTGGTAAAAAAGTTTCAGAAGTAACTACATCCTTTACTACATCTAATACTGTTTCAGAGTATCAATTAGATGATGGTAGTGATGGCACTTCTGCTCTTGCCTCTGCTGGTGAACTTGCAACTGCTTTCGACTTCTATTCCGATGCAGAAACCATTGATGTAAATCTCATCATTGGTGCTGATGTTGCTGGAACAGATGCAGTATCACATGCAAATGCTGTTATTGCTGTTGCTTCTGGTCGTAAAGATGCTATCGCTTTTGTTTCCCCTGCTATTAGTAAAACAGTTAATAATTCAATTGCTGCTGTCGATGTAAAAACTTGGGCTGACTCAGTTACTTCAAGTTCGTATGGTGTAATGGATTCAACTGCTTTGTACGTATACGATAAGTATAATGACAAGTATCGTTGGATTATTGCAGCTGGCGCAGTTGCTGGTTTATGTGCTTATACTGATAACGTTTCAGATCCTTGGTTCTCTCCAGCTGGTTTCACACGTGGTGTATTACGTGGTGTAACTAAGTTAGCATTGAATCCTAAGCAAGCTGAGCGTGATGATTTGTATAAATCTCGCGTCAACCCAATCGTTTCTTTCCCAGGCGAAGGTATTGTATTGTACGGTGATAAAACTGCACAAGCTAAACCATCAGCTTTTGATCGAATCAACGTACGTCGTTTGTTTATTGTACTTGAGAAAGCAGTAGCTACTGCATCAAAGTTCTCATTGTTCGAATTCAACGATGAATTTACTCGTGCTCAGTTCCGTAACTTAGTCGAGCCGTTCTTGCGTGATGTTCAAGGTCGTCGTGGTATTAATGACTTCCGTGTTATTTGTGATGAAACAAATAATACTGGTGATATTATTGATACCAATCGATTTGTAGCTGACATCTACATTAAACCAGCACGTTCAATTAATTTCATTACACTAAACTTCATTGCTACTCGCACTGGTGTTGAGTTTACTGAATTAGCTGGCCAATAAGGAGATATAGAAAATGGCTATTCTTGGAGTCGATGACTTTAAATCAAAACTAGTAGGTGGTGGAGCTCGCTCAAACCTATTCAAGGCTACAATTAACTTCCCATCATATGCAGCAGGCGACGTTGAGTTGACCTCTTTCATGTGTAAGGCAGCTCAATTGCCAGCATCAATCATTGCACCGATCGTGGTTCCATTCCGCGGTCGTCAATTGCAGATTGCTGGCGATCGTACATTTGAACCTTGGGTAATCACCATCATTAATGATACTAACTTCTCTGTACGCAATGCATTTGAGCGTTGGAGTAATGGTATCAATAACAATAAGCAGAACACTGGACGTACTAACCCAACTTCATATCAATCCGATATGATTATCGAGCAACTCGATAAGTCTGGTTTAGTTGTTAAGCGTTATGACATTCGTGGTTGTTTTCCAACGAACATTTCTCCGATTGAAGTTTCTTATGATAATGAGAATGCAATTGAAGAATTTACAGTTGAGTTGCAAGTACAATATTGGGAATCTACCTCAAGTACTTCGTAATAAATAGTATTGACAGGGAAGGATTAACGTCCTTCCCTATCTTACTTAAAGGTGATATAATATATGGCAGATGAAACACAAAATGGATTTTCCCTGTTTGGTTTTGAAATCAAACGTAAAAATCAAGAAAAAGAAGACCTAAAGAGGTTATCTTTTGTCGCGCCTGATGACGAAGAAGGCGTTGGAACAGTTGTTAATGCTGGGGGCTACTTTGGTTCATATATTGATATGGACGGCGCCGGCGTTAAAACAGAAAAAGATCTAATTCTAAAATATCGCGATATTGCTCAGCAACCTGAATGCGATGCTGCAATCGAAGATATTGTAAATGAGTCTATCGTCTCAAATGAAGACTCTGCACCAGTTTCAATTATATTAGATGATCTTGATCAACCTGACAAGATTAAGAAAATGATTACCGATGAGTTTGAAACAGTTGTTGAACTGTTAAACTTTAATTGGAATGGCCATGACATTTTCCGCAAATGGTACGTTGATGGTAGAATCTATTACCATAAGATTATTGACCAACAGAATCCTAAGAGAGGTATTCTAGAGTTACGTAATATTGATCCAACTCGTATTCGTAAGATCCGCGAAGTAAAAGAAGAGCGTGATCCAAAGACTGGTGTAAAATTAATTAAAGGTGTAAACGAATATTACGTCTTTCAAAATGACGTGATGTCTAAGTCTCAACAAGGACTAAAGATTGCAAAGGATTCTATTTCATACGTTACGTCAGGTGTCACTGATGCATCTCGTAAGAAAGGGTTATCCTACTTACATAAGGCAATTAAGCCTGTTAACCAATTAAGAATGATGGAAGACTCATTAGTCATCTATCGTTTAGCTCGTGCTCCTGAGCGTCGTATATTCTATATTGACGTTGGTAATCTACCAAAGGGTAAAGCTGAAGAGTACATGAAGAACATCATGGCCAAGTATCGTAATAAGATGGTCTACGATGCTAATACGGGTGAGATGAAAGATGATCGTAAACATATGTCTATGTTGGAAGACTTCTGGCTGCCACGGCGTGAAGGTGGTCGTGGAACAGAAATTACTTCTTTGCCAGGTGGTGAGAACTTAGGCCAGATTGATGATATTGTTTATTTCCAAAAGAAACTGTATAAGTCTCTTAACGTTCCAGTATCTCGATTAGAAGAACAACAACAGTTTAGTCTTGGTCGATCTACAGAGATTACTCGAGATGAGTTGAAGTTCCAGAAGTTTATTGATCGTCTTCGTAAAAAGTTTTCAATGTTGTTTATTGATGTGCTTAAAACACAACTCATTCTGAAAGGTATTGTTACCGAAGAAGAATGGCTTGAAATGAAGCAAGACATTAATGTTGACTTCTTACAAGATACTCATTTTGCTGAGTTAAAAGAAGCCGAGTTAATGGCATCTCGACTCGGTGTTCTTCAAGACGTAGATCAATACGTTGGTAAATACTTTTCTCGCGAATGGGTTCGTAAAAACATCTTACAACAAGATGATGAACAGATTAAAGAAATTGATAAACAGATGGAAGCTGAAGCAACTGAGTTTGCTGAAGACGAAGTTGTTGAAGACGAACCACCTCCACCTCCACCTCCACAAGAAGTTAAAGTGAAGATTGAGCATGGGGCAACAAAGTCTACTGTTAAGAAGTAAAATCGTATAAATAAAAGTAAAAGAGGAATATATGACTAGTATTAATGATTTAATTTACGCCCTTGATTTAGGTGATATGTCTACTGCTGGTAATGCTTTTAGCACAGTAATGGTAGATAAGATCAACGATGCGTTGAATGATAAAAAGATTGAGATTGGACAAACTATGATGGGTATTACTCAGGAAGAAGAGTCTAATGAAGAAACCTTAGAGGATATTAACGATGATGAAGTTTCGGGAGTTTCGGACTAACGTTAGTGAATCTGTCGCCACTAATGCGATAAGCGTAAAAACCTTTAAAGTTGGAAAGAATAAGAAGTATGAGGCTGAAGTAAAGAAAGTTGGGTTAAAGTATATTGCCATTATAGATGGTGATGAGCTCGACAAGTTTAATTCAGCAAAGGAAGCCGAACAGGCTATTAAAGATTTTTCAGAATTGATGGGAAAGTAAATGGCAGCGTATAGACCAATTGGAGTAGAAGTTGCAGCACCAACATCGAGTGGTACTGCTACTGACGTAAGCTTAGCGAACTCTGTTAAAGTAACAAACACTGCAACATCAGTTCAATTAGTTACTTTAACTGATGCTGATGGTGCTACTATTGGTAGTATGAGTCTTGTTGGTGGTGAGACTATTACGATTGATAAACAAAAGACTCAGAAGTTATTTGCAGCTGCAAATACTGTTAAATTTGCACCAATTACTCAGGTAAGATAATGTTACTCATTACAGAACATTTAGAAGACGTACAGTACGTTACGGAAGAAGTTGGCGGTAAAAAGAACTCCTTTATTGAGGGAGTTTATATGCAAGCCGATAAACCGAACCGCAATAAACGTATCTATCCAAAACATATTTTGGAAGGTGCAGTGAGTAAATATGTAACAGAGCAGGTTGCAAAGGGCCGCGCTGTTGGAGAATTAAATCATCCAGAAGGTCCAACGATCAATCTGGATAAAGTATCACATCGCATCACTGAACTCCGTTGGGATGGCAGTAATGTGATAGGTAAGGCGCTTATATTGGATACACCTATGGGTAAGATCGTAAAAGGTCTTATGGAAGGTGGAGTACAATTAGGCGTCTCAAGTCGTGGAATGGGTAGTCTTGAGCAGAAAGATGGAATCTCAGTTGTAAAATCAGATTTTATCTTGGCCACCGTAGACATCGTTCAAGATCCTTCGGCTCCCGATGCATTTGTAAACGGGATTATGGAAGGTGTTGAGTTTGTTTATGAGAATAACATTTTAGTTGCTAGAGAAATTGAAGTTACGCGAAATATTATTAAAAAAATGACAACTAAACAGATTGCTGAATCTCAAACAAAGCTATTTAAAGATTTTTTAAATAATGTTTCAAAAAATCTATAATGTTACAAAATAAGTATTACGTTTATGCTTTAATAGATCCAATTAATAGTTTACCATTTTACATCGGTAAAGGGTGTAATAATAGAGCATGGCAGCATTTAAAAGATAATGAAACATGCAATAAAAAGAAATTAAATTATATAGCACTTGCTAATAGAATTAGATTTCCAATGTCAGAAGAGCAAAAATTAAAGCTCTCTATATGTAACAAAGGTAAAGTATTAAATGATGAAACTAAAATAAAAATTTCTAATACGTTAAAAGAAAATTCTTTTAATATAGAAAAAACCGTTTTATTGGAGTTGAGAAAGAATCATACAATTAGCGAAATTGCTAAAATGTATAACTTATCTATATCACCAATAAAACGCTTGATTAAATTGTATGGGATCCAAACGAGATAGTAATTATCTTGTCTGAAATTGAACGGTATGAGACTGAAATTAAACGCGCATCAAAGTCTGGACTTGCAGAAGCTCAGATCAAAGTGTTTAAAGATTTCCTCTCAAAACTTTAACTCACAGGAGTATAACGAATGTTCAAAAACGGTAAAAAAGATACGTTAATTGACGACGAACTCCACAATGAAATCGATCAGGGAACTGAAGATGGAACTGTGGACGAAGGCGTTGACGAAGCTTTTGATCCGGCAAATGCACATACTCAAGCTGTAGCTAGTGTCTTAGCCGCAACGAAGGTAGGTCCAGGTCAGAAATTGCGCAAGGGCGATAAGTCCAATGCACAAGCTTCTGAATTGCCAAAGACAAAAGCCGGCATGATTAATGCTGGTTATCAAGCATTGTCAAAGTTAACAAAAGAAGAATTGCAAGTTAAGCTTGCGGATATCTTGGGTGAAAGCTCTGATGAATCAGAAGTTGAAGTTGCTGAAAGCACCTTTGACGAAGATCTCAAAGCATTGGTAGAATCTGAAGCAACTCTTTCCGAGAGTTTCAAAGAGAAAGCCGAAGTAATTTTTGAAGCAGCTCTGAAGTCTAAGTTAGTCGAGCACGTAGAACGTCTCGAAGAATCTTATGCAGAAGAACTTGCTGAAGAAACTGCTACAATCCAAAAAGACCTCGTAGAGAAGATTGACGGTTACTTGAATTATGTAATCGAAAACTGGATGGAAGAGAATAAAGTAGCGATCGAAAATGGTCTGCGTACTGAAATCGCTGAATCCTTCATGAGCGCTTTACATGGTGTATTCACTGAACACTACATCACTGTTCCTGAAAGCAAAGTAGATTTGGTTGATGAATTGACCACTTATACTAGCGATCTAGAAGAGCAGTTGAATGCATCTGTTCAACGTGGTATTGAGTTGACTGAACAAGTTAACGCATTATCTCGCGAAGTAATTATTCGTGAATCCGCTACAGGCCTCTCAGAGTCCCAAGCAGAAAAGCTAAAGTCTTTAGCTGAAGGTGTTGATTACGAAGGTGTTAATTCTTTCATTAAGAAAGTATCAACCATCAAAGAATCATACTTTAAGAAAGAAGTTGTCCATACAGTCGACGAAGCATCAACCCTGAATGAAGGCGCTGCTGATGAAGTATCAGTATCCCCAATGATGGAACGTTACCTCGCCGCCCTTAAGAAATAATCCATAGGAGAATACCTAAATGTTTAATGCAGAAAATCTAATTGAAAAGTGGAGCCCAATACTAAATGCTACTGAAGCCCCATCACTCAACGATAAGTTTAAAAAATCAGTAACAGCTCAAGTTCTCGAGAACACAGAGCGTGCTTTGTCTGAAGAGCGTCATCAACAGCAGTTCATGGTTGAGTCAGCTCCTACCAATTCCACTTCTGGTGGTACTGGTGCGATCAACAACTGGGATCCAATTTTGATCTCTTTGGTTCGCCGTGCAATGCCTAACCTAATCGCTTACGATATCGCAGGCGTACAACCAATGACTGGCCCAACAGGCTTGATCTTTGCAATGAAGTCTAAGTACAACGACAACGCTAGCCGTGTTTCAGCTACTGAAGCATTGTTCAACGAAGCCGATACTGACTATAGCTCATCTTCATTCAATGGTACTACCGGTACTCCAAAGAATGGTACTCACGCTGGTGATTCTTCTTCACTGCCAGGTACTGATGTAGTTCCTTCTGGTGGCGATAGCGTAGCTGATAACTTCGGTTTCGGTGGTGGTATGACTACAGCTCAGGCAGAAGCCTTGGGTGATGGTTCTACTAACGAATTCGGCGAAATGAGCTTCACAATCGAAAAAGCAACTGTAACTGCTAAATCCCGTGCACTCAAGGCTGAGTACACAATGGAATTGGCACAAGATTTGCGCGCAGTTCATGGTTTGGATGCAGAAGCTGAATTAGCTAACATCCTTTCAGCTGAAATCTTGGCTGAAATCAACCGCGAATTAGTTCGTACAATCAACTCACGTGCTAAGTTAGGTGCTTTGCAATCTGACTTGACAGCTAATGGTATTTTTGACTTGGACACCGATGCAGATGGTCGTTGGTCAGTTGAGAAGTACAAAGGCTTGTTAGTTCAGTTGCAACGTGAAGCTAACCAAATCGCTAAAGAAACACGTCGTGGCAAGGGTAATTTCATCCTTTGTTCATCAGACGTAGCAGCTGCTCTTTCAGCTTCTGGTATGCTTGACTATGCTCCAGCTTTGGCAGCTAATGGTAACCTACAGATTGATGACACTGGCAATACATTTGCTGGTACATTAGTTGGTGGTATCAAGGTTTACATCGACCCATATGCTTCAGTAAATTATATTACTGTTGGCTATCGCGGTGCTAATCCTTACGATGCTGGTATGTTCTATTGCCCATACGTTCCACTCACAATGGTTCGTGCAGTTGGTGAGAATACATTCCAACCAAAAATCGGCTTCAAGACACGTTATGGTATGATTGCTAACCCATTCGTTGGTTCTTCTGCTGGTAACGATACTGGTGCTATTCGTAGTAATCAATACTATAGAATATTTCGGGTTGACAATATCCTCGGCGAGGGTTAATCAACCAAGTAATCGAAAGGTTACTTTGTAAAACAAAATGGGGCTTCGGCCCCATTTTTAATTTTCGATAAGTATAAATAGTATTGAGGAGATTATATGCCATACGATACAAATATTAGTTACGATGAAGGTGTTGGTCCTGCATTAGCAGATGGTCCTTCATTTGTTGCGCCTAATTCGTTTAGATTACTCATTGATTCAAAGAAATATCCTAACACTGAGTTCCTCGTACAACAAGTTACTTTACCAGATATTTCAGTTGAACACGCACCATTAAACCTTCCTCGTCGTAACATTGGTATGATGGGTGATAAGGTTAACTATGGTCTACTCGAATTAACCTTTTTGATTGACGAAGAATTTTTAAACTATTTAGAAATTCACGATTGGTTATTAGGTATGGTGACAGAAGGAGACGAAGGTGTTCGTAAAGTGCGAGACATGTCTCTTATCGTTTTAAATAGTCACAACAATAAAGCTCGAGAATTTAAGTTTGTTAATGCTTATCCAACAAACTTGTCAGCGTTACAATTTGATGCTACAGGTACATCAATAGACTACCTTACAGCAAGTGTAACATTCAATTATTCATATTATAAGATGATCTAACATGTTAATAGAAGACTTAAAGGTTGCTTTGGCAACTACAGTAGCATTTAAAATTAAAGCACAGAAGTTTCATTGGAATGTTATTGGACCAAACTTCCAACAATACCACAAATTCTTTGGTAAACTATATGAACAGGCTGAAGCAGCAACTGATATAATTGCAGAAAATATTCGTTCAATTGGTCACTTTGCACCCGGCTCATTTGCAGAGTATATGGAACTATCTGACATTGACGATGACATGGACATCGATTCAATTGATCCAATGGTAATGATGACTAAACTCTATGACGATGTTGAGTCAATGATTGATACTCTTGAGGACGTATATCGATCTTCTGAAGAGGAAGAAGAATGGAATGTTTCTGATTTTGCTGCTAGTCGATTAGCTGAACTCAAAAAGAGTTCTTGGATGTTAGCTTCTTTTTTAGGAAAACAACGCGGCGCATAGTAGTATAAATAATTTTGTAATTATAAAATGATGGAGTACATGAATGATAAAGCTAGAAGATATATTAGAAATGTGGAAAAAAGACTCGCCCATTGATGAAATGAATCTCGATGCGGCGAGTATCCAATCAGCAAAACTCCACTCAAAATACCTAGAGTTACTCTCAATAACAAAGCTTTTACAACGCCGTCGTGAGATGGAGTTTCAAACTTTGCTTAAAGATAAATGGCTATGGTATAATGGTAAGATGACTAAAGCCCAGATTGACGAAAAGGGTTGGGGTTATGATCCAATGTCAGGCTTAAAGGTTTTAAAAGGCGATATGGATTACTTCTATAATAGTGACCCACAGATTCAAGCTGCTAAAGGTCAGATTGAATATATTAAAACTACAGTTGAAACTCTTACTGATATTATGGAAAATATCAAATGGAGACATCAAAACATTAAGAATATGATTGATTGGCGTAGGTTTACCTCAGGCGTATAATGTCTTCAATACTCAAGATAAAGAAAAAGAATCATACTTTCATTACTGTTGACGCCGAACCGTCGATCTTAAATGAATTGGTTGATCATTTTCAGTTTTTTGTTCCCGGATATAAATTTATGCCGGCATATAAGAATAAGATGTGGGATGGTCGTATACGATTATTTGATTCTAGAACTCGGCAGTTGTATGCAGGGTTGTATTCTTATCTAAAAGAGTTTGCTGCAGCAGAAGGTCGTGAGTACGAGATTGAATTGCTTCATGATGCTTATTATGGTTACCCTGATACTACACAAGAAATTGATTTAGAGTGGATGAAAGACATACACTTAACATCAAAGGGTACTATTATTGAGCCAAGAGATTATCAATTAGATGCGGTGTTACACGGATTAACTCATAAGAGAGGGATGTTAATATCTCCAACTGCATCAGGTAAATCTCTTATCATCTACTTAATGCTAAGATGGTACTTAGAGAATAATGATAAAAAGCGTATTCTTATTATAGTACCCACAACATCACTTGTTGAGCAATTGTACTCTGACTTTGCAGACTACTCTGAGTATGACGATGGCTTTAACAAAGAGATGGTACATAAGATATATGCTGGTAAGTCTAAGTTTGCTGAGACTGAAAGAGTTATTATTTCTACATGGCAATCTATATACAAGATGCCGGGAACATGGTATAATCAATTTGGGTGTGTTATTGGTGATGAGGCTCATAACTTTAAAGCTAAATCGCTTATGTCTATCTTAGAGAAGATGCATGATTGTGAGTATAGGTTTGGTACTACTGGTACACTTGATGGTACGCAAACTCATAAGCTTATCCTTGAAGGTTTGTTTGGACCAGCGTACTACGTAACTACGACCAAAGACTTGATGGACTCTGGTGCTTTGGCTCAGTTGAAGATCAACGTATTACTATTAAAGTATCCTGAAGATATCTGTAAGGTAGTATCAAAAGCAAAGTACCAAGATGAGATTGACTTTATCGTTCAATACGAGAAGAGGAATAAGTTTATAAGTAATCTTGCATTAGATCAAGATGGTAATACCCTCGTATTGTTTCAATATGTCGAGAAACACGGTAAACCATTATACAACCTGATAAAAGAAAAGGCACATGAAAGGCGTAAGATCTTCTTTGTATCAGGCGCTACTGATGTAGATACACGCGAGCAAGTAAGACACATTACGGAGAAAGAAAAGAATGCTATTATTGTCGCCTCAATGGGCACATTCTCAACTGGTATCAATATTAGGAACATACATAATATTATATTTGCATCGCCATCTAAGTCGCAGATCAGAGTACTACAGTCGATCGGCCGTGGTCTTCGTAAGTCAGATGATGGGCGTGATACTGTATTATTTGATTTGGCAGATGATTTGCACTGGAAGAGTAACAAGAACTATACACTAAATCATGCTGCTGAGCGTATAAAGATATACACTAAGGAAAGATTTAATTACACTCTACATGAAGTTCCACTATTATAAATAATAGTATACATGAACAATAGGATTTAAATGATTGAGTTAGACGCTGAAAATATTAGACATGTTAAATTATCCTCAGGTGAAGAAGTAGTCGGATATATCTCTGCTGACACCTCAGGTAAGATGTTACTTGTACACTCTCCAATGAAAGTAACTACTACATTAAACGAGAAGGGATTCTCATTCTTCTTTGTACAATGGCAACCATTAGCAAAAGGAGAAGAGTGCTTAATCAACCCTATGCATGTTATCTCGACTGTTGAGATTGCCAATGATATTAAAGAGAAGTATGTTCGATTAGTACTTCAACTTAGAGAGCAAGAAGATTTAGCCGAAGATGAGTTTGAAGAATATGATCTTGAGCCAACGGGTGCTAAGTCAACTACATTGCACTAGTATATCCCCTTCCGTACAGACTAGTCTTTATTATACCACAATCTCAGTGGTTTGTACAGGGCTAAATGCAAATAAATTTAAAATAATCCTGTCTTTTTTCTACATACTGTGGTATAATAGTAGTATGAATAAAACTACATGGACTCAACGATGATTTTAAACAGAGCAGACATAACTGAATTACTCAATACTCTCGTAACTTTAAACATTGATAGCTTTAAATTGATTAAGAATGATACGTCAGGTATTGGATATACCCTTGACATTGAACACGACATTAAAAATAAAGATAACGAAACGGTAACAATTGTTACTCAAGTAGTTGGAACTGAGGACTGGTGAAATGACAAATGAAGAAGTAGTAATAACAATTCCAAAGAAGAAAGCTTTACATTATGTTAATAATAAACAGTTTTCTTTGGCTGTTGTTGATTATGTAAAACTCGTTAGACAAGCTCAGAAAGATGAAGCTGAGATTCCAATTGTACCTAACTATATTGCAGAATGCTTTCTTAAAATCTCTGAAGGGTTATCCCATAAGTCAAACTTCATTCGATACACTTATCGTGAAGAGATGGTAATGGATGCGGTTGAGAATTGTTTAAAAGCTATTCTTAACTATGATATTGATTATGCTACTCGTACAGGTACACCTAATGCATTCTCATACTTTACTCAGATTTGTTATTTTGCATTCCTTCGTCGATTAAGTAAAGAAAAGAGACAACAGGATATTAAGTTCCGTTATATTGAACAATCAGGTATTGAAGACTTCATGCAATACGATGAAGATAATGGTGCTGAGATTAGTCAGAATCGTAACTTCGTTGATTCACTACGTGATCGCATTGGTCGAGTTCGTGAACACGATAAAGCACTCAAAGATTTTGCTACGATTGAGAACATCAAAGTAAAAGGTGTAGGTAAGAAAAAGAAGAAGTTAGATGAAAATGGCAATGAGATCTTAAACGGGATTGAATTGTTTATGGGGTAATATAAATGAAAATTGCAGTCCTGAATGACACTCATTGTGGTGTTAGAAATAGCTCGGACATATTCCTTGAGTACCAAGAAAAGTTTTACAGAGATGTCTTTTTTCCATATCTTAAAGAGCATGGAATTACGCAGATCATACACCTTGGGGATTACTACGACCATCGTAAATATGTAAACTTTAAAGCTCAAAATCAAAACCGTAAAGTGTTTCTTGAACCGATGCGTGAGATGGGTATTACTATGGATATTATTCCAGGTAACCACGACGTCTATTACAAGAATACAAACGAACTCTGCTCATTGAAAGAGTTACTCGGTCACTTTAAAACTAACGTCAATATCATTATGGAACCACGAGTCATGGACTATGATGGTCTTCGTATTGCATTAGTTCCATGGATTAATAATGAGAACTATGGCGAAATGGTGCGCTTTATTGAAAACTGTGATGCAGATTGGCTAGGTGCTCATCTTGAGTTAACAGGATTTGATATGATGAAAGGTGTCATTAATACTCACGGTATGTCAGCTGAATTGTTTAATCGATTCGAGATGGTAATGACCGGACACTTTCATACAAAATCTCAACAAGGTAATATTAGTTACCTTGGATCACAAATGGAATTTACGTGGGCCGATGCTGGCGATCCAAAGTATTTCCATGTGATTGATACTAAGACTCGTGAGATAACTCCTGTGCGTAATCCTATTACTATGTTTGAAAAAGTCCTGTACAATGACAAGGAAATGGATTATAATGGATATGATGTATCAACATTAGAAGACAAATTCGTAAAAGTTGTTGTAGTAAACAAAACTGATGCATTCTTATTTGATCGATTTATTGAGAGAATACAACATGCTAATACACATGAACTCAAGATTGCTGAAACATTTGATGAGTTTATGGGTGAGAACGTTGATAGTGAATCCATTTCAGTTGAAGATACAACTCAACTACTTGATTCATATGTCGATGCAGTTGAAACAGAACTTAATAAAGAAAAAATGAAACACCTCATGCGTGAATTATACGTAGAAGCTTCAAACATGGAGATTGTTTAGAGTGATAGTATTTCGTTTAATATTATGGAAAAATGAAAAGATATACGCCTGCATATAAATCTTACGCAGGTCAGGTACATAGAGCTTCTCAAAAGGTTTATGAAAAAAATAAAGATATCATAAACCCAAATAATTATAAAAGGACTATTTGCGGTGTTGAAGATGGATACCAATTAGATCATATAGTTACAATTAAACATGGATATGAAAATAATATTCCAATTGAAGAAATGGTAAAAATCGAGAATTTACGAATGTTACCATGGAAGAAAAACTTAGAACGAAATCGTAAAAATTAAATTAGAGGGGCTATATCATCATTATCTTTAAAAAAATATCATGGCAGAATTTCTTATCAACCGGTGATAATCCTATTGTAGTACAATTAGATCGTAGTCCTACGACGCTTATCGTTGGTACAAATGGTAGTGGAAAAAGTACTATGCTCGATGCATTGTCGTTTGGTCTTTTTGGTAAAGCTCATCGTGATATTAATAAGATGCAATTGGTAAACACTATCAATAATAAAGGTATGTGTGTTGAGATCGATTTTGACATAGGTCAACATAAATTTAAGATCGTTCGAGGTGTTAAACCTACTAAGTTTGAGATTTGGCAGAATGGTAACATGATCAATCAAGCTTCGGATGTACGAGATTATCAGAAGTTCCTTGAGCAGAACATCCTTAAGTTGAACCATAAATCGTTCCATCAGATTGTTGTATTGGGATCATCTTCGTTCATTCCCTTTATGCAACTTCCTCCGTACATTCGTCGTGAGGTAATTGAGGACCTACTCGATATTCAGATCTTTAGTAAGATGAATAACATTCTAAAGGAAAAGTCAGGTAAGTTAAAAGAACTCATTCAGAATGCAACATATAATCTTGATGTTATAAAAGAAAAGGTTACTATTCAGAAGAAGTACATCAAAGATATTACTGAGATGAATGATGAACAGATCCGACAAAGGAACGATTCTATTGTTGCTTTACAGACTGAGATAAAAGATTTAGATGCGCAAAACATTACGTTAAATGATTGGATTACTGAACATCAAAAGGGTTTACATGATGAGATTAAACGAAACACTGCAAAGAAAACCACGTTACTGCAATATGAAGCGCAGTTCAAACAACAAATCGGCACAGTTGTCAAAGAAGCAAAGTTCTATGAAGAAAACCATAGTTGCCCGGCATGTACCCAAGATATTAGTCCAGACATTAGACACTCGAAACTTGATTGTGCAAAGTCAAAGGTCAAAGAGTTACAAAAGGCAATGGCGGATGCAAATACCCAGTCGGCTGATTTGGAATCGACTCTTGAAAGGCTCACTACTCTTGCGGAGCAAATACGAGAGAAAAACAATAATGTGTCTATTAACAATCACACAATCTCTCGGTTGCATGGACAAATACAAAATATCGATACTGAAATAGCATCACTCCAAGGTAAGACTGGAGATCTTTCAGTTGCAAATTCGGAGTATGAACAGTTCTTGCTTGAAAGAGATAACCTATCGGATGTAAAGAATCAATTACAAGAAGAACGTATATACAATGATGCTGCAGGAGAAATGTTAAAAGATACTGGTATTAAAACAAAGATTGTAAAAGAGTATCTACCTGTTATGAATACTCTTGTGAATAAGTACCTTAATGTGCTGGACTTCTTTGTGTCGTTTCACCTTGATGAGAACTTTAATGAAGTTATTAAATCTCGTCATCGTGATAATTTTAATTATTCTTCATTCTCTGAAGGTGAAAAGATGAAAATAGATTTAGCATTATTGTTTACATGGCGTCAGATTGCTCGTATGAAGAACTCAACAAGCACAAATCTACTAGTACTTGATGAAACATTTGATTCTAGTTTAGATAACGACGGTATCGATAACTTAATGAAAATTATTAACGGCCATGATAGCGATAATACAAACATTTTTGTGATATCGCATAAAGGAGATTTGCTTGATAATAAGTTTAGATCAACAATAAAATTTGAAAAGCACAATAATTTCTCTCAAATGCAGTCTGAAAGATAATCCCTTATAGATCAATAACTTAGACTGTATCATTTTAGACACAGTTGCAAAATAGTCCTGTACAGGCTGCAGGATCAGTGGTATAATAGTTCTATTGAATAAATAAGGAATATTATGAATCAAAACTCAAAATCTACACTTGCTAAGCTTTTAGCTCGTGAAAATATTACGATACAGCATGGCTTGTATCGTACTGCTTTCTTTGATGTAGAGAATAGAGTATTAGGTCTACCTTTGTGGAAAGACAAAGGTAAAGATATTCAAGATTTGTTGATTGGTCATGAAGTAGGTCATGCATTGTATACTCCTGCTGAAGGCTGGCACGATTCTAAAACAGAAGTGCAGAATATTCCAAAGGCATTTCTTAATGTTGTTGAAGATATTCGTATTGAGAAGTTAATTCAACGTACGTATCCAGGATTAATTGCATCATTTAAACGTGGGTACTCACAGTTGAATAGTGAAGACATCTTTGAAATTAAAGATAAAGATGTCCAAGCAATGAATTTTATGAACAGGTTAAATCTTAAAAGTAAATTAAGAGACCTCATTGATATTTCGTTTTATGAAAGTGAAGTACCGTATTATGAAATGGCAATGAGCGTAGAAACTTGGGATGACACTGTGCGTGTTTCAAAAGCACTTTATGAGTATATGCTTAGTTTGCAAGACGACAAACAGAACACTACTTTTGAAGAAAGCGATAGCAGTCATCATGACCAAGAAACAAGAAACAACGATAATGAATCACCCAATGATAATAGTATTGAGAGTGAAACTGAAAAGAAAGCTACTGACGATTCTCTTGAGGATTCAGATTTTTCTTCTGATAAGGAAGGCGAATCGAATACTGAAAAATCACAGGAAGTCAAATTAGACGAGAATAAAGACCCTTACTCAAGTATGTCAAATGAGCAGTCTGAACCTCAAACTAATTCTATTGACGATATTGAAACTGATTCATCATTCCGTAATAACGAATCAAAGTTGCTCGATACTGACGAAAAGAATAGAATGCCATGTTTAATTCGTGGTTTGAATTCATCTCAATTAAAAGATATTCTTATACCATTTGAGTTATTAAAATCATCTCGTCAAGAGCGATATGAGCATATTGAAAAGATTAGTCGTATTGATAAATATAATGTAGATGCTCAGTATAAAACCTTTATGGATGAGAACACTAAGGCAGTTAACCTTATGTGTAAAGAGTTTGAAATGCGTAAGGCAGCTTATCAATATAGTCGCTCACAAACATCAAAATCAGGATCACTTGATGTTACAAAGCTTTATAGTTATAAGTTTAGTGATGATATCTTCCGTAAAGTTACTCGCTTGGCAGACGCTAAATCTCACGGTATGATTATGTTAGTCGACTATTCAGGTTCAATGCATAACGTTATGCCAAGCGTTATAAAGCAGATTTTGAATCTTGCCATGTTTTGTAAAAAGGTAAACATTCCATTTGATGTATATGGCTTTACAAATATTGATTCCGATGATGGTCGTGAGAAGTCATACACTAATCTCATTGCAGGTGATATTAATCATAGATCAATTATGTTAACGCATCAATTATCGTCTTCATTTTCAAAGCAAGATTATGCATTAGCTTATCGTCAAATGTTTAATCAATGCTGCGAAACATCACACAATTTATTTGGTCATGGTCCTTCATCATGTAAATACGATCAACTTGGCGGTACTCCATTGAATGAAGTACTTACAGTTATGTCAACATTAGTAGATCAGTTTAGAGCTAAACACAATATACAAAAAGTGATTATGACTACTCTTACTGATGGTGATGCTCAATACATGTATGTAAAACGTGATCATAACTTATATTATGATACGAATGGTATAGTAGTTGATTTGAAAAATAAAATGATTAAAGCCAAGAATCAACGTGAAGTAACAGATAACTTAATTGATAATTTACGTAAAAATCACCAATGTATTACTCTTGGATACTATCTTTCAGGTAATTCAAATGCTTTCCGAAATGCGGTTACGAGAGCAACGAATACATTCGATTGTGAAAAATTAAATCTTGCTCGTAAACAGGCAAACGCAAATAAGTTTGTCTCATATGATAACACTATTGGTTACGATAGATACTTTATTTTGAAAGCTGAAAAGGGTTATATTGATACTGATAATGAAGAATTCGAAGTAGCATCTAATGCTAAAGCTTCTGATATTCGTCGAGCTTTTAAGAAGTTTGCCTCTTCAAAGAAGACAAATAGGGTTCTAGCTGCTCAATTTGCTGAAATTATCTCATAAACCCTTACTGGACAAGGGTTCAAGACTGTGTCTAAAATGATACAGTTTTGAAAATAGTCCTGTACAGACTGCCCGTACTATGGTATAATAGTACTATTAAATGATGAAGAAAGTGATTATATTATGATGAATTTAACAGTACCACAATCCGCAATACTTAATCAACTCGCTGCTAGCGATAAAGTTGAATTTACTCCAAAAGAACTCGTAGCATTATCCGATAGCATGGGCATTGCTCGTGCTGAAGTATATCGCCTAATTAAGAATACACCAAAAACTGGTAGAGGGATATATAATCTATCAGCATTAATTCTACCATTACGTGGTGTTGAAGTTGAACAGCCCGTTATCACTAATGAAAAGAAACCTACTTTGTCAGCATCTTCAGTCCAATCAATTACCAATGACGAAGTGTTTGTTCCTTCAGTTGACAAATACTACATTCACTGGGGTAACTATAAAGACATTGAGTCAATCGTTAAATCTCAAGTGTTTTATCCTACGTTTATTACTGGTTTGTCAGGTAATGGTAAAACAACAATGGTTGAACAAGCATGTGCTAAAACAAAACGCGAATACGTTCGCGTACAAATTACTCCTGAAACAGACGAAGACGATTTGATTGGTGGTTTCCGCTTGATTAATGGCGAAACAGTTTTTGCAAAAGGACCTGTACTTAAAGCAATGGAAGCCGGTGCAGTGCTTTTGCTTGACGAGATTGATCGTGGTTCAAATAAGATGATGTGTTTACAAGGTGTGCTTGAAGGTAAACCAGTTCTCATTAAGAAAACAGGACAGATCGTACACCCTGCTACAGGATTCAATATTATTGCAACTGCAAATACAAAAGGCAAGGGTTCAGAAGATGGTCGCTTCGTAGCAGCAACAATTATTGACGAAGCATTCCTTGAGCGTTTTACAATTACAGTTAACCAAGATTATCCAAACATGGCAATTGAAAAACGTATTGTTTTAAAGCATATGGAAAAGTACGATTGCCTTGATAATTCATTTGCAGATATGCTAACCAATTGGTCAGATACTATACGTAAGACATACGAAGATGGCGGTGTAGATGAGATCATCTCTACTCGTAGACTTTGCCATATTGTACAAACTTATTCTATCTTTAAAGATCGTAGCAAATCAATTGAGTTGTGTGTTAACAGATTTGACGCCGATACAAAGGCAGCCTTCATTGATCTATACACTAAAGTTGATGCTTCAATTCAACCATCAATCATAAGTGAACAAAGTGATGTTGAAGATAGACTTACTCAAGTAATTGATAACGCATTAAATACAGAGGTGAAATAATGACAATTGGAATTAAATTTGACGGAGACAAACCTGACTACTCATTAGTGCCATTTGCGGCACTTGATGAAGTAGTAAAGGTATTAACCTATGGCGCAAAGAAATATGATCGTGACAACTGGAAACATGTAGATTCAGTTCGTTATCAAGCAGCACTAATGCGCCACTTCTCAGCATATATGCAAGGTGAACAATGTGATAATGAAACAAACATTAATCATCTAGCGCATATGGCGTGTTCAGTTCTTTTCCTCTTGGCAAAAGACCTTGAAACAAAAGTACCTCTGGCAATTAACACAACTTCAAAAGAATATTTGACAGAAACCCTGTACAATACTAAAGATATGTGTTATAATTATACTATCAAATCATAATATTAAGGACCAATGATGAATCTATCACATGACACTATCGCAATTCTAAAGAACTTCGCTTCGATCAATAGCAACATTGTATTTCGATCAGGCTCAGTTCTTAAGACTATGGCTGAAGCAAAGAACGTTCTCGCTTCTGCAACCGTTACTGAAGTATTTCCCGATGCTGAGTTCGGTATCTATGATCTCAATGAATTCCTTGGTGTACTCTCAATGTTTGATACACCTGAGCTAAAATTCTCTGAAGATATGAACTCAGTTTCACTTGTTGAAGGCAAGCGTTCTGTTAAATATTTTTTCTCAGATCCCTCTATTTTGACTGCTCCAAGCAAAGATATTAAAATGCCGGAAGCAGAAGTAAAGTTTACGTTGTCTGTTGATGAACTCAACGCTCTTCGTAAAGCAGCATCTACACTTGGTGTAAGTGACGTGATTATAACTGGAGTAGCAGGATCTACTACAGTAGTAGCAAACGTAACTGATGTTAAAGATCAAACTTCTAACTCATTCCAAATTGAGTTATCAAATGTAGAACGTACGCCTGATGCTTTTAGTTTTATCTTTAACATTGCTAACTTTAAATTGATTGCAGGAGACTATAATGTAGCAGTATCTTCTAAATTAATTTCTCACTTTAAGCATGCCACGCTTGGAGTTGAGTATTGGATCGCGTTAGAAAAATCTAGCACGTTTGGCGAATAAATATCTTTTTTAAAACTGTCATATTCATATAGGAGTTAACATGACTGAGCAAGTACAACAACCCCAACAAGAGCAAGAAGCACCGTCTCTTACCCTTAACGATCTAGGCGCAATGATTCAAATCATTGATGTATGTTCAAAGCGTGGTGGCTTTGAAGGTGCTGAACTAGAATCAGTAGGTATCCTACGTGGTCGTTTGGTTCGATTTGTTAAATCGCAACAACCTCCAACTGAAGAAGGTGCTCAGCAGCCTACGGCTGAAGCAGTACCGACAGAAGTAGTAGCCTAATAAGATGGCAGGGACCCTGCCATCCTTTATATCATTTATAGTAATTACATTGGAACTAATATATCATGACTACAAACGTTATCATCCCATCATCTCCTACTGATCGTGCAAAAATTCAATCAGCATTGCGTGAAATTTCTGGTGCAATGACTCGTATCGAAGCCGAACGTGATTACATTAATGAATCACTCGGTGTTCTCGAAGAAGAATTTGAACTACCTAAAAAATACATGCGTAAGGTTGTTCGAATCTATCACAAACAAAATCTTAATGAAGTACAAGAAACAAATTCAGATGTAGAAGATATTTACAACGCAATCGTTGTGTGATATAACATACTAACAGGAAAATAAAAATGACAGCAACTATTAAACTTATCTTACTTATCGCATTGTTGTGCACAATTCTTTTCTTTGCACCTTTGGCAACAATCGCATCTCTTAACGTTTTATTTGGTTTAAATATCACATACACATTCTACACTTGGTTAGCTACCTTCTGGTTGACTTCTGTAGTATTTGGTGGAGCTATCTCTGCTGCTAAAAAGTAATACCCTTGTTGTAATTGAAAACCATGGAACTTTATTATGAACAAAAATCAGCATTTTATCTGGGTCGAGAAGTATAGACCACAGCGCATTGAGGATTGTATTCTTCCGCAGTCGATTAAAGATACCTTTACTCAGTTAGTTAAAACTGGCGAACTGCCAAACATGATGTTCTCAGGAACAGCTGGAGTTGGTAAAACTACAGTTGCTCGTGCGTTGTGTAATGAACTTGGTCTAGATCATATTGTTATTAATGGATCTGAAGAAGGTAACATTGATACCCTTCGTGGAAAGATTAAACAGTTTGCATCTACAATATCTCTTCAAGGCGGTTATAAGGTTGTTATTCTTGACGAAGCAGATTACCTTAATCCACAATCAACTCAACCAGCACTGCGCGGTTTCATTGAAGAATTCTCGAAGAATTGCAGGTTTATTCTTACGTGTAACTTTAAGAATCGTATCATTGAACCTCTCCATAGTCGTTGTTCTGTATATGAATTCTCTATCCCTAATGCTGAGAAGCCAAAGGTTGCAGCTCAATTCTTTAAACGACTCGTTGATATTCTTGGTGCTGAAAAGGTTGAAGTTGAACCTAAGGCTCTTGCCGCTCTCGTTGAACGTCACTTTCCCGATTGGCGTCGAGTTATCAATGAGTGCCAGCGTTATGCGTTATCAGGTAAGATTGATGCAGGTATCTTAACATCAATGTCGGATGAGTCAATTAAAGGTTTAATGCAAGCTTTAAAAGACAAAGACTTCAAAACAATGCGCCGTTGGGTCGTTGATAATATCGATATTGAATCGCAAGCAATCTTCCGTAAAGTATATGATACAATGGTTGATTATATGAAGCCTACTGCAATTCCTCAGGTAGTTCTTATTCTTGCAGAATATCAATATAAGGCTGCATTCGTTGCAGATCATGAGTTAAACGTAGTTGCATGCATGACTGAGATCATGGTAAACAGTGAATGGAAATGAGATGAAAAACGATTGCGTAATCTATGATTATGAAACACTTGGTAAGGATCCCTATAACTGTGTGGCAGTTGCGCTAGCAGCAATCACCTTTAATGAGAAGCGTTTTACCGAGGATCCATACACATGGGATGAACTCGTTCTTTCAGCACGAATGATTAAGTTTGATGCTCAAGATCAAGTAGTTAACTATAATCGTAAGATTGAAATGGATACAGTTAAATGGTGGAATGAGCAAGGTGCAGAGGCTCGTAAGATTATTGATCCATCACCTAATGATGCTCCTCTGAGCGAACTACCACGATTCTTTAGTGAACTTATTGAGTTTCCTCGTGAAGTGAAGAAAGTCTATACACGAGGTAATACATTCGATCCAGTCATTACTGATACACTTATGAAGAAGCTAGGACGAGAAGAGGTATTCCCTTGGTGGACTATTCGTGATACTCGTTCAATGATTGAGGGCCTTGCTTGGGGTTCTGATGTAGGTAAAGACTTTATACCAGAAGGTTTAGATAAAGTCTTTGTTAAACATAACCCAGTTCATGATATTGCTATTGATATTATGAGGCTTCAGTTCTTGGTACGTGCAATTAGTTAAAGAAGTAAACCTGTACATTATATTAAATATGTGGTATAATGGAATCTTATATTATGGAGTTATATTATGAATGATGCTTTAATGAATGCATTTGCTTGGATACGCGAAGACTGGTATAGTAACAAAGCTCGTTTTATTGTTGAGCTATTGGCTTGGGCTATCTCAATTGGTTGCGCACTTACGATGGCACTCACTGTGCCAAATCCACCTTTACTTGTTCTGTATCCTATCTGGATTCTTGGTTGTGCTATGTACGCATGGGCAGCAATCACAAGACAATCCTTTGGAATGCTCGCTAACTACATTCTACTTACTACGATTGATATGGTAGGTCTTATTCGGATGCTTGTACAATGACACCATTTGACTACCTTAACGCAATCAATGATTCGAAGAAAGATATCATGGTTGACGAAGCATCTCAGAAAGCGTACAATTCCTTTATGATTAATCGCGGCTTATCATACTTTCATGATACAGCATTATTGGCAAATGAAATGAATCGCTATCATCACCTCGATACAAAAGCGCAATTTCATTTTCTTATAAATACTGTTAGGAAGCGAAAGCGTTTTAGCAAATGGTTGAAGCCAACCGAGCTAGATGCTATTGAAGCCGTCAAAGAATATTATGGTTATAGTAACGCAAAAGCTCGCCAAACTTTGACTCTTCTTAGCAATGAACAAATTGAGATATTAAAAAAGAGGGTCTACAAAGGTGGAAGAAAACAACAATAATAATAATAATAATAATAATAATAGCAGCATTGGTAGCAGTCCAGTAGAATGGACTCCACTAATGATGTTAGAAGTACTACTCAACGAACCTGATGATTTTTTAAAGGTACGTGAAACACTAACGCGAATTGGTGTAGCCTCACGTAAAGATAATAAGTTATATCAGTCTTGCCATATACTACATAAGCAAGGTAGATATTTCATTGTACACTTTAAAGAACTCTTTCTGCTCGATGGTAAACCATCTAACTTGCTTGAGAACGATATTCAGAGGCGCAATACGATCGTTACACTGTTATCTGATTGGGGACTTATCACTGCGGTGAATCCAAGCCAAACACTTGATCGCGCACCATTACGCCAGATTAAAGTAATAGCATTTAAAGATAAAGATCAGTGGGAACTATGTCCCAAATATAACATTGGTTCAGTCCATGTTAGGAATGCTTAACTTTTAAATATATTATAGGCGTTAATAAATGATCTATGTAAAAGGTATGAAGGGTCTTGGTGATAACATATACCAAAGATCCTTTATTACTCAATTAGCATCTCGTGATAATATCTTACTTGAAACACCTTGGCCAGAATTGTACGATAATATAAATAACATAAGTTTCATTCGTACAGTAACAACACTTCGTACTCAAAATAAAAACATAGAACGTAATAGTAATATTGAATGGGTAGAGTATCCCTCAAAGGATATGACACCTATTAGAATAAATTATGCCAACAATGGGATAATTGCAGATATGAGTAAATGTTTTGGCATTACACCAGGCCCAATGGAATTGCCGGACTGGAGAGGTAAGTATCAATGGATAACAGATTTACCTAAGTTTGCGTTGGTACGTCCTGTGACTGTTCGAAGAGAATGGAAAAACACAGCAAGAAATCCATTGCCTGAATATGTAGCCGAGGCAACAAGAATTCTTAAGTCTCAGGGATATTATATTATATCGATTGCTGATATATGCGCGAATGAAGAATGGGCGCTTGATCCTATGCCGGAAAGCGATCTTCAGTTTCATGCAGGTGAGTTAAATATAAAAGAATTAATGGCGTTAGTAAATGCGTCATCAATGATTGTTGCAGGCGTAGGTTGGATTGTACCTGCAGCAATTGCATACGATAAGAAAGCATGGATAGTATTAGGGGGATGCGGTGATACAAATCATCCTGACAAAATAGGCAAGTCAAGTAAGATAGGGTATGCTAAACCTGATAACTACTGTATATGCGATAATCCTTTACACGAATGCGATAAAGTAATAAGCGATCATGAAAACAAATTTGTAAATTGGTTAAAACAATAATATGAAAATATTAACTATTCCCGGCATTGGTGATATACACTGGGTAATGCTAAAATTAGAATCTTGGATTGAGAAGAACTGTCCAGGTGAAATTCCTGAAGTACACGTTTGGAACTTCGATGGACGTCCAAGGTCAGAAGATTTTGTACGGCGTATCCCATTCGTAAAGTTTGGGGGATACTTAAATACTAAAATTGAAGACTTAGACTCTCGACAAAAGAAAGTTTTTCGAAGAAGTTATATGACTGGTCGTAATGGATCAGAAGAAAAAGGCTTCTTAGGATTTGATTCATATTTATGTGTAAATGGTCAACTACGAGTAGGCGACCAAATGAAAAACATTCTACCAAAGTATGAAACAAACTGGGATTACAAAATAGATTTAAAAGGTACAGAGTCTAAGATAAAAGAACCGTATATTATATTTTACTTTTCTGATCACGGTATGTTTACTCAATGGGTTGCTAATTTAACACCTGAAAAGATTAAAGAATTCTTAAGTTCAATTAAAGGTTACCGTTTAATACTGACCGGTTCTACTTGGGATGGACCATTCAATAAACAACTAGAAGATGCTGGGATTGAAAATTGGTGTGGTGATACAAGTTTAGACGAACTCTTATCACTCATTCGTGGTGCTTCTGCCTTTGTTGGTTGGTGTGGAGGTAATACTATTATAAGCCAACACTTAAATACGCCAACACTTATGCTTTGGTCAGACTACTTTCCAAAGAGAGCATTCCAAACGAATTGGGTTAAGCCCGAAAAGATTGGAACAATGTACAAAAATTTAAACGTTGAAAACTTATCAGTTAAAACGTTAACAAGAACACTAGGGGATTTACTTGACAAAGGAAAGTGATAAACTTATCTGGTTTCCTCGATTAGGTATAGGTTACTATCCAGTTGAAGAAGCGCCATATGATCAGGCGTATTGGGAAAAGTATCTTACATATGAAGATACACAAATAGGTCGTGATCTTAATACTGCTCGCGTTGACATGGTTTTAAAATATCAATTTGACTCATTGATTGATATTGGTATTGGTTCAGGAGCATTCATTAAAGCTATTCCATTTGCTAAGGGATTTGATATTAACCCTTCAGCAATTGAGTGGATGAAATCAGTTGATAAATTTACTGAACCATGCGAAGTAGATGCTATGTCATTTTGGGATGCATTAGAACATATACATAATCCTGAACACCTACTCTCGCTTGTTCGTAAATACGTATTCGTGTCTTGTCCAATATATAAAGATAAAGCACATATACTTAGAAGTAAACACTTCCGTCCTGATGAGCACTGTTGGTATTATACATCGGATGGATTAAAAGAATTCATGGCAAATTACGGTTTTGAATGTATTGAAGAATCAACAATTGAATCTGACCTTGGTCGTGAAGATATTGGTTCATTTACATTTAAGCGTGTATAAAATACCCATGCATGTAATCCCACCTTGGGACCGTTCGTAGCTACGGCAAAAGGCGTCCGGACAATTGGACTGTGCTCCGTCAATGCACGCTGGATAAAGTAACCAGCATTTTATAATTTTAACATGGAAATATTATGGCAACTATTAAAATTGTTCGATTGACATCAGGTGAAGAACTTATCTGTAACGTAATCACAGATACAAGAACTACAGACGGCCAAAACGCTATTCGCGTTGAAGATGTTGCAATCCTTATTCCTACACAATCTAACTCTCTTGGACTTGCTCCATTCATGGCATACTCAAATGCTTCTTCTGATGGGTTAATTATTAAGCATGATCATATTATGTTTACTGCAGATCCAGTTGATGGTCTACAGAAGCAATATGAGAATATGTTTAGCAAAATCATCACTCCAGGCCCTCAAAAGATCATCGTATAAAAACCTGTACATACACCCAATTTTGTGGTATAATAGTAGTATTGTGATGGAGGGTTGTTATTTTGACATTTTATACTTGCGTGAATAGGTATGGTAATAGTTTACTATATCGTGGTTATGATGATGGAGTTCGTTTTGCTCGTAAAGTGCAATTCGAACCCACTCTTTATACGGCCTCAAACAAAGAAACTGGTTATACAACGATCGATGGTACTCATGTAGCACCTCGTCCTTTTGGCTCAATGAAAGAAGCAAAAGAGTATGTTGAAACGTATAAGGATGTAGAAAACTTTAAGATATATGGTAACACTAATTATATCTCTCAGTTCTTATACGAGAAGTATCCAAACGAAATCTCGTTTGATCGTGATAAAATCAATGTAACATCGTTGGATATTGAGGTTGCATCAGACGATGGTTTCCCATTTCCTGAAGAAGCCGCACATGAAGTCATCTCTATTTGTGTAAAGTCTAATACAGACAATCGCTACTTCGTCTGGGGTCTTGGCGACTTTGATACATCAAAAGCACTCATGCAACATACAGCAATTGTGTATCGTAAAGTTGATAACGAGGTTATGCTGCTCAAAGCATTCCTTGATCATTGGCACTCTGAAACACATTGTCCTGATGTAGTTACAGGTTGGAATACTCGTCTGTTTGATGTTCCATACTTGGCTAATCGTATCAAACGTGTTCTTGGTGAAGATGCTGTAAAGAAGCTAAGTCCGTGGGGAATGGTTAACTACCGTCAAATCAACGTCAAAGGTAAATCACTTGACGCATATGAATTGTATGGTATTCAACAACTCGATTATCTAGACTTGTTTCAAAAGTTTGGTTATTCGTATGGTGCTCAAGAATCATATAAACTTGATCATATTGCCTATGTCGTTCTTGGTGAGAATAAGTTGTCCTATGAAGAGTTTGGTTCTCTACACTCTCTATATAAGAATGACCATCAAACGTTTATTGATTATAACATTCGAGATGTAGAACTTATTGAACGATTCGAAGATAAGATGGGTCTTATTACTCTTGCCCTTACAATGGCATATCGTGGTGGTGTGAACTATTCTGATACGTTTGGTACAACAACGATCTGGGATACAATCATCTATCGTGATCTAATGAATAAGAACGTTATCATTCCACCTAACACCGATAAGTATAAGGCAACCTTTCCCGGCGGTTATGTTAAAGATCCTCAGGTTGGTCTACATGAGTGGGTATGTTCTTTTGACTTAGCATCACTTTATCCTAACATCATTGTGCAATGGAACATGAGTCCTGAAACAATCATTGATGGCGTAATATCAGGAGTTGATCCTGATTCTTGTTTGAATGGTACTAACAATACTGATAACACTCCTGACGCCTGTATGGCCGCGAATGGTGTTAGGTTTAATACTACCAAGCAAGGCGTGATCCCTGCAATCATTGTACAGTATTATGATGAGCGTAAAGCAATTAAACGTAAGATGCTTGACGCTGAACAGGAACTCGAGAACACTGATAAGAAAGACAAACAAAAGATTATTCAAATCGAACGTACAATTTCTCGATATGAAAACCAGCAGATGTCTATTAAGATCCTGATGAACTCATTGTATGGTGCGCTTGGTAATAGATACTTCCGTTACTTTGATCTACGTGTCGCTGAGGGTATTACACTCACTGGTCAGATGGCGATTCGTTGGGCTGAGAAGGCAATGAACCAAAAGATGAACTCTATTCTTAAATCCAAGAATAAAGATTATGTTATTGCAATCGATACAGATTCACTTTATGTTTCATTTGGTGATATGGTTAATCAATTCAAGCCAAACGATCCTGTTGTCTTCCTTGACAAGATCTGTGAGGATACATTTACAACAACTCTGAACGATGCTTATGGTGAAATGTTTAATAAGTTCAACTGTAAGATTAATCGTATGGAAATGAAGCGTGAGGCAATTGCTGATCGCGGTATCTGGACTGCTAAAAAGCGATATATCCTTAATGTCCATAATAACGAAGGTGTACAATATGCAGAACCAAAACTCAAAATCATGGGTATTGAAGCCATTAAGTCGTCTACACCAGCAGCGTGTCGGGAGGCTCTTAAAGAATTGTTCAAGGTCATTATCTCCGGTTCGGAAGTTAAAACTCAGGGCGCTATTCAAGCTTTTAAAAAATACTTCTCTACGTTACCGCCCGAACAAGTGTCGTTCCCGCGGGGAATAAGCGATATTAAAAAGTGGACTGATAAGACAACTCGTTATAAAAAAGGTGTACCTATTCATGTTCGTGGTGCAATAGTATATAATATTGCTATTAAGGATCGTGGACTTGAAAAGAAGTACACTCTGATTCAAAATGGTGAAAAGATAAAGTTTTGTTATCTCAAGACACCAAACACTTTACGTGAAAACGTAATTGCATTCCCGGATTACCTTCCGCCTGAACTGCAGATCAATAAGTATGTAGACTATGACCTGCAATTTGAAAAGACCTTCTTGGATCCTATTCTTCCGATCCTTGATGCAGTTGGCTGGCAGTCCGAACCAAAACAATCATTGGAAGACTTTTTCGTATAGGAGTAGTATATGCTGATATTTAAAGAACTTGAAGGTAAAACCCTTGCAATCAACCCATCGCAAGTATGTCTCATTGGTGAAGGCGATAATAATACAACAATCGTTTCACTCGCCAATGATATTACTATCGTAGTAGCCGAATCATTCTGTGAAGTGAATGGTAAATTAGTTGCAGCTTTAGCAAAATGATGCGCCCTAAAACATATGCAGTTCTTGATCGTGCAATTGAGGACGGCGTTAAATATGGTATCAATCGTGCTATTAAGAGAGAACATCAATTAACAGACGAACAGTTTATTGATGAGATTAGAAATAGTGTTATGAATGAAATATACGAATGGTTTAATATTGAAGATACGATTGTACATTCTGAGTAAACTATGGTATAATATTAATATGATAAGGAATATGATATGAATTGGGTACAAGATATAAATGATATGCATGCTAAGTATGGTGTGCGTCAAGTGATTGAATCTTTTGATAATGAAAAGCTTGCACTGTTTCTTGAATTCAGAGCTAACTTTCTACAAGAAGAACTAGATGAATTGAAAACAGCAAAGAATGCAGATGATGTAGTAGATGCATTGATTGATTTAGTTGTAGTTGCTATTGGAACATTAGATGCTTATAGTGTAGATTCTTACACAGCATGGGATCGCGTATTTGCTGCAAACATGAATAAAGAAGTTGGCGTAAAAGCAAGTAGACCTAATAAACTTGGACTTCCAGACTTAATTAAACCGACAATAGAAACACACGGTTATGATTGGATTGCTCCAACACATAAAGATAATGTTGGTTTACTTTCTAAAATAGAGTTTCCATTAAAATTTTAAAATTAATTTATTAAATGTCTAATAAAACCTAGTAGTTGGATATAAATAGTTAATCTAACTACAAGGTTTAACTAAAATAAACTATTTACGTATACACAATGAAATCATAAATAATGCTAAAGCTCAAAACAGATCTAAGAAAACTGGTATATATGAATTGCATCATATAATAATGAGATCTATGGGTGGTGATGACAGTCAAGAAAATCTTGTATTATTGACACCTAGAGAACACTTTTTAATACATTTTTTATTGTGGAAAGAAAATTCTAATGATAGAAGATATCGAGATCCAATCTTTATGTTTAAGCATAAAGGCGCTTATAATAGTAGATTATATGAAGTAGCTAGAATCTCGCACATTAACGAAATGAAGACTAATAATCCATCATTACATTTAAATGAAGAAACAAAATTAGCAAAGAGAAATAAATTAGAGCAATACGTTAAGACTCAGCAACATCGAGAAAATATTTCAAAAGCTAATAAGGGTAAAACACCTAGAAGTGGTGCTATTTTATCTGAAGATAGTAAAAATAAAATATCAAAAGGTGTATCACATTGGTATAAGGAAAACGAAGTTTCTCAAGAAACTCGCGAAAAAATTAGAATAGCAAATACTGGTAAAAAACATTCAATAGAATCTATTGAAAAGATGAAGAAAAAAGCTTTAAGCCGTTCTAAATTTGAATGTCCTCATTGTAATATTATAATGGATGCTGGCAATTTGAAACAACATATTATGAGGAAACATTCTTAATGGCTATCTCATTTACGCTGTTTAAAAGCATATTTGATAATAAGACAGAGAAGCGTATGGACTTCTCAGGCTGGGAACAGTTTGAGGCTTTGCTATATAGTTTATCTAAGGTTGAGCGTAAATCTAAGCAAGACGCTCAACTTATTTCGCCGGCTGTTTATGAACCAAATACTACTCGCGCAAATAAAAACGTAACTGCTTGGGCGGGTTGGGCTGCGGTTGACGTAGATGACCACGAATTTAAAGGAAATTTAAAAGATGAACTACGTCTTAAGTACGGTCATTGGAA
>Ga0247839_1001568_pt1 | contig 37179 bp, 26 predicted proteins | sample LaCruzMarch2015__6_FD_192405 | JGI IMG/M metagenome (GOLD analysis project Ga0247839, IMG submission 192405) | Freshwater microbial communities from meromictic Lake La Cruz, Castile-La Mancha, Spain - LaCruzMarch2015_16m | ecosystem: Environmental > Aquatic > Freshwater > Lake | place: Spain... | reverse complement strand
TGCATCGCGTCCTGGAGCGATCTCTTGATCTCGACGAAACGGCCGGCGACCTTGGCGTCGTTGAGGTCCGCCGTCTCCAGGGATAGCAGGTGATGCCTGGCCGGCTCCGCATCGCCCTTGTCCCAGAGTCCGCGCACGATGGCGGCCATGAGGCGGATGACATCGCGGGTCTTCTGAAAACCGGGGTTGTCGTTGAAGGAGCCGATCAGGTGCTTGGTGGAGAAGTGGAAAGGATAGGAGACCAGGATTTCTTCGCGCACCTTCATGGTCGGGCGGTCGATGATGGCGCTGGCCTTCTTCAGTTCGGCGACATAGGCATCCGCGACGGCCGCGATGTCCTTGGGGGTCACACTGATGGCCTTGAACAGGCGGCGGCGCAGGATGGCGTAGAGTTCGTCCTTGCTGTTGTCCACGGGGGCGATGGTCTGGGCGCCCTTGGACATCTCGTTGTTGACGCTCTGCATGGTGCCGCCAAGGGTGTCGTTGCTGCGCATGATGCGGGCGAGTTCTTCGGCACCCTGTTCCCAGTCCTTCTGGAGGTCGGCGATAACGAGGACGCAGCGGCGGCACTCCTTGTAGTCACGCACGGCGCCGAACAGGTTGGTCAGCGCGAGACCGGCCAGGGTGGCAGCGCGGGTGCCGTCCTCCTTGCTGCCCTGGCTGGCGGCGTGGACCAGATAGAAGGCCATCTCATCGAGCAGGATCAAGGCGGCGCGGTCCTTGAGTGCGTCGCGCCATTCGCTCTCGGCGGGGGCGCGGTCCGCGGGGAAATCGACGCCGAGCGCCGCACCCAGGGCCACCCAGACCTTTTTGTCGGTGGACCGTCCGGTGAAGGTGGCTACCACATCGGGTTTGGCAACGGACAGCGGTTCCCGGAAATCCATGTCGGCGGCCAGATGAGGGAAGCGCGCCAGGATACCGGCGACGATCATGCTCTGGGTCTTGCCCCCGCCCATGGACTCGGAGAGCTTGTAGATGCCACTGGCGTTGCCCTGGCCGCCCAGGCGGGCGAACGCCTGGGAGAGCAGCAGTTCCATGCCTGAGGTCAGCACGTTTGAATCCAGGAACTCCGCGGCCTCGGACTCGCCGAGCCGACCCAGGTCCGCGAGGTTCACGACGAAGTCGGCGGTACCGTCGAGGACGGCGGCACGGGGGGTCAGGGCGGAAAGGGATTTCACTTCTATCTTCCTGGTGTGAACGGAAGGGCTGGTGGTCGCCCCGCGGGCTTCACTCGGGACGGACACGCACAGTACCGCAAGGTCCCGTATAATCCAAGACGATTCCCGTCAGCGGCATTTGCGCTGTGACGAAAAAACCCCAGCATCTAGTGTCTGCGAGGTATCAGTAACCACAACATCTTGGCACAGCGCAAATGCCTCCGTCAGAGCGTGAGGGAGGCCAGATGACTACTCAGCATGACTCGACCAATAGAACTCTTCCGGCAGATGCCGATCGCGTGGCGCTGCAAACTGACGGGTAATCAATGAGAAAAATCATAACCTTGCCTACAGTATACCCGACAGGTCTCAGAACTACCCTGCCAGGTATTCTATAACATCATCGGGGCCTTAATGATCATCCCGACCCTGCGTTGGCTGCAAGTTCGGCAGTCCGCACAGCGGACCTACAGATCGCGACTTTACCTTGGGTCCGCTGTTCGGACCGAACGCCCGCTAGCCGAAATGATGCTCAAGACCCCAGGCACGGATTCTGCCATGCAGGCATGCGAGAACAGAGCAAAGACACACCCAATTGCTACAGCCGAAGGTGAATCAGCATGAATAACCGTCTCCCCCTTGGTCTCATCGTCGCCGCGGCCCTGGCCTGCACGGCACCGGGCGCGCACGCGGCCAAACCCTTCGACGAGACGCTGAGCCTGCTCGGCATCTCCTTCCAGGTCACCAGCGCCAATGCGGCCCAAGGCAATTCGGTTGAAGTCCAACCAGCGGGCCTTGAGATCGACAACACGAAGCTCGTCTGGCCGGTGACCGGGACTGTCGTGCGCGCCGAGGTGGCCGATCTCAATGTCGACGGCTCGCCGGAAGTTTATGTCTATGTCCGGGAGCCGGGGGCGGATGAGCGCATGTCGCTGGTCGCGTACAGCGCTAATAATAAGAAGTCGATGAGCATGATTTTTCTGCCGCCGCTCAGCGAAGTTCCAAACGCCGACCAAGGCTATTGCGGTCATGATGACATGGCCATCGTCGAAAGCGTCTTTGCCTACCGGTTCCCGCTCTGCGACAAGGACGGCGAGCGGACCGGCAAGATGCGCCAGCTTCAGTACAAACTCACGCCCGGCGAGGCCGGCTGGACTCTCACGCTCGACCAGATGGTCGAGTATTGATCGTCAAAAGGAACATCAAGCCACCCCGGAAGATGACAATCCCCCGTGGGAGCGGCGTCCCGCCGCGAGGGGTCGGGCGTGCAGCCGCAGCAATCGAGGTCACCGCGGCACCGCATCGCGGCGGGACGCCGCTCCCACGGGGTCGCTACGCGACCTGCACGGTAAGCCTCGACCTCCGGTGCGCGAGGCGGGAATGCTGGCCGGAACGATAATCAGGGCCCGCACCGCGCGGGCGCGCAAGCGCGCTGATGCGCCCTGGGACGCGCGATGCACGCTCCCAACCTCAGCCGCCTGCATCCACACTGAACCTCTAGGATATTCCGACTTGTTGTCGATTTCGGTTACACTACAGCCCTTGATGCCGCTTCACCCATCCAAGATACGCCGCTGAAACAAGGGCTGCCCTGACCGTCGGGCGGCCACGGGCGTTCAGCGCGGTTGGATGCCGGTTGCCATCCCGCCATCAAATCAACGGGTCTTGGAGTCATCTCCGAGACCCGTTTCCTTTTACCCGCCAACAGACCCGGTTTCTTATGCCCCAGAATCTGTCGATTGCCGAGCAGGCACTGCGCGATGCCGCGCTTGATTACCATCGCTGCCCGAGCCGGGGCAAGATCTCAGTCACACCGACGAAGCCGCTGTCGAACCAGCATGACCTGTCGCTGGCCTACTCGCCCGGCGTGGCCTACCCCTGCCTCGACATCCAGGCCAACCCGGCACTCGCGGCGGAATACACCTCACGCGGGAACCTGGTCGGCGTGGTGACCAACGGCACCGCGGTGCTGGGTCTGGGCGACATCGGGCCGCTGGCCGGCAAACCCGTGATGGAAGGCAAGGGCTGTCTCTTCAAGAAATTCGCGGGCATCGATGTCTTCGACATCGAGCTGGCCGAGCGCGACCCGGACAAGCTGGTGGACATCATTGCCGCGTTGGAACCGACGCTGGGCGGCATCAACCTCGAAGACATCAAGGCACCGGAGTGTTTTTACATTGAGCGCGAGCTCAGCAAGCGCGTGAACATCCCGGTGTTCCATGACGATCAGCACGGCACGGCCATTATCTCCAGCGCCGCCTTGCTCAATGGCCTGGAACTGGTGGGCAAGGACATCGGCACCGTGAAACTGGCGGTGTCCGGTGCCGGCGCGGCGGCCATCGCCTGTGTGGACGTGATGGTGGGTTTGGGCGTGAAGCGCGAACATGTCTTCATGGCCGATTCCAAGGGTGTGATCTACGAAGGACGTCCGGGCGGGTTCGATGAATCCAAGGCCCGCTATGCGCAACCAACCGAGGCGCGCACCCTGGCCGATGTCGTCAAGGACGCGGACGTGTTTCTGGGTTGCTCCGCCCCCGGTGTGCTGACCGTGGACATGGTGAAAACCATGGCCGCGCATCCAATTATTCTGGCCCTGGCCAACCCCGAGCCCGAAATCCGCCCTGAACTGGCCAAGGCCGCCCGCCCCGATTGCATCATCGCGACCGGCCGCTCGGACTATCCGAACCAGGTCAACAACGTCCTGTGTTTCCCCTATATCTTCCGCGGTGCGCTCGACTGCGGCGCCACCCGGATCACGCCGGAGATGAAACTCGCCTGCGTGCGCCAGATTGCCGATCTGGCCAAGAGCGAGACCAGCGATGAGGTGGCCGCCGCCTACGCCGGGCAGGACTTGACCTTCGGACCCGAGTACCTGATCCCCAAGCCGTTCGACTCGCGCCTGATCCTGCGGATCGCACCCGCCGTGGCCCAGGCCGCCGCCGACTCGGGTGTCGCCACCCGCCCAATTGCCGACATGGATGCCTACAAGGAAAACCTGTCGCGCTTCATTCACCAGACCGGGATGCTTATGCGCCCGGTGTTCAACGCCGCCAAGGCCCTGCCTGACGGCTGCAAGCGCGTCGCCTATTCCGACGGCGAGGACGAACGGGCGTTGCGCGCCGCCCAGATGGCGATCGACGAACATGTCGCCCGGCCCATCCTGATCGGACGTCCGGCCGTCATCGACGCGCGCATCGCCAAGGCCGGCCTGCGCATGCGCCTCGGGGTCGACGTGGAGAACATCAATCCCGAGGATGATCCGCGCTTCCGTCAATACTGGGAGCATTACCACCAGCGCATGTGCCGCAATGGCGCAACGCCGGCCGAGGCCAAGGCGGCGGTACGCCGCTCCAACACCCGCATCGGCGCGCTGATGGTCGCCCTGGGTGACGCCGACGCCATGCTCTGCGGCCTGGTGGGCGCCTACGAGGCGCACCTCGAGTGCATCCAGAGCATCCTTGGTCTGCGGGTCGGCACGAGCAATTACGCCGCGCTCAATGCCCTGATGACCGATCGCGGGCCGCTGTTCATTACCGACACCTATGTCAACGAGGACCCCAGCGCACAGCAGTTAGCCGAGATCGCCTGGATGGCCGTGCAGGAGGTGCGGCGTTTTGGCTTGCCGCCCAAGGTCGCCTTTCTGTCGCACTCCAGCTTCGGCTCGTCCAAGCGCGCGTCGGCCCAGAAGATGCGTCTGGCGCGCGACCTGTTCGCCGCCGACCATCCCGACGTCAACTGTGACGGCGAACTGCACGGCGACGCCGCGTTGGATGAGGACATCCGCGGCCGTTACCTGGCCGACTCCACCCTCAAGGGCTCGGCGAACCTGTTGATCTGCCCCAACCTGGATTCGGCCAACATCCTCTATAACGTGCTCAAGACCACCACCGGCCACGGGGTGACCGTGGGTCCGGTGCTGATGGGTGCGGCGGCCACGGCCTACATCCTCACCCCCGCGACCACGGTGCGCCGGATGTTGAATATGACGGCCCTGGCCGTCGCGAGTGCGGCAGCCGCGCGTCAGGACGTCAGCGTTTAGGTGATTTCCGGGAAATGATCTACCGATGTGTAGGGGCGACTTCAGTCGCCCCTACAATCTTTCAGGCATGCGCCGTCGGGATGCTTATTCCTGGGAATCGCCTCAGGTGCAGTCCGGATGACCAGGTACGCGCACAACAGACCGGAGCGCGAGGCTACAGCCAGACCCGGCGCCGCCGCCCGCTAAAGCGTCGGCCTCCGGTCGCGTTGCCCCGGTCACCGAAGATTGAGCACGCGTGGTACGAAATTCGTCATCGTTGTCGTCAACCTCCGAAAATGGCCCGTTCCGGATCAGCGCCTAAGCCGGGCCGTACTGCGCTCGTGATGACGCAACAGGCAAAGCGCCAAGCTCGGCGGCGCAGTACGGACTCGGCTGGAGGCGCGTGTCAGGTTGCTATTGACACCGCCCGTTACTTATATACTCCTGAAAACCCTCACGAGCCTCACCGATGAGAAGTCGAAGCTGCTCTTCCGGGACCCGATTGACGCTAATACCGCAACGCTCTGCTTCTATACTCAGATGGTTGGCTGTCTGGTGTCCTGAGATAATAAGCTCCTTTGGGTATTGCCTTTTATGACCATAGCCGTTTTTCAATAGACGCGCGGCTTCTATTTGAGACAATTCTTTCGATTCTGAAGGTACAAACCCTGTATCAAGAATAAAGCAACTTGCCGCATCCATTAATGCGAAAACATTGAAATCACCATCGCGATCAGTGATCACTGGAGCGTCGTTTAACTTGAAGATAATCCATGTTTCATTTACTTGAAACTGGTTTGGATGAAGCATGGCATGCACCTCTTCTGGAAACCGAACGGCTAAGAATGACTTCGCGATCTGAGTAGATGCGGGCCGAACCTAACATCCAGGCGGACGATACCCCATAACTCGTCGCCTTATCAAGATCGGATCAGGGCTTCTCTGGCCGGGCGGGACAGACCGGTCCGGTTCACCCTGCGCCTGGAGCATCGCCGCCTTGATCGCTACCTCCCGCCGCATTCCACCCCTTGATCAAGGCAGCCATGGTCACCTTCCAGGCCGAGTGCAGGGCCTTCCGATCAGCCGGAAAAGCGCGACGCCTACGAACGGGCCGGCGTCCGGGAATACTGCTTGCAGCCAACCGCCGGGACGCCTAGGCTTCCTGGCTGGGGACCAGGATCGCCGAACCGATCGGGGTCGAGCAATGGCGACCGCCGGTGCCACCCAGTCCCGCACCACCTAGATCGAGCGCAACCGGGAGGTTTTGATGCCTTTGCCAACCGTCAGCCGCGACCCCGAGGTGATGAGCGGCGCCTTGTGTTTCACCGGCACCCGGGTACCGGTGCAGAACCTGTTCGATTACCTGGAAGGACCGTCATCCTTGGACGCGTTCCTGGATGACTTTCCCTCAGTCAGTCGCGAGGCGGCAGTGGCCGTACTGGAAGCGGCGCGCGAGCGGCTGTTCAGCGATGCGCTTGCTGCTTGACGAATCGCTGCCCCGGCGGCTGCGTGCCCATCTGACCGGGCATTCGGTTAAAACCGTGGTAGAAATGGGTTGGCGTGGATACAAGAACGGTAGGCTACTCGCCGCGGCCGCCGCGGAATTCTACGCCTTCATCACCGCCGACAAGAACCTTCCGTATCAGCAGAACCTTGCGACGGCCTTGATCATCGTTCCGGCCGTAGGGTGGACAAGCGCTAGCGCAGTCCACCGAATCCCGCGCCGCCGCTGGTGGACTGCGCTGCGCTTGTCCACCCTACGATGCCGCGTGGCCGGTACCATGATCAAGGCCTCTTGCGACCTTGCCCATCGCCGTGGTGGTGTTGGAAGCGCCTACCAACGAGCTCTCGCGGCTATTGCCGCTTCTTCCGCAATTGGAACGAGCGCTCAGCGGCCTGACGACGCGCAGCATAACGCGCGTGAACGTACGTGATATTTCGTGAAATATGACGGCTCTGGCCATGGCGCGCGCGGCGCTCTGGCGTCAGGGCGTTATCGTTTCGTCCCGTTCCACATAACGCGTCAGCAGCCCCATACCACCATCGCCGCCGACCCGCGGAATGCACACCCGCCAGCCGGCCCCAGGCGCGACGGCCAGTGGCTCGCCCTCCAGGGTCTCCATCTGTTCGAGCCGGAAACGCCGGTTCCCCGCCGGGGTGAGCAGATGCAGTTCATCGCCCACGGCGAAGCGGTTTTTGACCTCGATCGCCAGCCAATCCGGACGCGCCGCCGCATCCGACGCCATGACCTCGCCGACGAAGATCTCCCGGTCGGTCCGGGAAACACCATCGGCATAGTTCTGGATCTCGGCCGCGGCATGGCGGCGGTAAAAGCCTTCCGTGTAGCCGCGGTTGGCCAGGCCCTCCAGTTCGGCGAGCAGTTCCGGGCGGAAGCCGCGTCCGGCGAGCGCGTCGTCGATCGCCGCCCGGTAGACTTGGGCGGTCCGCGCGGCGTAATAATGTGACTTGGTCCGGCCCTCGATCTTCAGGCAGTCGATCCCCATGGCCACCAGCCGATCGACATGGGCTACCGCCCGCAGGTCGCGCGCGTTCAGGATATAGGTCCCGTGCTCGTCCTCGAAGATCGGCATGGCGTCGCCGGGCCGCTTGCCCTCGGTGAGCAGATAGACGGCATCCGCCCGCGGGTGCCGCGCCTGACCGCCGCCGCATTGCCCCGCCTGATCCGCCGGGACATCGGATAATCCATCGTCCGCGACGGCGGACGCACCCAACTGATATTCCCAGCGACAGGCGTTGGTACAAGAGCCCTGATTGGCGTCACGGTGGTTGAAATACCCCGAGAGCAGGCAGCGCCCGGAGTACGCGATGCACAGTGCACCATGCACGAAGACTTCCAACTCGGTGGTGGGGCAGGCGGCGCGGATCTCGGCGATCTCGTCCAGGGACAGTTCGCGGGACAGGATCACGCGCGTCACGCCCTGGGCGACCCAAAAGCGCACGGCGGCGGCATTGACGGTATTGGCCTGCACCGACAAATGGATGGGCATGTCCGGCCAGCGCTCGCGCACCAGGAGAATCAATCCCGGATCGGCCATGATCAGGGCATCCGGGCCCAAGGCCAGGATCGGCTCCATATCGGCGATGAAGGTGCGGACCTTGGCGCCGTGCGGCATCAGATTGGCGGCCAGGTAAAAGCGCCGGCCCAGGGCATGGGCCTCCTTAATCCCCAAGCCGATGGCCGCGGCATCGAAGTCGTTGTTGCGCACCCGCAAACTGTAACGCGGCAGACCCGCGTACACCGCGTCGGCCCCAAAGGCGAAGGCGTAGCGCAGGTGGCGCAGGCTGCCGGCAGGCGAGAGGAGTTCGGGCCCACGGCGCCCACCGTCAGCCGATTGCGGCGCGGGCGTCATGCGGCCGGACAAGGATCGCTCGCCATCGACGGAGCCGTGTGTTTACGTGCATTCATGCGTGAAGCTCGGCCCCCTGTTCAGTGCAACTCGGCATCAAAGGTCAACGTCTCATCGGCACCAATGAGCGGCTTACGCAAGACCTCGACCTGGACCCGCTGGCCCGGCAGAGCATCGATCAGCGCGATGCGGATATCGGCATAGGTACTGATCGGCTGCTCGCCGACCCGCACGATGCGGTCGCCCTCTTTGACGCCGGCCGCCTTGGCCCCGCTGTCCTCGGAGAATCCCTGGATCTCCAGACCCTGGTCACCGACTTCAGGGTTCAACATCACCCCGAGCATCCCGGATGGGGGGAGGTCCACCGGTCGCGGGAACAGCAGATAGTCCGCCACGGCCGGGTCGAGTTCACGCTGGTTGGCGTTCAGGAGGCTGACGGCAGGCACCGGCTGACGCCGCAACAGCCGTTTGGGAATCCCCTGAGCGTATTCCAGATGCCCGGCGCCGGCCAAGACCACCAGGGTCTGCTGCGGGTGCTCCTGGAGGTAGCGGGCGGCGCGCTCGGCCATGCCCTCATCCCACAGGAGCTGCACCTCGATGAACCGCTCGAACGACTTCTTGTCCGGCATCGGATGCTGGTCGAACACCGCTTTCACCCGCTCCTGGTAGGCGGTATCCGACCGGTCGATCTCGGCGGGGACCCGCGCCCGCTCCTGGGGGTCGAGGCCGTCGATGCCGACCTCACCGACGCGTTTGGTCAACGCGGAATCGAGATTCAAGGCGATCACCGGGATCCGGTGCTCCCGCGCGAACTGCAGGATCGGCCGGTAGAGACGGTAGTCATAGCGCCAGCGGTCGAAATACTCGGTCTGGCGCAGGAAGGCGGCCTCATCGATTTCTCCATTGATGTAGGCGTCGATGACCGACTGATACGGCTGCTGAAAGAACTCCATACCGATCGCGACCTCCTTGCCGCGGGCTTTCAGACCCTGGATCACCTTGAGCTGGTTCAGATGATCCTCGTAGCGGTCGTGGCTTTCACCGACGAACACCACACGCCGGTCGGCGATGGCATCGAGCAACTGCTCCATGTTGGTGAGTGTGCGCGGATCGAGCACCCGGGTCGGCGTGTCGATGGGAACCGCGGCGCCCGCCGCCGCTTCTGGTACCGCCGCCGACAAAACCGCGACATGAGTGCCCAGCACGAGCGCCAGAGCCAAGGGAAGAATCGATCGACAAGCGGCCACGGCAATCCTCGCTGGTATTGGCCCAAGCCGGGCCGCGTTATCATAAGCCAATTCGGTCATGGCGCCAGAGGATGGACCAAGGCCGCCGACCGCCGCCACTTCGCCACCTGCACGAGCCCTCAGACCCCGATGCGCAAACTCCTCCGCCTCATCCTGCTGCCGATCGTGCTCAGCAGCCTCCTGCTGCCGCTGTCCGTGCTGGCCGATCTGCCGGTCGTCGATCACGAGATCACGGCGGTCGTCGACCCGGCGTCCGGCCAACTGACCGTGACCGATCGGCTCACCCTCCCGCCCGGCCGGGACAGCGTCGACCTGGTACTGCACACCGGCCTGTCGCCACGCGTCGCGCCGGACCAAGGGACGCTGGAAGTCCTGGGGCAGGATGCGCATCTGGAGGCCCTGCGGCTGCGCCTGACTCCCGCGGCCGGCGGCAGCGCGACCCTCACTTACGGCGGCACCATCCGCCATGCGCTGACGGCCGTCAGCGAAGGCATGGGCCGCGAGCAGCAGACGACCGTCGGCACCATCGGGCCGAACGGGGTCTTTCTCGACGGCGGCAGCGGCTGGTACCCACGGATGCCGGGAACACTGCAACGTTTCACGCTGCGGGTCAGCCTGCCCGCGGGCTGGCAGGCCGTCTCCCAAGGCGCCGGACCGGGCGCCGAGACTGATATGGGCTCCGCCTGGGCCGAAACCCAACCCCAAGACGATATCTATCTGATCGCTGCCCCCTTCACACTCTATCGCGACCAGGGTGCCGTACCGCATCAGGAAGCCGAAGCCCAAGTCTGGCTGCGCACGCCCGATGCGCCACTCGCCGCCGGCTACCTGGCCGCCACGCGGGAGTATCTGGACCTCTACAGCCGGCTCATCGGTCCCTACCCCTACGCCAAGTTCGCGCTGGTCGAGAACTTCTGGGAGACCGGCTACGGCATGCCCTCCTTTACCCTGCTCGGCCCGCAAGTCATCCGGCTGCCGTTCATCATCACCTCCTCTTATCCTCACGAGGTGCTGCACAATTGGTGGGGCAACGGCGTCTATGTCAACGACCAGGGCGGCAACTGGAGCGAAGGGCTCACCGCCTATCTGGCGGATCACCTGATGAAAGAGCGTGAGGGTCAGGGTGCCGCCTATCGCCGCGACAGCCTCGCCGCCTTCGCCGACTATGTGCGTACCGGGGCCGACTTCCCGCTCATCGCGTTCCGCGGACGCCATGGCGCGGCCAGTCAGGCAATCGGCTACGGCAAGGCCGCCATGGTCTTTCATAACCTGCGCATCCAGTTGGGTGATGCAGCCTTCATCCAGGGGCTGCAACGCTTCTACACCGACAACCGCTTTCGCGTCGCCGGCTATCCGCAACTGCGCAGCGCCTTCGAGACGGCGTCCGGCCGTGACCTCGGCACCTATTTTACCGCCTGGACCACCCGCACCGGAGCGCCGCGCCTGGCCTTATCCGAGGTCCGCTCCGAACCCTTCGCGAACGGCTATCGGGTCAGCGGCCGGGTCGCGCAGACCCAACGGCAAGCCCCCTACCCCTTCGCAGTTCCGGTCGTCGTCCACCTGACCGACGGGGCACCGCGGCAAACCCTGGTCACACTCACGGGGCGCGATACGGACTTCACCATCGAGCTGCCCGCCGCCCCGCTCCGCGTGGCTCTGGACCCGGAATTCGACAGCTTCAGGACCCTGGAGGCGGGAGAGTCGGCGGTCTCACTGGGCGGGCTGTTCGGCGCCGCGCAGGGTCTGATCCTGCTCCCCGGTGCCGCACCGCCCGACCTGCTTGAGGCCTATCGCGCCCTGGCCACCGAATGGCAGCGCGGTCACGCGGGCTGGCAGGTCGCGCTGGACAGCGATCACCCCGCGCCTCCGACCGACCGGGCGGTGTGGCTGCTGGGCTGGGAGAACCGTCACCTCGGTGCCTTCGCCGCGGGCAGTCAGGGGTTCAGCCTGGACCCGGCAGCGCGTGCCCTGAACATCGCCGGGGCGACCGTGGACACCACCAACGCCAGCCTGGCACTCACGCGCCAAGGCGGCGAGCAGGCGCTCGGCTGGGTCGCGACAACCGATGCCGCGGCGCTGCCCGGACTGACCCGCAAGCTCCCCCATTACGGCAAATACGGCTATCTGGTCTTCACCGGGACGGCGCCCGACAATCGGCAGAAGGGCCAATGGCCGCCCGGCGACTCCCCCCTGGTCCACTGGTTCGGCGAGGCGCGCCGCGACCTCACACCCGTGCCGCGGTCGAGCCTGGCCGAACCCCGCTAGCCACCCCGACCACTGGCGGTCGGCTTCGGGCGCCGCAAGCTGAATTCCTACTAAACTACTCGGTAATGACCATGTACTGAACAGAGTATTACTTGAGCTTTTCTTGGTCCGCACCCATCCTTGGTTCCGTAGGCACGAGTGGCAAAGCGAAAACAGGTCGATATCTGTCGAGCGGCAAATCAGCCGCTCAGTCAGGCACCTGAACTGAACAGGCTTTGCCCATGTTAAGAAGCAAACACCAACCAACCGAGGATAGCGCAATGAGCAACGAGACACTCCGTTCCAAGGATCGTCAGGCCTTCTGGTTCATCGTCGCCATCAGCCTGGCGCCGCTGATCCCCTATGCCTTGCGCGGCCCGAGCGAGCAAGCGGCGGTCGGCGCCGACCTGACGGGTGCGGCGCAACCGGCCGTCATCGCCCCGGCAATGGCATCTTGAGGTCAAGCACTCGCGACCGACCGGCCTGATCCGGCGGTCGGCTCGCGGGCAGTCCCCGCCTGGAAAAGCCAATCAACGCAGGAGAAACGAAAACAGGGCCGTCGGCCCTGTTTTTTAGCAAATCGCATACCGCACTTGGCGCGGTTTAAAAGCCCATGCGCTCGAAAAAGCTCTTGACCCCATCCAGCCAGGTCGACTCTTGCGGGCTGTGGCGCGACCCGCCTTCCTGCATGCTCGTATCGAACTCACGTAACAACTCTTTCTGGCGCTCGGTCAGGTTGACCGGAGTCTCGACCAGCACCCGACAGATCAGATCGCCGACCACGCTGTCGCGCACCGGCTTCACGCCCTTACCGCGCACCCGGAACATCTGACCGGTCTGGGTGCCGGCGGGGATCTTGAGGCTGACCTTCCCGTCCAGGGTCGGAACCTCCATCTCACCCCCCAGGGCCGCCACCACGAAACCGATCGGCACCTCGCAATAGAGATGGCTGTCCTCACGGGTGAAGATGGGATGCTCCTGCACCTGCACCTGGACATAGAGGTCGCCCGGTGAACCCCCATGCTCGCCGCGCTCGCCCTCCCCGGCCAGCCGGATGCGATCTCCCGTATCCACACCGGGCGGCACCTTGACCGAGAGTGTCTTGTCTTCCTGCAACCGGCCGCGCCCACGACAGTGGGGGCAGGCCTCCTCGATGATCTGACCTTTGCCCCGACACTGGGGGCAGGCCTGCTGAATCGAGAAAAACCCCTGCTGCATCCGCACCTGGCCGGCGCCGCTGCAGGTGGGGCAGGTCTTGGGTTTGGTCCCCGGTTTGGCCCCGGAGCCGCCGCAGAACTGGCATTCGACCAGCGTGGGAATACGGATCTTGACGTCCTTGCCCGCGACCGCCTCCTCCAGCGTCAGGCTGAGGTCATAGCGCAAATCGGCCCCGCGGCCGGTGCGCCGACCGCCGCGACCGCCGAAAATATCGCCGAAGACGTCGCCGAAAATGTCCTGGAATGAACCGCCGGCGAAGTCACCAGGGCCGCCGAACCCGCCGGCACCGGCCTCGACGCCGGCGTGGCCGAACTGATCATAGGCACTGCGCTTCTTGGCATCCGTCAGCACATCGTACGCCTGCTTGACCTCTTTGAACTTGGCCTCGGCACCGGCGTCTCCGGTATTGCGGTCCGGGTGGTATTTCATGGCGAGACGCCGGAAGGCCTTCTTGACGTCGGCCTCGCTGGCGTTGCGCGCAACCCCCAGGACTTCGTAGTAATCGCGTTTGGGCATTAGCAGCAGTGGTCAGTAGTTGGTGGTCAGTGGTCAGTGGTCAGTGGCTAGTGGTCGGTTGTTCATCGAGCGGGGCCTTTCGCCGCGACATGAACAACGCACGGACGATCCGCCCGCGCGCCGCAAATCAGCGATGACGATCCACTATCCACTAAACCGCGTCTCCACCGAGGTTAGTGAAATCGCCAAGGCCGAACACACCATGAAAGTTACGCATGTCGCGCTGGACGCGGTTTAATCACTACTTCTTATCGTCCTTGACTTCTTCGAACTCGGCATCGACCACGTCGTCCTTGCCGCCGCCCCCCGCGGCCTTGGTACCGGCATCCTGGCCCGCCGCATCGGCGCCTGCGGCACCCGCCGCGCCCTGCGCGTAGAGCCGCTCCGCCATCTTAGCGGAGGAATCGCCCAGGGCCTTGGTGAGCGACTCGATGCGGTCCTTATCCTCGCCCTTGATGGCCTCTTCCAGATCACGGATAGCGGACTCGATGCCCGACTTCTCGCCCGCTTCCATCTTGTCGCCCAGTTGCTCCATGGACTTGCGGCAGGAGTGAACCATGCTGTCGGCGTGATTACGGGCCGAGACCAGCTCGTGGAAGCGGCGATCGTCTTCCGCATGCGCCTCCGCGTCCTTGACCATCTTGGCCACTTCCGCGTCGGAGAGTCCGGAGGACGCCTTGACGATGATCGACTGCTGCTTGCCGGTGGCCTTGTCTTTGGCGGAGACGTTCAGGATACCGTTGGCATCGATATCGAATTTGACCTCGATCTGCGGCACGCCGCGCGGCGCCAGCGGAATATCGCTGAGATCGAAGCGCCCCAGCGACTTGTTATCCACCGCACGCTCGCGCTCGCCCTGGAGCACGTGCACCGTCACCGCCGTCTGGTTGTCATCGGCAGTGGAGAAGACCTGCTGGGCCGAAGTCGGGATCGTGGTGTTCTTCTCGATCAGCTTGGTCATGACCCCGCCCAGGGTCTCGATACCGAGCGACAGCGGCGTCACATCCAGCAGCAACACGTCCTTGACCTGCCCGCCCAGCACGCCGCCCTGGATGGCCGCGCCGATGGCGACGGCCTCGTCGGGGTTCACGTCGCGCCGCGGGGTCTTGCCGAAGAACTCCTCGACCTTGGCCTGCACCTTGGGCATGCGGGTCTGACCGCCGACCAGGATCACCTCATCGATCTGTCCGGCGGTCAGGTTGGCGTCCTTGAGCGCGATCCGGCAGGGTTCGATGGTCCGGTCGACCAGTTCCTCCACCAGGGACTCGAGTTTGGCGCGGGTCAGCTTGACGTTCAGGTGCTTGGGGCCGTTCTGATCGGCCGTGATGTACGGCAGATTGATGTCGGTCTGCTGGCTGGACGACAGTTCGATTTTGGCCTTTTCCGCGGCTTCCTTGAGACGCTGCAGCGCCAGCGGATCGTTATGCACATCGACGCCCGCGGACTTCTTGAACTCGGCTGCCAGGAATTCGATGATCCGCAAGTCGAAATCTTCGCCGCCGAGGAAGGTATCGCCGTTGGTGGACAGCACCTCGAACTGGTGCTCGCCCTCGATCTCCGCGATTTCGATGATCGAGATATCGAAGGTACCGCCGCCCAAGTCATAGACCGCAATCTTTTGGTCGCCGCGCTTCTTGTCCATCCCGTAGGCCAGGGCCGCGGCGGTGGGCTCGTTGATGATGCGCTTGACCTCGAGGCCGGCGATCCGCCCGGCGTCCTTGGTCGCCTGGCGTTGGGAGTCATTGAAATAGGCCGGGACCGTGATGACGGCCTCGGTGACCGGGTGGCCCAGGTAGTCCTCGGCGGTCTTCTTCATCTTCTGCAAGACCTTGGCCGAGATCTCGGGCGGCGCCATCTTCTTGCCGTTGACCTCCACCCAGGCGTCACCATTGTCCGCCTTGACGATCTTGTAGGGCACCATGCCCTTGTCCTTGGCCACCACCTGATCTTCGTAACGCCGGCCGATCAGGCGCTTGATGGCGAACAGCGTGTGCGAGGGGTTGGTGACCGCCTGCCGTTTGGCGGACTGGCCGACCAGGACTTCATTGTCACCACTGTAGGCGACGATCGAGGGCGTCGTCCGATCGCCCTCGGCGTTTTCGATGACCTTGACAGTGTCCCCCTCCATGACGGCGACGCAGGAGTTGGTCGTGCCAAGATCGATACCGATAATCTTTCCCATTCGTTCTCTCCGAATTCTCGTTGCTGGCAAATAGCAGCGGCGCCAGGGCGCCTAATTGGCCCCTCAGTTGGGGGGAAACCCGCGCCGGTTCAAGCCGGTGTGCTCACGCACCCTGGTCCGGGGCAGCGCGGTCGATGCAATCCGTTCAGGCGGCCCGGGACACCATGACCAGCGCCGGGCGCACCAGCCGACCATTCAGCGTGTACCCTTTCTGCATGACGGTGGTGACCGTATTGGGGGCCACATCGTCGCGCGGCTGCAGGGTCATGGCCTGGTGGAACTCCGGGTTGAACGGTTCACCCAGGGGCTCCACGGGGACGACGCCGAAGCGCGCCATGGCATCGGTCAGGAGTTTGAGGGTCAGCGCGGTGCCCTCGCGCAACCGCGTCAGGTCGGCCCCCTCATCCTTGGCAGCTTCGTGCCCCAACTCCAGGCTGTCCTGCACCGGCAGCAGTTCACGCACGAAGCTGTCCAAGGCATATTTGTGCGCCTTCTCCAGTTCCAGTGCCTGACGCTTGCGCAGGTTGTCCAGTTCCGCCCGTGCCCGCAGCAACTGATCCCAGTGCTCGTCGGCCTTGGCGCGGGCAGCGGCCAACTCGGCCAGCAGCGCGGCGCTGCCGGCGACCGGCGGCTCCGCCTCCGCGGCAACGTCCGCGGGCACCGCCGGCGGCAAGAGTTCTGGATCAGTGTGCGGGTTAGCCATAGGGTCAGTAGGGTCAGTCGTTTGATTGTCCGTTGTCTCAGCCGTCATGTTGAACTCCGTAACTGCAAGCGGCCGGACCGCCGCGCCTGATCGAGGCACCGGCGATGCGGCCGGAATAGATGGCTACTGTCGCAACGCGGCGGCAAGCAACCGTGCGGTGACATCCACGATCGGAATCACCCGCTGGTAATCCATGCGGGTCGGCCCGATGACCCCGAGCACACCCACCACCTGATCATCCACCCGATAGGCCGTCGTCACCAGGCTGCAGTCGTCGAGCAGGTCATACCCGGACTCCTCGCCGATGAAAATCTGCACCCCGTCAGCCTCGATGCAGCGATCCAGGATGTGCAGGATCTCGCGCTTCTGGTTGAAGGCATCGAACAGGTGCTTGAGCCGCTCCATGTTCGCCAACTCGCCGAATTCCATCAGGTTGGTCTGACCGGCGATCACACAGTCATCGGTGCGTTCGGCCGCCGCCACGACGTCATGGGCCAGGGTCACGGCGCGCATCATCAGGGCATCCATGTTCTGGTGGGTGTTCTTCAGGTCTTCCAGGAGGCGCTTGCGCACCTCGCTGATGTCCTGGCCGGTGAACATCCGGTTCAGATAATTCGATGCCTCTTCCAGCATGGAGCGAGTGATGGCATGCTCGGTCGTAATGATCCGATTGTGGACCTCACCCTCGCCGGTGATCAGGATCGCCAGCACCCGCGATCCCGACAACGGCAATAATTCGATCTGCCGGAAGGCGTTGCGCTCATGCCGCGGCAGCATCACCACGCCCGCCAGGTGGGTGATCCCCGAGAGCATCCGCGACGTCGCCTCCACCAGTGACTTGGAGTCGGTCGGGCCGGTGAAACGTTGCCGCAGGTTCTCCATGTCCTCCTCGGAGGGCGGCCGCATCGTCAGCAGCGAATCCACGAACAGCCGATAACCGGCCACCGTCGGCACCCGCCCGGCCGAGGTGTGGGGCGACACCACCAACCCCAGGTCCTCCAGATCCGCCATCACGTTGCGGATCGTCGCCGGGCTCAATTCCAGACCCGCGTCCTTCGAGAGCGTCCGGGACCCAACCGGCTGACCGTCCTTGATATAGCGCTCCACCAGCACCTTCAGAAAGTGCATGGCGCGCTCGCTGACCTGGGTGTCGCCGTATTTGGCTTGTGCTGTCAATGGATGCCTGCCCTAGTGTTTGCCGCGTTGACCCACCTTCTCTGTTTCTCGCTGCCTGGATGCCGGACTCGGCATCGGCGCCGGGATTGGCCGCTCTCGGGGGGAACGAGAACCGCGCGGGAGATCGCGCGCGCCGAACCAGCCGTCTGTTAGCACTCTCTTGATTCGAGTGCTAACCCTCGCACAATCTAGGGACTCACCACGAGACTGTCAAGGTAGGCACTGGTGACCTCGTCCCCCGTTCTAACTTAGCCTGCACCGTCATTCCGGCAGGATGCCGGAATCCAGTGCCACGGATGGTAACCCTCAGCGAGTAAGTAGCCGCAAGATAAGCTGGAACGCCCTACAAGGCCCAGCCGACGGCCCTGCACCCCTGGGTGTTGCGAAGATTCTTGCAGCGGCGCACTTGGCGTACCGCACCGCCCATGCTACCGTTTCGGACTGACCACCTGCCCGCAACCAGCGCGGACCCCCAAGGAAGCCCATGCGGCAATTCCGAATCGTCGGCATCATCGGCAAACAGAGCGAGGAGCCCGAAGTCGAGGCCACCCTGCGCCGACTGACCGAACATCTGCGGCTGCGTGGCTGCCAAGTGCTGCTCGACGCCGAGAGCGCTCGCCTGCTGCGCCTGCGGCCCGAGGAGGGCGTGCCGGTAGCGGTGCTCGGAGCGCGCTGCGATCTGGTCGTGGTGGTCGGCGGCGACGGTACCCTGCTCCATGCCGCCCGCGCCCTGGCGGGCAGCCGGGTGCAGTTGCTCGGCATCAATCTGGGCCGCCTCGGGTTCCTGGTCGACATCCTGCCCGAGCACAGCGAAACCGCACTGGATGCGATTCTGGAGGGTGAGTATGAGACCGACACCCGCAGCCTGCTCACCGCCGCGGTGCTCGCGTGCGACGACACCCCACCGGAGCGCGCCTACGCCGCCTTGAACGACGTGGTGATCCACAAGTGGAACACGGCGCGCATGATCGAGTTCGAGACCTACATCGACGGCGCCTTCGTCAACGCCCAGCGCTCGGACGGGCTGATCATTTCGACCCCCACCGGCTCGACCGCCTACGCGCTGTCCGGCGGCGGGCCCCTGGTCGCGCCTTCCCTGGACGCCATCCTGCTGGTGCCGATCTGCCCGCACGACCTCAGCAACCGCCCGCTGGTCGTGCCGGGCGCCAGCCGCATCGAGATCCGGGTCTGCGGTCCGGACAACGGTGATGCCCAGATGACCTGTGACGGTCAGACCGCCGTCCCACTCCTGCGCAAGACCCGCCTGCGGGTCGAGCGTCATCCCAATCAGGTCGGCCTGCTCCACCCCAAGGGGCACAACCATTATCAGATCCTCCGCGCCAAACTCGGCTGGGGAGGACTGACGCCGGTCTCGCTGACATGTTGAGTGGACCGCCGCGGCTGCGCCCGCGCGCCCACCCGATGGTAGGATGGGTAGAGCGCAGTGAAACCCATCCCCCGCTCCGGTGTAGCCCATGCTCACCCACATCCTGATCCAGGACGTCGCCATCGTCAGCCGGCTGGAGCTGGACTGCGCCGCCGGGCTCAGCGCCCTCACCGGCGAGACCGGCGCCGGCAAATCCATCCTCATCGATGCTCTGGGCATCGCCCTGGGTGACAAGGCCGATGCCGCCGTCATCCGCGCCGGACGGGAGCGCGCCGAGGTCGTCGCCAGCTTCGACCTCGCCCAGTGCCCGACCGCGCGCGCCTGGCTGGCGGAACAGGCCCTGGACGACGACGGCGACTGCATCGTCCGCCGCCTGATCGCCCGCGAGGGCCGCTCCCGCGCCTTCATCAACGGCCGCGCTGCCAGCACCACCCAACTGCGCGAACTCGGCGACCGGCTGGTCGACATCCACGGCCAGCATGCCCACCAGTCACTGCTGCGCGCCAATGATCAGCGGACCCTGCTCGACGCCTACGGCGGCCATCCGGACCTGGCCGCCGCGGTGGCCGCGGCCTTTCGCGACTACCGGACCCTGGACCGCCGGCTCACCGAACTCGAGGGCGCCGCGGCCGAACGCGCCGAACGCCTTGATCTGCTGCGCTTTCAGGTCGATGAACTCGATGCACTCGGTCTCAAAGCCGAGGAGCTCGTGTCGCTGGACCAGGAGCAGCGGCGGTTGAGCCATCTGGGTCGGCTCCAGGAGGTCGGGGCCGCGGTCCTGCAAGGGCTGGCCGAGTCGGAGCCGGCCATCGAGGACCAACTGCGTAGCGCCGCGGCGGATCTCAGCGAACTGGAGACCATCGATCCCGCGCTGGCCGAAGCGCGGGAGCTGCTGGAAGGCGCCGCGATCCACGCCCATGAAGCGGCCGTCAGCCTGCGTCACTACCTGGACGGGCTCGACCTGGACCCGGCCACCCTGGCCGCGGTGGAGGCCCGGCTCGCGCAGATCCACGAATTCGCCCGCAAATACCGCGTCTTCGCCCCGCAACTCCCTGACCTGCTCGATACCCGCCGCGCCGAACTTGCGACCCTGCAACAGGCCGACCAGACCCTAGACACCCTGCGCGGCGAGCGCGACGCTGCCTGGACCGCCTTCGGCGCCCAGGCGGCCCGGCTGTCGCAGGCCCGCACCGATGCATCCGCCCGGCTGGGCGACACCGTGACCCAGGCGATGCAGCAACTCGGGATGACCGGCGGGCGCTTCGCCGTCGCCCTGGAACCGCTGCCCGCCGAGTCCGCGGGCGCCGGCGGCATGGAGCGGATCGCGTTTCTGGTGAGCGCCAACCCCGGCCAGCCCATGCAGCCCCTGGCGCGGGTCGCCTCCGGCGGTGAACTCTCCCGCATCAGCCTCGCCATCCAGGTCGCCACCGCCGAATGCGGCAGTGTCCCCACCCTGGTCTTCGACGAGGTGGACGTCGGCATCGGCGGCGGCGTCGCCGAGATCGTCGGGCGCCTGCTGCGCCGCCTGGGCGCCGCCCGTCAGGTGCTGTGCGTCACCCACCTGCCGCAAGTCGCCGCCCAAGCCCACCACCAACTGCGGGTCAGCAAAGAGACCCTCGACGGACACACCCACACCCGGATCGAACCGCTCGACCCCGCCGCCCGCGTCGAGGAAATCGCCCGCATGCTCGGCGGCACCGAGATCACCCGCCGCACGCGCGACCATGCGCGTGAGATGCTCGATCGTGCACGAAGCGAAAACGCGGCCTAGACCGTCGGGGCGGAATCGCCGCTCCTCGCCAAAGCGGCTAATGCGGATTTGTCCACCGAAACAGAAGATGCTCTCACGAAGACACGAAGAAGAACAGAGAGATAAGAAGCCATGAAAGGCTTCTCTATCTTTGTGTCTTTGTGTCTTTGTGAGAGGCTTTCTTTTCTTTCTTCCGCGTCTTCGTGAAAAACCCTTGATGGGGCTCCCAGGCTCAAACAGGTAGGATGCGGTGAGTACTCGGACACTGGTGGCGACTGCCAGGAAAGCCCCGTAACCCGTTGAAAAAAAATAGTAGGCGCTTTTCTTTATTGGGTTAGTGAATTCGCCACCAGTGTCAGGAACGAACCGCATCTCTTTCGCTCAACCCCATCCCACCAGAAGGGCTCGGCGACGGCACCACCACCATTCCTTCTAAGCCAGATTAGGTCCTGACCGGGGTCGCGGCCGTGTCAGCCGGCGCTTGGCACACCCTGGCCCGCGAGACCGACAGCAGCCTCTGGGCTTGGGGGGACAACTATCATGGTAAGCTCGGCTACACCACCCACGATGAAGATGACATGACTGCTCATTCGACGCCGGTCCAGGTTGCCGGGTTCGCGGAACCGTCCACATCCGACGCCGACTTCACCGTCACCAACGCCACCCTGAACCCGAGCGCCCCGCTCGCTAGCGGTATCTTCGATGTCTGGATCACCGTGAAGAATCGGGGTACACCCAGGCCGGGAGCCCAGGGCTGCTGCGCGTCTGGAACAACCAACCCGCGACCCAAGACTGCGACGCCCCGGGGGACGCTGAGATTAGCCTGGCGAACCTGACGACCGGCGCCAAACAGACGGTGTCGATCCGCCTGCCGTCCGGCACCGCCGGGTCGTTGTGCCCGCCAGTGACCATCCGTGGCACTGGATTCCGGCATCCTGCCGGAATGACGGTGCAACTTATAGACAAACACCGACCGGCGCACCCCGCTCAGGCAGCCAAGGCCTGCTCTGTCTGCTCTGTCGCAGCAGAATGCACCACGGTCGCCACCGACCGATTCAGCGCCGCCAGCACCGCCTGCAGTGAGGCACCCGCCACGTCGCGGTCGATCGCCGCCCCGCTGACCCGTTCCCCGTCCACAGTGATCAGGGCATAGGCCGCCGCCTCCGCATCCGTGCCCTCGCCGATAGCGTGTTCCTGGTAATCCAACACCTGAATGGACTGACCGAAGGCGCGCGTCCAGGCATCGACGAAAGCGCCGATGGCCCCCTGACCCTCACCGTGGAGGGTGCACTCCCCGACGGGACTGCCGAGGCGGACCTCGATCCGGTCGTGACCGTTGCGGACCAACCGATAGCCGGTCAACCGCCAAGGCCCCTGGTCGCGCACGAAGTGCTCGCGGAACAACTGGTGAATCCGTGGCCCGTCGATCTCACCGCCGTCGCGTTCGCTCTCGCGCTGGACGATCTGCGCCAGTTCGATCTGGAGCCAGCGCGGCAGGTTGAGCCCATGTTCACGCTCCATCACGAAAGCCACCCCGCCCTTGCCGGACTGACTGTTGACCCGCACCACTTCCTGATAGGTGCGGCCCAGGTCGCGCGGGTCGATCGGCAGGTAGGCCACCTGCCAGGGCGCGTCCGCGCTCTGCCGCTTGAGACATTTGTGGATGGCGTCCTGGTGACTGCCGGAGAAGGCGGTGTAGACCAGTTCGCCCACCCAGGGATGCCGGGGGTGGGTGGGAATACCGGTGCATTCGCTCACCACCGCGAGGATTTCGTCCGGCCGGCTGAGATCGAGCCCAGGGTCGATGCCCTGGCTGTACAGGTTCATGGCGAGCGTGACGAGATCCATGTTGCCGGTACGCTCACCGTTGCCGAGCAAGGTCCCTTCCACCCGGTCAGCCCCAGCCAAGAGCGCCAATTCGGCTGCCGCGACCGCTCCGCCGCGGTCGTTATGGGTGTGTACCGAGAGGATCAGGGCGTCCCGTCGGCTGATGTGAGTCGCAAACCATTCGACCTGATCGGCGAAGCGGTTGGGACTCGCCACCTCCACCGTGGCCGGCAGATTGATGATACAGGGATGATCCGGGGTCGGCGCCCATTCCGCGATCACCGCCTCGCACACCTCGACCGCATAATCCGGCTCGGTGGCGGTGAAACTCTCCGGTGAATACTGGAAGGTCCAGTGCGTCTGCGGATAGTTGGCCGCCTCCTCCCGCACCCAGCGGGCGCCCTGGCGGGCAATCGCCTTGACGCCCTCCCGATCGCTGCCGAACACCCAGTCACGCTGCACCGGGGAGGTCGAGTTGTAGACATGGACGATCGCCCGAGGCGCCCCGGCCAGCGCCTCGAAGGTGCGGCGGATCAGGTCTTGGCGCGCCTGCACCAGGACCTGCACCGTGACATCCGCGGGAATCTGATCCGCCTCGATCAGCCAGCGCACGAAGTCGAAATCCGGCTGACTGGCCGCGGGAAAACCGACCTCGATCTCCTTCACACCCAGGCGGACCAAGAGCCCCCAGAGACGGCGCTTCTGCGCCACGCCCATCGGCTCCAGCAGCGCCTGATTGCCGTCACGCAGGTCGACGCTGGCCCAGATCGGCGCCTGTTGGATACTGCGGTCGGGCCACTGGCGGTGCGGCATGGCCAACACCGGGCCGGGTTGGTACTTGCGGTGGTCGAAGTGCATCATAGCTGTCTCTCTTGCTGGTCTCGTGGGGGCGTCCGGTCCCCCGGCGGGGGGCGCGCTGAGGCCGTACTCCTGGGATTTGGCTTGCTGACCTCGCCCTGGTGGGGCACTGAGGCGGCCCCGCTCCCGGTAAGGAACTGGGGCCTGATCGGCGCGCGCCTGGTGGGCCTGTGCCGGGTGTCGCTGCCTTGGGCGACAGGGCATAGAGTACGCCGAAGCCTGCGCCAGATGATTGCGAATGCCACCTCGGATTGCACGATTTCAGCAATTTTCTGCTATCATGAGTGCCGACGTCCAGTCGTGACGCAAGCACGCGGACTGCGGCACGCCAGGCGTCGTGCATCCGAGCTTCGCCTGGTCGGGCCGCGCCGACACTATCGCGTGCCGACCCCAGGCCACAAAGTCGATGGGAGATCCACCGTTCCACCAGCAGCAAGCGCAGCCTTCAGATCCGGAAGAATCGCGGAATAGCGGAAGTCCGAGCTGACATTGATGGTTTCGTCGGGGTCTGACGAGTGATCATAGAGCTCATAAATCACATTCCTCGGATTGCTGGTCATCACCCACTCCGTGAAGCGATATCGATCTGTCCGTAACGAATGACCGTCATAGCCGCCCCGCCGCCATTGGCTGAAAGCCCCTCGCCTGGACTGAGCCGCCGGATTACTGATGAGATTGCCTAGACTGTCACCCTCGATTGGGTAACCACCGTGTGCCTGGGTGGTCGGAATCGGAACACCGGCAAGGTCACAGATCGTGGGATAAAGGTCAACAAGCTCCACGATCGCGCCGGTGGTCTTATTCGAGGGTTGCCCAGGAGCCTTGATAATCAGTGGGACACGCGCCCCCACCTCGAAGTTGGTATGCTTTCCCCAGTCACCCTGCTCACCCAAATGCCAGCCATGGTCGCCCCAGAATACGATTACGGTGTTCTCGCTGAGACCCCAGTACTCCAACTCCGCCAATACCCGCCCGATCTGCGCATCGACGAAGCTGGTCGCTGCATAATATGCACGCTTCAGATCTCGCCTGAGTGACTCATTACCCGGCAGGTTCGCTCTGGCGATCCCGCTATATTGCTTCAACTCCGACAGATTCTCGAAAGCAATCGTCGGCGCACCCAATGCCCGGAATGGATTGATTGCTTCCGGTATCGCATTCTTATCATACATGTCAAAAAACGCGGGGGGTGCGACAAACGGCAGGTGCGGTTTCTTGAAACCGACAGCGATGAAAAATGGAGCATTACGCAACGCCCGAATCGCGGCAATCGCTTGGTCTGCGGCAACACCGTCTGGAAACCGCGAAGTAGGCAGGTCGACCGCAGCGAAGGGGAGCTTTTTACCGTCCGCACCTGAAGGCGGTGTGGCCCCGGATGTTTCGACAAATGGCAACGACCACGACTTCCCGTCATTCAGACCGGGGTGATAGATCTTGCCGATACCCTTGGTCGCATATCCCAAATTCTTGAAATACTCAGGCAAAGTGACGACGCTAGGAACCGTGTCACGGAAATGCGTCTTCAAATCCGTGACCTTTGCCGTGTCGGGCCTGAGACCGGTCAGCAACGATGTTCGGGATGGTGAGCAAGTCGCCATCTGAGTATACGCCCGCGTGAATGTTACGCCTTGCCGAGCCAAGGCATCGATATTCGGCGTACTGATCGCCTCTACGCCATAGACACCAAGCTCCGGCCGCAAGTCGTCAACCACAATGAAGAGGACATTACGTTGGGGTAAGGCGTCGCTCAAGGCAGGAACTGGAAAAAACGTCGCGCCGACATCGTCGCCGGCCTGGAATTGAGACCCGCCAGAGACACCTCCGGCACTTGAAATGGTAGGGAAAAAGAACAGAGACCCAATGGAGAATATCCACGCGAGTGAGTCGAAAAACGGATGTTTCTTCACAGTCTTTGCCTCATCATATTGTGTGCGTTCATCGTTCTGGCGAACATCCGCCGAGACCTTCGGGCCGAAATCTAAATCTCTGTAGACTACCCCCGGAATCCCACTTTAATTATTGAGTTTTTCGACTATACAGTCAAGATAGAATAGGTAATGAATTCTATTGCTTTCGGTGCTAAATGGGATCTTTTTGGCATCCCATGAGCGGCGTTCACATCCAGATTTGGGCCGGCACCCGACGCCTGCTGCCATGCCTTGGCGACGAATACCGCAGCCTTAAACGATGGTTTACGCGATAACCTGCTAATATTCCATGGGCATTGACAAGAGATCAGGAACAACGACCGGACCACATCCATGAACCTCGACAACTACGACCGTCGCATTCTCGAAGCACTGCAACAGGAAGGACGCCTGAGCAATCAGGACTTGGCCGACCGGATCGGCCTCTCGCCCTCACCCTGCCTGCGGCGGGTGCGCGCGCTGGAAGAGGCCGGCATCATCACCGGCTACCGCGCCCTGCTCGATGCCAAGCGGCTCGGTCTCAATCTGATGGTTATCCTGAGCGTCTCCATGGACCGCCACACCCCGGAGCGCTTCGCGGGTTTCGACGCCGCCGTCGCGGCCATGCCCGAGGTGCTGGAATGTCTGCTGATCACCGGCCGGGACGCGGACTATCAGCTCAAGGTCGTGGTCCGCGACATGGAGCACTACCAAGACCTGCTGCTGGAGCGCATCACCCGCATCGAGGGCGTGACCGGCGTGCACTCCAGTTTCGTGCTACGGCGGGTGGTGGAGCGGACCGCGCTGCCGGTGCTGTAGCCGGTGTCTTTCAGAAACCAAACTCATCAGAGGCGACGCCCAATGACCGACCCGACCTGGCCCTTCCCCGGGGCCCGCTGGTGGCGTTTCGACTTCCACACCCACACGCCCTGCTCGCGCGACACGGACTGGTTCAGGGCGGGCCTTGACCTGTCGCCGCGTGACTGGCTCCTCAAGTACATGGCGGCCGGGATCGACTGCGTGGCCGTGACCGACCACAACAGCGGCGACTGGGTGGATGCTCTCAAGGCAGCCTATGCGAGCCTCGCGCAGGAGGCCGACGAGGGGCTGGCGGGGTTTCGCAACCTCACCCTGTTCCCCGGCGTCGAGATCTCAGTCAGCGGGGGATTTCACCTGCTCGCCATCTTCGATCCGTCGCAGACCACCCGAGTCATCACCGATCTACTGGCCGTGGTGGGATATCAGGGCACGCCTGGCGACAGCGACGCGGTAACCGAGAAAGGCCCCGCTGAGGTGATTGCGGAGGTGCTCAAGGCCGGCGGCATCCCCATCCCGGCCCATGCGGATCGACCCGGAGATGGCGGTAAGGCGCTACTCGCGCTGAACGGCGACGGCTCCGCCGCCAGCCGCCTGGATGCCAATACGATTCGCGGCTTACTCGACAATGAAACCCTGCTCGCCGTGGAATGGGAGGATATGGCTCGCGCCTTTCCCGAGTGTGTTCGCCGCCACGAGCCCCGCCTGGCCCGGGTGCTCGGAAGCGATTGCCACAACTTCAGGGGAACGGCCGTTCCGGGCAGCCGCTATACCTGGGTCAAGATGGCCAGGCCGACGCTGGAAGGTCTGCGCCTGGCCCTACTCGACGGCAACGGCGTCTCCATCCGCCGTAGCGACGAAGGCCCTTTCGACCCTTACAGGACGCCTGAGCACTGCATTACCGCCATCGAGGTCGAAGGGGCTCGTTTCATGGGCAACGGCCAAGTGGAACGGTTGGAGTTCTCTCCCTATTACAACGCCCTGATCGGCGGGCGCGGCACCGGCAAGTCCACCGTCGTGCATGCCCTACGGCTTGCGTTGCGCCGCGACGACGAGCTCGCCCGGCTGCCGGATACCGCAGAGCCCCGGACCCAGTTCGACCGTTTTCGTCGCCCGGTGAAGGGGCGGGAAGGCGCCGGTGCCCTGCGCGACGAGACACGCATCCGGGTCGAGCTGCTGCGCGATGGGGTGCCTCACCGGCTGCACTGGGCCTTCGCCGCCCCAGACCCGGTGGTCGAAGCGCTCGACCCGGACGGGCAATGGGTGCCCGCGGCGAGTCAGGCCATCAACCCGGACCGCTTCCCCGTACGGATCTTCTCCCAGGGCCAGATCGCCGCGGTGGCCGGGGACGGGCGTCAGGCGCTGCTGGATGTCATTGATGCCGCCGCCGGGGTGGGCGACCTGCGTCGCGTCGTCGACGAGACTCGGCGCACCTGGCTTGCGCAGCGCGCGCGACTGCGGGAGATCGACCAGCGCCTGGCGGTCCTGCCCGAGGTCGAGCGCAAGCTCGGCGATGTTGCGGCCAAACTCGAGGCGCTGGCCAAGTCACACCATGCGGATATTCTCAAGGCCCATCAGAGCGCGCAGCGCCAGCAACGCGAGATGGAGCAGACCTGGGAGCAGTTGAATGCAGTGCCCGGACGTATCGATGCGCTCAAGGATGACCTGCTGATCGACGACTGGCCCGAGGGGATTTTCGCCGTTGACGGGGACGATGCCCCGTTGCAAGCCTGGCGTCATGATGCCGCTGCCGCCTTGGCGCAGCTGCGGGCCGACCTTGACGCGGCGCAGCTCCGATTCGCCCAAAGACTGGAGACCTATCGCCAGGATGAACGGCTGACCGCCTGGTGGACGCGGGTCGATGCCGCACAACGGGCCTACAAGGAGCTGCAAGCCATGCTGGCCGCCCAAGGCGTCGCCGATCCTCAGGCCTTCGGACGCCTGGTGCAGGAGCGTCAGGCGCTCGATGGGCAGCGCAAGAGCCTGATCCAGTTGCAGACTGATAGCCAGCAGCTCCAGCAGGACTACGCCGCCCAGTGGACACGCCTGCTGGCCGCCCGTCGGGAGGTCTCCGAGCGGCGCAAGGCATTTGTAACGGACACGCTGTACGACAACGACTGTGTGCGCATTCAAGTGGAGCCTTTCGGCTTCGACCCCCGTGCCATCGAGCGCTCGATTCGAGAACTCGTCGATGTCCTGGATGACCGCTTCGCGGACGATATTCTGCGCGACAACGACGGTCGCGACCCCGCCGGCGGGCTCGCCTATGACCTTGCCAACGCCCCGGACAAGGATTAGGCCCTCTCTGCCGTCAAGCGGCGGCTGACCGAACCGGATATAAACCTGGGCGGACATTTTCGCAACTTCCTGCAACGCCACTTGGAGCAGCCCGAGTTTGCGGACCGTATTTGGTCCTGGTTCCCCGAGGACGACCTACGCATCGAATACAGCCAGCGCGGCGACGGCAGCCAGTGGACCACCATCACCCAGGGCTCGCCTGGGCAGAAGGCCGCCGCCCTGCTCGCCTTTCTGTTAGCCTTCGGCGACGCCCCCCTGATCCTCGACCAACCTGAAGACGATCTGGACAATCACCTGATCTATAGCTTGATCGTGAAACAGATCCGGGCAAACAAGCTGCGCCGCCAGCTCATCGTCGTCACCCACAACCCCAACGTGGTGGTCAATGGAGACGCGGAGATGGTCCACGCCTTCGACTACCGCGGGGGTCAGTGCCGGGTGGTGCAGCGCGGCGCCCTTCAGGAACGGGCGTTGCGCGACGAGGTCTGCCGCGTGATGGAGGGTGGACGCGAGGCGTTCGCCCGGCGCTGGGCGCGCCTGGGTCGGGAGGTCTGACGTGTTACTGAGCAGGAGCGCGCTGATCGAAAAAATCCGTCTCGGCGAGGACGGCCTGCTGGAACTCAAGGAGGTCCGCTTCGCCGGGGCCAAGGTGCGCGGCCCGGCGCGCGACGACCTGGCCGACGAACTCGCGGCCCTGGCCAACAGCGCGGGGGGTGTCCTGGTGCTGGGGGTCGACGACCGCAGCCGGGAGGTCATCGGCATCCCCGCCGAGCGGCTTGACGCCGTGGAGACCCTGGTCCGGGAGGCGTGCGAGTCATCCATCAAACCGTCCCTGGCCCCGCTGATCGAGCGCCTCACCCTGCCCGACCCGCTCGGCCAGGAGCGGCCCGTCCTGCGGGTGGACGTGACCCGCAGCCTCTTCGTCCACCAAAGCCCTGGGGGTTATCTGCACCGTGTCGGCTCGTCCAAGCGGCCCATGCCGCCGGACCAGTTGGCCCGGCTCTTCCAGCAACGCAGCCAATCGCGACTGATCCGCTTCGATGAGACCTCGGTCCCCCAGGCGAGCCTCGGAGACCTCACCGAGGGACTGTGGCGGCGCTTCGCACCGCGACTACTCCATGGCCGGCAGCAAGGTGCGGCTGCGTCTGTTCGACGACCGCCTCGAGATCTACAGCCCCGGCATGCTGGTCAACACCATGACCCCGGAGAGCCTGCCCTTCCGCCAGGCCGCCCGTAACGAGGCACTCACCAGCTTGTTGGCCCGCTGTCCGGTCCCGGACACCGCGTCGGCCCCCCACCGCGCCCGCATCGTGGACAAGCGCGGCGAGGGCGTCCCCATCATCCTGGAGCGCAGCACCGCCCTGTCCGGCCAGGCACCCATCTACCGCCTGGTTGACGAAAGCGAGCTGCTGCTCGTCATCTATGCCGCCGATCCGGCAGCCGCGGAGCAAAACGCTGCGCCCGATGATCCGGCGGAGGATTGAAGATGGCCGGTTTTCTTGCCGGTCAGGCCCAGCTGAGATCAGTCCTCAGGCGGCAGCCTGGCGGCCCACGGCGCGGCTTCAGGCAGACTTAAGATCCACCTTATCGTAGACCTCCGCCAGCGACAGGGTGCAACCAACGCTGGGCAAGGGCACGCTGTCGGTCAGGGCGGAATAATCCGACAGGGTCCAGCGGCCGTCGTCGCCCCGGCTGAACAGTTCCACCTGAATCTGGTGCTGGGAGACCAGGAGGTACTCCCTGAGACTTGGGATCTGGCGGTAGATGGCAAACTTTTTGCCGCGGTCGTAGGCTTCGGTCGAGTCCGACAGCACCTCCACGATCAGGCTGGGATTGAGCAGCACGTCGCGGCGGCCATCCTGAAACTGATGCTCGCCACACAGGGCGATCAAATCCGGGTACTTACCGGCGTCGGCGGGGCGGATACGCACCTTCAGGTCGTTGGCGTAGACCTGGCAGGGCCGGCCCTTCATCTGGATGCTCAGTTCCCTGACGATGTTGACAACGATGGCGTTGTGCTCGACGCTCGCCCCGGTCATGGCGAAAACTTCGCCGTCCAGGTACTCGCTGCGCCCCTCCAGGGACGCCCGCTCGCCTTCCAGCCAGTCATCGAAGGTCAGTTGCAGTTTGGGTTGCAGGGACATGGGGGCAGCTCCGCGGTTGGGGATGAGGCGGAGTATAGACCCGCGACCCGACCGGCCGCTCTGTCGACGGGACATTCAAATGAGGAGTCCGGTTGCGATTCAGCCGCGTCAAGCAGGCTCGGACAGGAGGAACCAACCGCCGGTGAGGACAGGGAAAGTCAGGACTCGGGCAGCCAGCGCAACGCCTTGATGAGGCGCTCGATGCCGTCCGCCTTGTTGCCAAGAACGGCGCCGGGACTTTGCTGCAAGTCGCTGCTCGTCATCCAGGCCGCCGATCCGCCGGCCGACCCGCTAGACTTGGCCGAAGCCTAGGGCTTCCGGCCGGATTCTTCGCCTGACCGAAGCGGCGCGGGCGTTGCACAGCGAACCCGGCCACTCACCATAAACCCGCGAGACGACACATGAAAAATCTGGAGTTCATCAAGCAACGGATGGAGGAAATACTCGGCAGCAAGGCCTCGACCAACCTGAAAATGCCGTTCATCCCGCATATTCACATGAGCCTGTGCGTCAGCGAGTCCATTCAGGACCGGCTCGCGGCGACGGACTATGAGAGACTGACCTTGATCATCCTCTGCCATGACCTGATCATGGAATACGAGGGCTTCAGCTTCCCGGACGGCGTCTTGGCACTGCTGAATCAGTACGCTGTCGATCTCGCGGACCTGCGGATTGTGTCGTTCAAGCACCTGCGCGATCAAATGGGGCACAACGACTGGTCGACGCTGGTGCCGGTGTACGTGACGCGACTGGTGGACTACAACAATGAAGTTTGCATAATCCACAGCCTGATCTGCTGGACCAATCACATCATCTATTGTGTCAAGAATAACGATCTGGCCTATCTGGACAATCTTGGCATCATGTGCGCTGAATTCGACCGGCAGTTGACCGCCAACCTCGCGAGCTATGGCTATAAGGCATTGATCGGCGAGCTGTTGAAGCAATATAAACTGCAATTGGAACTGGCCGGGACGGCCATGCATCCGGCCGAGGCATCGCATCTGTAGCCGCGGCGCAGACGCGCCTTGATCATCGTTTCGGCCGCAGGAAAACCGGAGGTCGAGGCTTTAGCCGGTCGACATCGCATCTGCGCGGCCCTGATCCGGCTAAAGCCTCGGCCTCCAGTACGCCACTCCCGGGCGCTGGCCGCAACGATGATTAAGGCCGCGACAAGCCCGGCGGCCCATCCATGCGTTTGCGCCACTCGACAACATTTGCGCGAATCTCGTCTACGGTCTCAGCGAGCTCCGGTCCCATGCGTTTGAAATCGTCTGCTCGGGATTCGCCAAGCTGCGCGAGGAGGGCGAAATAATGGGGCTTGAATCTGTCCTTGAATTTGTAAGTAGCGAAGGCTTCGTCTTCAAAGAGACGACGGACGTACGCGGTTTGCTCGGCGGCGAGCAGAAATGTCAGAAGAATAGTGATGCCAGATGCTTCTGCGTCTAAGTCGAGGCTCCGGAGCCAGGATTCTAAGGTCTCGAATGCTTTGGGGAATTCCTGAGCTATGAGGTATACGATGGCTAGACAGAGGCCAGCATCCCTGCTCGATACCCCTCTCAGCACCGAACCTAACCCACGTACCCCTTCGCGAAATTGCGCTGCCGCAATACCCATCCCCTTCCAGATTTCGACAAGGCCGGGATAGCTGTCGCACTCCGTAGGCACGGGTACACACTCATACGTTTCCAACTGAGCCAAAGCTACGTCAAGTCCTTCGCGCTCAAAGCGCTCAAAGAATCGATCGACAATGCCGAATCTTTTCGTCAGAGGAGACTCATTTGCCTGAAATAACCAGATTCCTTGCGTCAAGTATTCGAGCAGCTCGGGCCGGCCCATGGCTGCCATACGCTCTCTGTCAAAAAACGGGCGGATCTTCTCGGGAAAAAAGGCACTTTCTACCTTTTCGACGCTCTCAGCGATGGAGTCCCCGACCTGATCCCGCAAGTCCCCCGGCAGGTATTCCCGCGTCGCCTTCACCAACCGATCCTCGGTCTCCAAGTCCAATCCCACCCCACGCAATGCCTCGGTCATGAGCCAGGCATGCTCGGGCGCCAGGAGCGCGTCGCTGAGCATGGTCAGATGGCCGAGCGCCCGCTCGCGCAGGTCATCGGGCGTACACCAGATCTCCAGAAACCGCACCAGCCACAGCGCCCGGCGCCGGTCACCGGGCCGACCGTGGCGCATCAGGTACCAGATATTGAAGAAGCGCTCGGCGAGCCGATAGAGGTTATTCTTGGTGCTGGTGGGCTCGCGGTGGATGACGTTGGCGCGCTCCAACTGCTTGAGCTGGGCGGCGACCTGTTTGCTGGGCAGGCGCGTGGCGCGGGCGATCTCTCCGGCGGACAGGGCATCCCAGCCCAGGGCCACGGCATCGACGATGGCCTGCTGCTGGGCCGGCAGGTCGTCCATCCGGTGCTTGTAGAGCGGGGTGACCCGGTCGAGCAGCAGTTCCAGGTCGCGGAATGCGTTGCCGTCCCGATCGAGCAGGATCTCAAAGAGCAGCACCAGGGTGCGCGGGACGCCGGCGGTCAGACGCCTGAGGGTTTCCATGCGACCCGGAGTGCGTGCGATGACATCCTCCAGCCGCGCCTGTTGTTCCGGAGTGCCCAGATGACGGAGCAGGGTCAGTGCCTCCTCCTGAGAGAGACCGGGGAGATTGATCTCCCGGAAGAACTGGTAGAAGGGCGCGCCGTGGTCATAGTGCTGCTCCAGCATGACCGTGGACGCACCGAGGATCTGAATGCGCTTGGTGGTGTGCAGAATCTCGCGCAGACGTTGCTGCTCCGGGCGCTTGAGCTTGCCGAACAGGTCGCCGATGTTGTCGATCAGCAGGACCAGTCGCACACCCTGGTCGGCCAGGGCGCGGTCCAGGATGAGATAACAATCCTTCTCGTAGTAGGGCGTGTCCCACAGGGCCTCCATTGCATCCGGAAGTCCTTCGAAACCCGGTCTGTCGCTCAGCAGGCAGGCCGCCTCCTCCCAGAGCCGGCAGAGGCTGGTGACGCCGTAGAGTTCCTCCCTGAACAACAGCGGGATCAGCCAGTCCCGGGTCTCCTGATGGTCCCGCAACGCGATCTGGACGCGGCGCAGCAGGCTGGTCATGCCCTGTCCGCGTTGGCCCTGGACGATCGCGTGGTCGGGGTCGTCCTCCGGTCCGCTGCTCAGAATGGTTCGCAGCAGCTTGTTCGTCAGCTCCAGTCGGACGGAATAGCGGGCCAGGAACTCGGCCTCCGGCATCGCCTGCGGATTATAAATCCCGCCCAGTGTCTCGCTCATCGCACGCACTCCCCCGCGGTCAATTGGCGACGTTGCGCCACCACCATTCGCGGATCACCGGCGAGTTGAAGCGATAGTGCGCCGGGTCTTCCTGATTGTTGAGGTAGCCGTCGTGCTTGAGGATGCCGACGAGGTCGACATGGCGAGAGGAGACTCTTGGCAATGCATCTGTTGCCAAGATAGATGACAAAAGATGCATTGTCAAAAGCAATGGTCACCTTGACGTGACCGCGAGGGTCGAGTTCCAGGCAGACCTTGACCTGGAGTCGCCTGCCTTGGTCGGCGCCATGACCGGAGACTCGGACGGCGTCCCCGCTTCGAGGACTTGATGCGAATGGCCGCAGACCCGCGTCTTGGCGACGAGGCCCTTGAGCGGGGGCAGTGCAGAGCAGCCCCCTGCCGGCCTCCGGCGCCGGCAGCCTGGTCGAGGTACTCGGTCCCGCCGGTGCGGATATCCCATTCGTCCATGCGGTATTAGGGCCGCTACGTTAAGGGCGCCCACCGCTTCCCTCCTCTGCTATTGCTTGTATCGGGTTAAACCGCGTCCAGCACGAAATGCGTAATTTTCATTGTGTATTCGGCCTTGGGGATTGAATCAACCTAGGTGGAAACGCGGTTTAAAATTGATGTTCTTCAAAACTTTAAACCGCGCCAACTCCATCAATCGTCGAGTCTGCCGGGGCCAAGCCAATCCAAAAACATCGCATACCGCGCTGGGCGCGGTTTAACACGGATCGGAATCCGGCACGAACCTAGCGAGCATCAACGCCGCTCCATGGCCACCGGCGCCCGCTGCCACAAATCCGCATCGAGAAAGAGGCCGAGATTGGACGCGCAGTCCAGGCGCCGCGCCAGCCAGCCGTCGAAAAAGTCGGTTGCCGATGCCGCCAGAAAGAGACCCAAAGCCCACCAGGCGGCGGTCGTGCCCCCGAATGCAATGAGCAAGATCACGGGCACGACCAACAGCAGACGGGTCAAGGTGAGGAAATTGGGCAGCCAAGTCATCAGAATACCCCCTGTCATGCCATCCGGCCGTCGAATTTTGCCAAACGTTCGCGCGTTTGCGGCGCAGTTGCAATACTCCTGACACATTATAGGCCCATGACCGCAGGGGGGCTCGCGAGTGGTGGTCGATGCGCATTCCGCCGCCTTGCTCTCGGCCCTCACCGGGGCTAGGATCGCGCCGAGACCGGGTCGCGGGTGGTTGAACCTCCGATCCGTGGACAGGGAGTCCTGATTATAAAAACCATCACCGTGAGGACAGAGGACCATGAAAGTATCAGATTGGTGCGGGTGGTTCGGCGGCGGGCCGCGCAGGTGCTTCCTGATGTCGGCACTGCTGCTTGCCGCGACCTGCAGCGCGGCGGACGAGGCGGTGCCGCGTACCGCCTTTGTACATCTGTTCGAATGGACCTGGAATGACATTGCGCGCGAGTGCGAGGCGTTTCTCGGCCCCAAGGGCTACGCCGCGGTCCAGGTCTCGCCGCCCAACGAACATCGGCTGTTGTTGGGGCGCCCCTGGTACGAGCGTTACCAACCGGTGAGCTATCGGATGACCAGCCGCAGTGGGACCCGGCAGGAGTTCGCGGCGATGATCGCGCGCTGCCATGCGGCCGGCGTCAAGGTCTATGTCGACGCGATCATCAATCATATGGCGAGTTGCCGTCCCGACTGCGACCAGCAGCAGCCCCAGTACGGGAACCGCGGGGTCGCCGGGGCCACCTTTACGCCGGGTGGTTTCGCGTTCGCAAACCTGTTCGAGCCCGCGGACGCCGGCCGCGTGGCCGGGGCCCTGCCGGCCTATCAGGCCGAGCACTTCCACCACGCCTGCACCAGCGACCTCAACTGCGAGTTGGAGCGGTTGGCCGACCTGGCGACGGAGCGGGATGACGTTCGCAATACCATCGCCAATTATCTGGCCAGCCTCTTCGCCCTGGGAGTGGACGGCCTGCGCATCGACGCGGCCAAGCACCTGGCGCCCGCCGATCTGCATGTCATCCTCACCAAGGCTGCCGCGGCGGCCAATGTGCGGATCGAGAATACGGCGATCAATCCCGGCGGGGCGCGTCCGGTACTGGTCTTTCAAGAGATCATCGGCACGCCGGCCGATCCCGGTGCGGCCTATGCCAACGGCAAGGTCACCGAGTTCGAATACGGCCGCAAACTGGCGGAGAAGTTCCTGGGCGGTCCGCTCGCCCTGCTGCACGGCCAGGTCCCCTTTGGCGAGGGCTGGGGCTTGCAGGCCAGTGTCCAGTCCATCGCCTTCATCGACAACCATGACAATCAGCGCGGCCATGGCAACGGCGGGCCGGTCATCCAGGACATCCGCAATAACCTGGGCGCCTATACCCTGGCCAATGTCTTCATGCTGGCCTGGCCCTACGGCTATCCCAGTGTGATGTCGAGTTACCGGTTCGGCAACGGCGAGATCTGGCACTTCGACCAGAACCCGGGGCAGGACATCACGAGCGTCGTCGCCATGCCGGTGAAGGATGATTTTCTCGGACCGCCGCATGACGGTCTCCACCGGGGTGTGCTGGAGGCGGCGGACTATCCCGATGCCCTCAACTGGACGACCCAGCGGGTCTGGGACGGTGATGGTCCGGGCGCACGCAACGCCTGTTTCGACGCCGGCGCCCGGTGGATGTGTGAGCATCGCTGGCGGCCGATCGCCAACATGGTGGCCTTCCGGAACAGCACGCTGCCGGCCTGGCACGTCGATCACTGGTGGGACAACGGCAACAACCAGATCGCGTTCGGACGCGGCGCCCTGGGTTTCGTGGTCATCAACCGCGAGGCTGCGCCACTCGACCAGACGCTGCAGACCGGGCTGGGCGCCGGCCGCTACTGCAATGCCTGGGACGGCGAACTGGTCGACGGGGCCTGCACCGGTTCGGTGATCACCGTCGCTACCGGCGGCACCGCGCGCTTCCAGGTTGCCCCCTGGACCGCGACGGCCATCCACGTCGGCGCCAAGACCCCGGATGCGGGCCAATGGGCGCGGACGGTGGTGCTGATCAAGGCGGAAACCGTTCCCGGACAGGACATGTTCATACGCGGCGGTATCGATCACGACTATGCCAA
>Ga0247839_1001567_pt1 | contig 37187 bp, 34 predicted proteins | sample LaCruzMarch2015__6_FD_192405 | JGI IMG/M metagenome (GOLD analysis project Ga0247839, IMG submission 192405) | Freshwater microbial communities from meromictic Lake La Cruz, Castile-La Mancha, Spain - LaCruzMarch2015_16m | ecosystem: Environmental > Aquatic > Freshwater > Lake | place: Spain... | reverse complement strand
CGCCTTCATGCGCGCATCGCCAACGTGCGCCAGGACGCGATGCACAAACTCACCTCCGATCTGGCGCGGCGCTTCCATACCATCGGTATCGAAGACCTGAATGTCAGTGGCATGGTGCAAAATCGGCGCCTGGCGCGCGCCGTCTCGGACATGAGCTTTTTTGAGTTCCGGCGTCAGTTGGAATACAAAACCGCCATGCGTGGCGGTGTCGTGGTGCTGGCCGATCGCTGGTATCCCAGCAGCAAGACATGCTCGGGATGCGGGCACAAAATCGATTTCCTGCCGATGTCCGTGCGGTACTGGGACTGCCCGGCCTGTGGTTCTCACCACGACCGGGACCTGAATGCGGCGATTAACCTCGCCAAGTACGCCGCGAGTTCCGCGGTGTCTGCCTGTGGAGGGGAAGGCGCTGGCCGCAAGGTTCGCGTGAAACCGGCCCCCGTGAAGCAGGAAGTCAACTTTATTCATGTTTGCGCATGAATTTGTAAGTTTGATAGAACGGTGTTCCGGAACGACGCCCCAGATGCGCAGGTGGCCCAACTGGTGCTGGGCGGACGCCGGGTCGAATCGCGCGGGCGAAGTGATCCGAGTTATCGTCCTCTTCCTGGGCGATCGGTTTGGCGAATCCGACCTCCACGCCGAGCCGTTGCAGCGCGCGTACGATGCCCAAGGCCGCCGACGTCAGCCCCACGCCCTGCCGCACCGGTGTCACAAGAAAGATCTGCGTGAAGCTGGAGTTCATGGACTGTGCTCTTGTTGGTCAACGGGGATCGCTGGGCCGGGCCTTGATCATACGCGCTCGCCCCAGGTCCGGTGCCGCCGCCTGCATCGGGCGCCGCGGCCCCGCATCGGCTTACAATGCGCGCATCCCAGTCCGCGCATCCCACCGCGGGCCGCCCCGCCGCGGCGCGCACCGCGGCCACCATCGACCTAAGGCTCACGATGTCCTACCCCCGACCCCGCACCGCCTGGCCCCTGCTCGCCGCCCTGCTCATGCTGCCCGGTGCCCCGCGGGCCGCGGACAGCACCCCACCGGCCCCCCCGGATCACGCGGACACCACGGCCGACCTCTGGCAGCGCACCCGCGACACCGCCGACACCTGGTGGCAACGCTCCCGTGACTTGGCCGGCCAGGCGGTGCAGGACGCCGGCGGTCTGCTCGGTCCCCAACCGCAGGGCTTTCCCCAGGTGTGGGAGGGCGTGGTCCCCAAGCTCCAGGAAACCCTGGTCCTGGAGGAGCGCCGCGAGGCGCTGCCGGACAGCGCCTGGTTCAGCGCCGACAAGGTGTCCAATCAGGCCGAGATCGACGCCCTGCTCGACGATGCCGTCACCATCCTCTCCACCTCCCCGGTGCAGCGCTTTCGCGAGCGTATCCGCGCCGTCCAGGGCGAGATCGACGCCGCCCGTGCGGCCATCGCCGACTATCGGCAGAGCCGGGTCGCGGCCCCCACCGAGTCCACCATCAAGCGCACGGTGGCCGACTATGATCGGCTCATCTTGGATAAGGAGGCGCAGATCAAGCGGCTCACCGAGCAGCTCGGCCAGGTGAAACGGGAATTCGCCGCGGCGGTCCGCAAGTTGGGGGTGGAGCTGAGCGACGAACAGGTGGAGTTTCTGCTCTCCACCGTGGTCGGCGACAACATGGTCGATCTCGGGATCCTGTTCGACAACGTCAAATCGGTGACCACCCAATTGGAGCAACTGGTCGCCCAGAGCGGCGAGGACCTGCCGAGCGCGCGGCGCTATTACGGCATGTACGTGGTCCTGCTGCGCGCACTCGAGCGCATGCACCAGAAGATCGAAGAGGCGATCGGCGAGCAATACATCCCCCAGATCGACGCCATCGCCACCCGCGCCGAACAACTCACGGGGGAGACGCGCGAACTCCAGCGCAGCGCCCCGGCCAAGGGCGAGTTGCTGGCCGCAAACCTGGAGGCGCAGCGGCTCACCATCGAGGCCGCCGGGGTCTATCGCCAATATCTCAACGACCAGAAGACGCAGGTCACCCGCGCCCGGCATGAACTGGAAAAGGACATCGCCGCCGCCTGGAACACCTTTGAGACGGTGCGCGTCTCCGGCGAACTGGTGGGCCTGGTCAAGTCCAGCCAACGGCTGCTGGAAGGGCTGATGAACCGTCAGGTGCCCGCCCTGCGACCCTTTGAGAACCTGGAGATGCGGCGCGAATTCGAGAAACTCACCGAGCAGTTGCGCCGGGGTGGGTGATTTCTTGAAGAGGTCTCACGCAAAGACGCAAAGACGCAAAGAGGATGAATAGAAAAGTCGGTGAGGGAGATCGCGAGGCTTTATGATTCTGGTCTGTGGACGGCTCTCCCCGCCGCCGGAGTAGTCGACAGCGCGGTCGTCACTTTTGATTCGGTTTTTCTTCCCTTTGCGTCTTTGCGTCTTTGCGTGAAAATCTTTTACTCCTTTGGTTCCATACCATGCCCAGACCAATCAGCAAAGACACCACACTGTGTATTTCCCTCTCTGCGCGTCCGGGGAACTTCGGCACCCGCTTCCAGAACTTCCTGTACGAGGCCCTGGACCTCGACGCGATCTACAAGGCCGTGCGCACCACCGATCTCGCAGGCGCCATCACCGGCATCCGCGCCCTGGGCATCCGCGGCGCCGCGGTCTCCATGCCCTTCAAAGAGGCCTGCATCCCGCTCCTGGACGAACTGGACCCGGCCGCCGCGGATATCGGCTCGGTCAACACCATCGTCAACACCGGCGGGCGGCTGCGCGGCTACAACACCGACTACATCGCCGTGCGCCGCCTGCTCGACCAGCATGAGATCCCGCGCACCGCCCGCTTCGCCGTGCGCGGCAGCGGCGGCATGGCCCGGGCGGTGCTCTGCGCCCTGCGCGACGCCGGCTTCCAGTCGGGCGTCGTCATCGCCAGAAACCGCACCGCCGGGCTCGCGCTGGCCCAGGGCCGCGGCCTTCAGTGGCAGGCCGACACCCGAGACCTCGCGGCCGACCTGCTGATCAATGCTACCCCCATCGGCATGAGCGGCGGCCCGGAGGCCGCCGCACTCGCCTTCGCGGCCGAGCTGATCACGGCAGCGACCACCGTCTTCGACGTGGTCGCGCTGCCGCCCGAGACCCCACTGATTCGCACCGCCCGCGCCCTGGGCAAGCAGGTCATCACCGGGGCCGAGGTCATCGCCATCCAGGCCTTGGAGCAATTCGTCCTCTACACCGGGCAGCACCCGACGCCGGAGCAGGTCCGGGCGGCCATCGTCTATGCCGGGGAGGAGCCGGAGCCGCGCCGCGGCTAACGCGGCACGCGTCGGCGGGGACGCGCGGGGCTCGGCCCGGGTGCACGCGCCGACCACGGTGCTCGATGCGAGCGTTGCAGCGCCGATCGAAAATTGCAGGCAAAATGCACTGAAGCCCCGCGCCTACAGGACCCACCGGTGACCCAAGCCCACGGTATCACGCCCCTGCCAACCCCCAGGACCCAGGCGGAGACCCGCTTCATCGGTTTGATGGCGGAACTCTTCCAACTCGACGAGGCGCAGTCGCTCGACTTCGGGATCTACCGCGTCATCCGGCGTCACAACCGCGAGGTCCAGACCTTTCTCGGGACGCTCGGCCCCGGACCGGAGGGCCCCGCGCTCCAGGGCGGGCGACTCTCGACCATCCTGGACGACGCCTTTGCGGTCGCGGCGCACGAGGACCAGGCGCAGGAGCAGGACCGCCTCCAGGGCCTGGAGCAGGAACTGGGGCTCAAGCCCGGCATGAGCCTGCAGCAGCGTGCGGCGGCACTGGACCAGGCGGCGGCGATCCCCGCCGTCGCGGCCAGGGTCACGCAGTACCGCGACCTGGCCGAGGCCCGGGCCAGCTACCAGACCGGTGAGAGTGACCGCGCCGAGGTCCTGAACCGGCTTTATCAGTTCTTCTCCCGTCACTACCAGGACGGCGACTTCATCGTCGAGCGCCGCTACGGCAAGGGCGGCGTCCGGTATCTGCGCTCCACCGGGGAGGATACGGAGTTCCACTGGGCGACCGAGGATATGTATTACATCAAGTCCGGCGACAGCTTCAGCGACTTCCCCGTGCGCCTGGGCAACGGCCGACGCCTGTGCTTCACCGTGGAGACCGAGGGCCTGCAGGCCACGCGGGCGGCACTCAAGCCCAGCGACAAGGCGCACTACGCGCTGGCCGCCGTCACCGCGCAGGGCGAGGTCATCCGGGTTGGGCTGCATTACCGCAAGGGCGCCCAGAGCGACAAGCACAAGGAGGAGATCGTCGCCGCCATCCTCAAGGCGGGCGCCGGGGGCGGGGCCACCACCAGCACCGAGATCCGGCGCCGGCTCAACCGCTTCATCGCCCGCAACCAGAGCGATTTCTTCATCCATAAGCGCCTGGGTGAGGCCTTGACCGAGGACCTGGATCTCTTCATCAAGACCGAGGTCCTGGACCTGGACCAGTTATTGGCCGGCGGTGCGTCCCCCGAACTCCCGCAGCGGGTCATGAAGGTCGGGCGGATCCTCCGCGCCGTCGGCGGCCGGATCATCGCCTTCCTCGCGGCCCTGGAGGACTTCCAGAAGGCGCTATGGGAGAAGAAGAAGCTGGTCCTTGCGACGCGCTACGTCATCACCCTGGACCGGCTGGATCGCCACGCACCGGTCTGGCTGGCGGGGCAGATCGACAGCATCGTCGCGGGCCAGCACGCCGAGTGGCGCGCGCTCGGGCTCGGTGACTACCCGGACGCGGACGCCTGCCGCCGCACCACCCCGGGCGACCTCCTGACCAGCGCAACCACGCGCTATCTGCCCCTGCCGGTGGACACCGGCAACTTCCCCGACGCCTTCAAGTGGTCACTCCTGGAGACGGTAACCGCGACGACCCCCTTGGATGAGGCGCTGGACGGCATTGCCATCCATTCCGACAACTGGCAGGCGCTCAATCTCTTGCGGGAGAAATACCGGGAACGGGTCAAGTGCATTTACATCGACCCGCCGTACAACACGGGTGGGGATGGATTCGCGTACAAGGATTCCTATCAATCGGCATCCTGGCTCGCCATGATGGAAGACCGGTTGCGCCTGGGCGCACACACGCTGCAAGCCTGCGGGGTCCTGTTCTCCAGCATCGACCAGAACGAATATCCCCGGCTGCGCACCTTGCTGGAGCGCACCCTGGGCTGCGGCAATGCCCTGGGCACCATCGTCTGGAAGAACGTCACGGACAACAATCCGACCAATATCGCCGTTGAGCACGAGTACGTCGAGTGCTTCGCCAAGCACCGGGGGATGCTGGAGTCGGAGTGGAAGAACCCCTATTCGGATGCGAAAGACCTGCTGGTTGAGCTTGGGCGGGAGTTGCTTGACCGGCACGGCGACACCCCCAGGTTGCACAACGCCTATCAGGAATGGCTAAGAGCCAACAAGGTGTTCCTCGGCCCACTCGAAGGATACAAGTTTATTGACGGCGGGGGCATCTACGCCGGCAGTCGCAGCGTCCACAATCCAGGGAAAGAAGGCTACCGCTACGACGTCATTCACCCGGAAACCGGAAAACCCTGCAAACAACCGCTCATGGGTTACCGCTTCCCCGAGGAGACCCTGCAGCGGCTGCTGGCGCAAGACCGCATCCTCTTCGGCGAGGACGAGCGTAAACTCATTGAACTCAAGGTCTATGCCCACGAGTACGAGGCCAAGCTCCCCAGCGTAATCGAGATCGACGGCCGCTCCGGCGCCAATGACCTGACCAATCTCTTCGGCGAGGCGCAGCGCTTCAAGAACCCCAAGGCCCCCGCCCTGCTGCAGGAACTGATCCCCTATGCGGCGGGCGCGGGTGACCTGATCCTGGACTATTTCGCGGGCAGCGGCACCACCGCCCATGCCGTGATGCGCATCAACCGCAAGGCCGGGATCGGGCTGCGTTGGTTGGCCGTCGAGGCGAGCCACAACCTGGAGGCGATGATCGTACCGCGGGTCAAGAAGGTCGCCTTCGCGGTGGACTGGTTGAAGGGACGCCCGCTCGGCGACGAGGGTCCCGGCGCCTTCGTGCGGGTGCAATCATTCGAGCAGTACGCAGACAGCCTGGAGAACCTGGACACGGAACCGATGGCGGGCGACACCGCCGACCTTCCCTTCGAGGACGCGGCACTCGCCCTGCGCTACCGCCTGGACCGCACCTCCCACGGTCTTTACTGCGGAATCGAACGCTTCGGCTCGCCCTTCGGCTACCAGTTGCGGCGGGCGGATGGCAGTGGCGAGGGCAATGCCTGCGAGGTGGACCTGGTGGAGAGCCTCGCCTACCTGCTCGGCCTGGACCTCGAGCGCCTGTACCGGGAACCGCTGGGCGTGGTCCTCCTGGGCCGCAGTCGGCGCGGGCAGACGGTGGGTGTCTTCTTCCGCGAATGCGCCGACCCGGGGTCCGCGGACTGGGTGGCCGCCAAGTTGGCACAGCACCCCACGGACCGGGTCTACACCAATGACCCGGCCGCCCTGACCTTCCCGGGTGGCGAACGGCTGGAGGCGATCGAGGCCGCCTTTGCGCTGCAATTCGGGAGGAGCTAGTGCCCTGTTCCATCGAGTGTTGTATACCGACCCCAACGGGGTCGAACATACCAGCCCAGGGCAACGCCCTGGGATCGCGTTGTTTATCCGGCCTAGCCCTGAAAGGGCGTGACATAAAGGCGGGGCTCCTTATGTCACGCCCTTTCAGGGCTAGGGTCCTGATACTTCATACCCAGGGCGTTGCCCTGGGCTGGTATGTCACGCCCCTTCGGGGCTTGAATAGGCGCAAGATTATGCGGAATAAGGTCCTCCGGCCAGGAGCCCTTTCGCATTCCCCCGCTGCAATGAGGAAACAACCATGTTGCTGGATGTCGTGAAGGTCGATGCGCGCGATGGTCATTTGTTGTTTCTGGAGTTCGAGAATGGCGAGCGACGCGTCTTCGACATGACTGAGTGGCGACGATGAGTAAAGCGCCCACCAAAGGCTCCGGCCACGCCCGCCTGAAGGCCGCCCTGGTGCTGCGCGACGCCCTGGCGGATGAGTTGGATCTCCGGCTCCCCGCGGCCATGGCGCAATTGCGCACCGTGGAGGAGAACTGCGGCGCCGCGGCCGGCCTGGCGGAGGGCCACTTTCTGCAGGCACTGGCCTCGGTCTGCCGGGGGGACGCCAATGTCGTCACCGCCCTGGATGGGCAGGTCCGCCAGGCGTGCGACCAAGTGCGGTTTGCGCCCCGCTACGCCCAATACCTGGCCCTGATCCTGTTCGCGCATTGGGTGGACGCCCAACTGGAGGACGCGGACGCCTTCCTCGCCCGGCTGAATGCCTGGCTGGCCGCCCACCCGCCCAAGGGCGAGGCGGTCTCGGCCTTCGTACCGGCCGACCTGCAACTGGCCGCCTTCTGGATGGCGACGGCGGCCGGCAAGACCCATGTGCTGCACGCGACGCTCGCCCTGCTTGCGCGGCGGCGCCCCTGGGGCCGGGTACTGCTGGTGACACCCTCGGAGTCCCTGACCCGCCAACACGCGGAGCGGCTGCGGCGGCTGGCGACCTGGGAGGTCTTCGCCTACCCGATGGACGGAGAGGCGGCGGCCCTGGGACGGCTGCCGCCGGAGACGGTGATCGTGCTCGACATCAACAAGCTGACCGCGCAGAAACGCGGTGACGGCGTGACGGTGCCGACCCATGTCTTCAGCGACGGCTGCAACCTGGTCTTCGTGGACGAGGGGCACAAGGGCCAGCGTTCCGAGGCGAGCGTGTGGAAGGCCCTGCAGGCGGACCTGGCCGGGATCGAGGCGCCGGAGCCGGCCCGGCGCGGCCTGCTGATCGAGTTCTCCGCCACCTTCGGTCAGGTGGCGGAGGGTGAACAGGCCTTCGCGCGCTACGCCAAGGCCGTGGTCTTCGACTACGCCTATGATCGGTTCCATCGCGACCGCTACGGCAAGGACTTCTGGCACGTGCGGGTGCAGGCGGACGGCGACGCCGGACCGGCCGCGCAGCAACAGACCCTCACCGCGGCCCTGCTCGCCTTCTGGCACCAGGTCGCCTGCTTCCGCTCGGCGGACGGTCGGCGGACGGCGGCCGAACAGGGGCTGGAACTGGCCGCGCCCCTGTGGGTGCTGCTCGGGCTCTCGGTAATCGGCAGCACCAGGAATGAAACCGACAAGGAACAGACCTCGGACGTGGTCGCCGTGCTGCGCTTCCTCGCGGCCATCCTGGCGGCCCCCGCGGACCTGGCCGAGCGCCTGAGCGCAGTGCTCCTGAGCGCGGATGCCGGTGCCCAGTCCGGGGCCGACCTGCTGCCGGCGACGGCGCGTCTCGCGGCCCAGGGGGTGATGCCGCAGACCCTCGCCGCCCGGGTGCTGGCCGACTGCTTCGGCTGGCAGCCCGGCGACAAGCCGGTGCTGCGCCTCATCGGCGCGGCGGCGGGTGAACTGGGGTTGGGTCTGCGCCGCGGGGACGCGACCCACTATTACGGGGTGGTGAACGTCGGGGATGCGGCGGGTCTGCGGCGCGCCTTGGAGGGGGCCGGACTGGCGGTGGAAGAGGACGCCCTCTCGGGCTCACTCTTCGCCGCGCTCGATACCCCCGGGAGCGGGCTCAACTGCCTGATCGGTTCGCGCCGCTTCGCCGAGGGCTGGGACAACTACCGGGCCTCCTCACTCACCCTGCTGCGGCTAGGCCAGGGGGAGGGTTCGCTCATCATCCAGATGTTCGGCCGGGTGGTCCGCCTGGCCGGGGTGCGTGGGGACGGCAAGCGGCTGGAGCGGCCCCCGGCGGTACTGGCGCCGCTCCAGACCGCCTATGTTTACGGGCTCAAGTCCCGTTATCTGGACGCCTTTCTCAAGGGGTTGACCGACAACGGGGTGCCGGACTCCCAACGCCACGACTGCGCGGTGGAGCCGCACTTCCCACCCCTCCTGCGGGCGGTGCGGGCCCTCGTTCCGGGCCGCTCTGAGTTTCAGGTCGCCGCCCTGGGGTCCGGGTGGCTGGCGGGGCTCGGCAAGGTCCGGGTCTCACTCACCGCCGCCATCGCGACCTCCGGGCTCGCGGATGGGCAGGTGACGAGCCGTCAGGGCACCCTGGGCCAGGACCTCACGGCGGAGTTCCGGCGCTGGGTGGCCCTGGTGGATCAGGATGGCGTCTATCGCGACCTGGTGGCGTGGCGTCGCACCCAGGGGCGCTGGAACCTGGCCTTCGACCGCGCGGCGATCGGTGCGGCCCTGAGCGGCGAGCACTATGAGATCCTGGGCCTGCCGGGGCAATTCGTGGTCCGCACGGCGGCGGACCTGAGCCGCCTGAACCGCTTGGCAACGACCCTGGTGCAGCGCCTTTTGGAAGCCGCCGACCGCCGCGCGGAGAACCGGGTGAGCCGCTATGCCCTCACCGGGTTGGAGACGAGCGGAATACCCGAGCGCTATTTCACGGAGATCACCCATGGCGACTAAGAAACGCGCCGCGCCCGGGCAGGGCGAACTGTTCGGCGGCGCGCCGCTGGACTGCCCGGACATCGGCAATCTACCGTTGATCGTCGACCCCCATTGCGCGGGCATCGAGGTCATGGCACCCGGGAGCGTCTATCAGCCCCTGCTCCTGAAGCCGCGCGAGGATCGCGTCGATGCCGGTCCAGGGACCCTGGATCTGAATGAAGAGGCCTTCGTGCGGGACCTGATCCTGCGGCTCTATCCGGCGGGCGATCACCCCAAGGGCGCGCGCACGCCGCTCAAATGGGGCGCGCATGACATTTGGCTCAAGCGCAACATCGAGAAGCGCAACGACTCCTTTCGGCTGCGGGTCGGTGATTCGGACTGGTTCTATCCGGACTTCATCGTCTGGATCCTGGACTATGAGCGGCGCATCCAGACCTTCGGTTTCGTCGACCCCAAGGGCCTGGCGATCGGCGCCGGGGCCGGCTGGTCGGATTATAAGATCGTCTCCACCCTCTATATGCCCCATGTGGTGGAGCGACAATTGGGACGCACCGGCCAGCAGGTGGTCTACGAGGGAGCGCCCTGGACCTTCCGGGTACGCGGCGCCTTGCTGTCCACTTCATCCTACGAGGGCCTCGCCGCCCAGGCCAAGTTCTCGGTCAGGGATGAGACGGGCCAGGACACCAGCCCCACCGCGGACGACTTCAGGCGCGGCCGGGTCCTGTTCCCGCGCACCGACCGCGGGCATATCGATGACGTCCTGCAGTTGCTGACGCAAGACACCGAACTCGATCCCATACTGGCACTGGCCGCCGAGGTGCAGGACGAAACCAGCTATTTCACCCCGGTCGGGGAGGTGCAGCACGAGCTCGCGCTGCGCCGGGAGGACCGCAACCAACCCGAGTGCGCCTTTGTCGGCGCCCTGCTGCGCGACTATCTCAGGCGCGACGCCCAGGGACAGCTCGGGACCTCAGCGATCTGGCACCGCCAGCGGCAATTGATGGACTACGCGGCCGAGGGCCGGTTCGGCATCGGGGGCGAGAAGGCGAGCGCATTGCGTGATCACCCGACCCCGTGCGCGGAGTTGTGGCGGCGCCGACACCTGGCGGCAGGCACTTGACGCAGCCGCAAGCGCAGCATGACCCCTCGCGAAGTCAATAAGGCAGATCAATCCGAGGTTTCCATGTCGCCAGGGGGTCAGTTGCGGCTGTCGCCTGACAGGTGCCCCCGGACACCCCCGCCCGGGCGGTTCTCCCTGCTTGCAAACGCAGCCTGCGCATGCACACTTAGGCGCAGCCCGGTAGGTTGCCGTGAAAGTCCGGCGGGCTGTGGCGTAGACTCATCCCTCGCAGTCTCAAGGAGACACGATACGGATACGAGGCCCGCGGAGCATCCGGCGGTCGGCCAAGCACCACCCCCGTGGGTGCCTATAGCGTCGCGCCTTGGGCTCGGCACCGCTAGGATAGCCGGACTTTCATGGGCGGGGGTGAGCGAGCCGCTCATGACCGTTGGGGTGACGAAGGAACCCCAACGATCCAAGGCGTTGACCGTTGCGGTTACTGCGTCACCCCAGCGGTCGCGATTGTCGCGCTCTACCCCGTCCATGAAAGTCGGGCTATGCTTAACGTTGGCCGAGCGAGGGCTGGGAGTTCCGGGGACAGTTTACTTGAGTTCCGGGGATAGCTTACTTAATCTCTTCCGGCCGCGGCAAACCGCTCGAAGCAGCGGATAAGGAGCATATCTGTGCCAACCATCAGCATGTTTTACGGCATTCTCGTGTCGATGTATACGCTGGACATCGAGAAGCACCATACCCCGCACATCCACGTTCGCTACAACGAGTTCAAAGCGGTACTTGGCATTCCGGAAGGGCATCTGCTCGAAGGTTCCCTGCCGGCGCGACAGATGAAGCTGGTGCAAGCCTGGATCGAGCTGCACCGGGACGAATTGACGGCAGACTGGATACTGGCCGCGAGCGGTCAGACCCCCTATAAGATCGACCCGTTGCGATGAGGCGCTTGCCATGACCCCCGATGTCGTCCGTGTCAGACCCCTGGCTGGCTTCCAACTCGAAACCGATTTCGCGGATGGCGAGAGACGGCTGTTCGACATGCGCCCGTACCTCGTCTATCCAACCTTTGCCCCGCTGGCGGAGGGTGCACTCTTTATGCGGGCGCATGTGGCATTGGGCACAGTTGCGTGGACCGATGAGATCGATATATCGCCCGACACCTTATATCTGCGCGGCGTCCCCCTACGGTCTGCGTCGGGATGAGGCGATTCGCGACGCCGGAGCGTCGGAGCCAGCCCCCACGCGGGACGGGGCTTGAAACCCCGTCCCGAATGTTTGAAAGCGCCCAGGTGAAACGATGGCCGTGAGGCCCGCGCTCAGCCAGTAACCACCAGTCATCCGCGGAGGCAGCACATGTCGAACACCAGCAAGCTTTACGAGACGGACTACGGCGCCTGGGCGAAGCGGCAGGTCGAGCTGCTCGGCAGCAGACGCTTCGCGGACCTGGATATCGCCCACCTGGTTGATGAGCTTACTCCGTGCACTTTTACGTTTGAGAGTCGAGCATGACCGTGACAGAGATACTGAGGCAAGTCGGGACGCCGCAAGCGGCGGTTCTGAAGGAGCATGTGACATTGCTGGCATTGTCCAAGCTCAGTCGTTACGAGGCGGAGTGCTCACTGTTCGAAGCCAAATACCAGGAGCCGCTGTCATCGTTTCGGCAACGCTTGCAGTCGATGACTGATCAGGAAGACTTCGAGGCGGACGACGATCTGGCGGATTGGGACTTTGCCGAACGGGCGGTGCATTGGTGGCGGGAGACACTGGCAGCGCTGCGGCATGCTGACTGATCTCTTTCAGCGCTACGAGGAGATCATCGCCTCCTGGAGCGTTAGCCATTCGGCCTCCCCGCGGCTAACGAATGTGAGATAAGAGACCGGGATAAAGGACCAGAGTAAATAAATGCCTTGGTAAACTGCCACCCAGGCTGCGTCGGCCATAGGAGGTCCGGGCGTCGAAGCCTGGAGACACCCTGGACCCATCCGGCTGCGGCAGCGGGCACCTCACGCCATAGCGCACGCGCTCAGCCGGCAACCAACAGACTTCCGCGGAGGCAGCAGATGTCCAACACCAGCAAGCTTTACGAGACGGACTACGGCGCCTGGGCGAAGCGGCAGATCGAGCTGCTCGGCAGCAGGCGCTTCGCGGACCTGGATATCGCCCACTTGATTGAGGAGCTCGAAGACATGGGGCGCAGCGAGCGTAATGAGCTGGAGAGTCGCCTCACGATCCTGCTCGCCCACTTGCTCAAGTGGCAGTTTCAGTACGCCGAGCTCGCGGAGCGCTGGAAGGAGTTCAAAGGCGACAGCTGGCGCTCGACCATCATCGAGCAGCGCGACCGGATCGCCAAGCGGCTGCAGAAGTCCCCGGGGCTTCGTCCGGAGATGGATTCCTTCGCGGCCGAGGCTTACGCGGACGCGGTCAGTCTCGCCAGGAAGGAGTCCGGTCTGCCGTCCGAGCACTTTCCCCAGGAGTGCCCCTACACGTTGGACCAGATCCTGGATGACAATTTTTTCCCGCAGCCCGTTGGCTGACCAAGTCGGGGACAGGGGGTAGAGACCATGCTGCCCTATAAACTGCCCACGCTATCCCGCGAGGAGATCAAGATGGTTTTGGATCTGCAAGAGGTCGACCTGAAGCGCAGCCGCTTCTATCAGGAGGTCTTCGCCGAAGGCCGCACCGCTGTGGCTTGCCTGGTCTTGCGCCTTCGCCAGCGAGCAAATCGTTGCGCCGACGCCCGCGCGCCTGCCCGTTCTACCCGGACAGGCGTTGGCCTTCGCCGTGGGCTACCAGTCCGCGAACCCATGCACCGGGTCCGTGACCGGGTTGGGTCTGCGCATGCACTGGAACTCGTCCCAACTGGCGTTGATCTCACTGACCGGCGTGCTGCCGACCGCGCTGGTCGCCCAGGGTCCGGTCGAGGACGACACGGCCGATCGCGACGGCGACCCGGCGACGGACAGGCTGGTTCATGTGGCCTGGGCGGACCTCAACGGCGCTTGGCCCGGCGGCGCCTGCGCGAAGGTCAACCTGTTTACCGCGAACCTGCAAACCCGCCAAGGCTTCAGGGGAACCAGCGCGGTGCGCTTCAGTGCCAGTTCGACCGCGGTCGGGTTCACCCTGAGCGCCACGCCCGCCGTGGTCGCACTGGATAGCGACGGCGATGGGGATGGCGTCGGGGACAGCAGGGACAATTGCCCCACGGTAGCCAATCCCCATCAAACCGATTGGGACCGTGACGGCGTCGGTGACGCCTGTTCGGCCAACCCTTTCTGTTGGGAGTGCTTGCCGAACCGCGGCGGGTGGCGTGCGATCCTGCGGTGAGCCCGTCACCGCTAACGTGAAAGCCCCCGGTGGGTGCGGCTTCCGCCGCGACACAAGGTCCGGAATAAGGTCAGATCCCTTTTCTTGGACCCCTTTTCCCGCTCGCGGGGATAGGCCCGAGTTTCGCCCTTGCAAGCGCCCGGCGCTAATGGCTCTCCCCGCGCTCGCGGGTGCCACCCGGACACCCCCGCCCGAGCGGTTCTCCCTGCTTGCAAACGCAGCCTGCGCATGCACACTTAGGCGCAGACTGCCGAGGACCCCAAGCCATGAGCCAAACTGCCGCCGGTGCGCCCAAGCCCGCACTGGGCCCCTTTCACGCCGATCAGTTGCGCGACGGGGACCGCTATGAACTCTCCCAAGGCCACCCGCTCTATTGCGCCCCGGCCGGACCCGAGCACGCCGCCGGCAATCTCACCGGCGCCGCGGTGCTCGGCAGTGACCCGGACGTCGAATGGGCGGGGGTCGATGCCGGCTTCTCCCCCGAGCCGGGGATGTTGCGCGCCCCGGACGTGGCGATTGCGGCACCGGGCGCGGGGCGGGGATGGATTCGCGAGGTCCCGCCCCTGGCCCTGGAATACGCGTCCCGCGGCCAGGACGAGCTCGACCTCCAGGCCAAGATCGCCGAACTGATCGGCCACGGCACCCGGCTCGTGTGGGTCGCGCGCCTGACCGGCCCGCGGCGGGTGGAGGTCTATGAGTCCGGGCAGCCGCTGCGGGTCGCGCTCCCCGGCGAGGACCTGTCGGCCCCTGGCATCCTGCGCAATCCGGTGCCGGTGGACGCCCTCTTCGACCGCACGGCCGGGCACCGCGCGACCCTGCGCAATCTCTTGCAGCGCTTCGGCTACGCGGACCTGGAGGCGGTTCGGGCCGAGGGGCGGGCAGAGGGGATCACGACCGGGCAAGAGGAAGGCCGCGCGGAGGGACGCGTGGAGGGCCTCGCCGCGGCGGTCCTGAACCTGCTCACGGCCCGCGGCATCACGGTAGATGAGGAGACCGGCGCCCGCGTCAGGGCCTGCCGGGATAGCGCCCAACTCGATCGCTGGCTGCTGGCCGCGGCCACCGCGGATCAAGCCGACCGGATCTTCGGCGACTGACCGGCCAACCGACTCCACCCCTCAACCCTTCGTTCGCGCAGCCTCACCTCGGTCGCCATGGCGCGGGCGCAGGCGCACCCTGGGTCGGCCTGAAGGCCGACCTACATCGCGGGGTCTTCGAGCTGGCGGGCTGGGCCTGCCCCGAGGGTGCCGGCTATCGCTGGAGCGCGGAGGAGGTGAAGGAGACTGATGCGTCATGAGCTTTCACGTCGGGCTTGGCCGCTGGTGCCGCTGTGGCTCGCCTGGCCTTGCGCCTTCGCCGACGAGCAACTCGTTGCGCCGGCGCCCGCGAACCTGCCCGTTTCACCTCAGTGCCAGTTCGACCGCAGCCGGGTAAGGTTGCCGTGTCGGGCGCGCCTAACCCGACCTACTCGACTCAGGTCGGCCGCGGTCGGGCCTCGCTCCGCGGGGTGGTTGACGCCGCGACGGCGGCCGGCTGCGGCAGCCACCGCAGCAGGGTCGCGTAGAGCAGCCCGGGCACCACCGGCTTGGCAAGGTGGTCGTTCATCCCGGCGGCGAGGCAACACGCGCGGTCTTCGGTGAAGGCTCCAGACGCGCGGTCAGCCAGAAGGTGCTGCCCTTACCCGGGGCGCTGATCACGCCAACGTCGCCTCCCATCAGAGTGGCCAGGCGCTTGACGATGGCGAGCCCGAGTCCGGTGCCGCCGTACCGACGCGTCGTTGAGCTGTCGCCTTGGACGAAGGGCTGGAAGAGCCGGGCCTGGTCCTGCGGGGCGATGCCAATCCCTTGATCCCTGACCTCGAGGCGCAGCAGCACGCCCGCGGGGCCCGCGTCCTGCACCCGGGCGCGCACCCGCACCTCGCCGTGCTCGGAGAACTTGATGGCGTTACCGATGTAGTTGGTTACCATCTGGCCCAGGCGCAGGGCGTCACCGCGCAGGTGCGTGGGAACGGCCGGGTCGATCTCGACGACCAGCTTCAAACCCTTCTCCCGCGCACGTTCGCGCACTAGCGCCACGGCCTGTTCGAGGACCTGCGCCAGGGAGAAATCCGCCTGCTCCAAGACCAGGCGCTCGGCCTCGATCTTGGACAGGTCGAGGATGTCGTTGAGGAGGCCCAAGAGGTTCTGGGCAGCGCTCGCGACCTTGGCCAGCCAGGCGCCCGGCTTGGGGGCGGTGATCTCGCGCTGCAGCAGATAGATGAGCCCAAGGATGGCATTCATCGGCGTGCGAATCTCGTGACTCATGTTGGCCAGAAACGCACTCTTCGCCCGGTTGGCTGCTTCCGCGGCCTCCTTGGCAATGACCAGTTCCTCCGCGGCTGCCTTACGCGCGGTGATGTCTTCAAAGAAGGCGATGAACCACTCCTGGCCCGCGGCCTGATGCAGATAGACGGTAACCGCGACCGGATAGGACGAGCCGTCCTTGCGCTGATGCACCGTCTCGATCCGCGCGCTCCCCTCGTTGGCCCGTAGGTCGGCGGCGATCTGCCGCAGGGCTAGCGGCGGAAAGTCCCGGTTGATATCGCTGACCGTGAGCCGCAGCAGCTCCTCGCGCGAATAGCCGAGCTGGCGGCAAGTCTCGTCGTTGGCGTAAAGGAATTGTCCGGTCGTCGCGTCGTTCCAGCCGATCCCGATCCCCGCCCGCTCCATGGCGAACTGCGTCTGCGCCAGTTTCTCGTTGCTCGCTTTAAGCGCCGCGGTGCGCTCGTCGACCAGGGATTCGAGTTCCTGCCGATAGCGGTCCAGCGCCTGCTCGGCCTGCGTACGTTCGGCCGTGCGCGCGGCCACGGCGCGACGCAGCGAGTAGACCCAGAAACCGAGAAGCGCGAAGGCCAACGCCAGCACCGCGACCGCCTCGGCGGCATATTCTACATAGCGTCCGTAATCGGTTGGCTCGCTCAGCCATTTGCGGCGCAGCCGGTCCATCTGCGCGTCGGAAATCGCCGCCATGCCCTGCTCGACCAGTTGCAGCGTGGCACTGTCTCCCTTGCGCACAGCACGGTGAAACTGGCCCCGGTAGAGCTCGAACGCCTTCACAAATTGACGGTGCGCCCCCTGCTGGTACAGGTAGAAGTTGGCCGGGGACTCGTCGAGGCAGAAGACCTTGATGTCCTGCGCCTTGGCCGCCTGAATCAGTTGCGTGTAGTTGGCGTAGTAGACCAAGGTATCGATACCGCTGTTCTTCAGCCGGTCGACGCACGCGTCGCCCGTCATCACCCCGATGCGAAAGCCGCGCAGCGCGTCCAGGCCGGCGAGTCCGCCGATGGAGACGTCGCGGTAGATGTTGACCGGCAGGTCCGCGTACGGCTTGGAAAAATCGTAGAGTGGTGCACGCTGTGGGGTCTCGAAGATGGTCTCGATGACGTCGGCATCGCCGCGCAACAGGATGCGCTGCGCCTCCTCCCAGTTGGTCGCCTTCAGCGTGACCGCGATGCCGGTCTTGCGCGCCCAGAGTTTCCACAGATCGACGAGTAAACCCTCCTCATGGCCGGCCGCGTCGAGAAACAGATAGGGCGGGTAGTTCTCGTCACCGATGACGCGCAGCACCCGTTCTTGGGCCTGTGCGCAGAGCGGCAGCAGCAATGCCAGGGCGATCCCGATGAAGAATCGCCCGCCGCCGCGCACTGGCGCGGCGACTATCCCCCGGCGGGAGAACCTTAATCTGTAAGACGTATTCTGCTCAGGCATGACGCGATGATGGACTCGGGCATTCCGTTCAAGGTAACGAGTTCGCCGCCGTGGACTTCGCCCGAGAACGCGGCGCCGCCAGCTAGGCGAGGATTCTGCCCTACCCGTTGGAGTACCGCCAGATCGCGGACGACGCCCGCGCCGCTTTCCATGATAATGGGTCGCCCCGCTCCACCCTCAGGACCGCCCCCCAGGTTGACCGCCTTCGATCCGCTGCACCTCTTCGCCTCGCTCGTCGCGTCCGCCGCCTGGCCGGCCCTGCGCCTGGTGCTGCATCTTGCCTTTTTCCTCGCCGCCTGCGTGATCCTGTGGCGCGTCCGGGTCTGGCTGCGGCAGGGCGAGGCGCGGCCGGGCCCGGGCCTGGCCACGGGCACGGGCGGCTGGGCGACGGTGGCGCTGCTGGTGCTGACGGCCGCCTTCCTGGCGGTGCTGGGCTATCAGGCCAGTTGGCAGTTGACCGGGCTCTTCCGTCCCCGGTTCGTCGCCTTTATGCAGTCCCACGACCGCCGCGAGTTCAACCCGGCGCACCGCATCCAGCGCGGGCGGATCCTGGACCGGCGCGGCCGGGTCCTGGCCCAGAGCACGGAGATCGAGGGGCAGGTCTACCGCCTCTATCCCTTCGGCCCGGCCTTCGCCCATACGGTGGGCTACAGTGATCCGCGCTTCGGGGCGATCGGGGCCGAGGCGGCGGCCAATGCCCAGCTCAACGGGGCCACCCCGCAGACCCTGGCATCCTGGGGTGAACTGGGCCGGCAACTGCTGACCAAGACCAAGCGCCCGCGTGGACAGGACCTGACGCTGACCCTGGACAGCGACCTGCAACTGCTGGCGTTGCAGCGGCTAGGGGATCGCTTCGGGGCCGTGGTGCTGCTGCGCCCGCAGGACGGCGCTCTGCTGGTGCTGGCCACCAGCCCAGCCTTCGACCCCAATCGCCTGGCGCCCGAACTGTTCCGCGGGCCGGCCCCGGGGACGCCGCTCCTGAACCGCGCGACCCAGGGGCTCTATCCGCCGGGCTCGGTGTTCAAGGTGGTGATGGCGGCCCTGGCGCTCGAGGCCGGGTTCCGCGGGACCTTGAACTGCCCGGCCGGGGGCTATACGACCTCGCGCCGCTACCCGCCGATCCGCGACCACGACTACTACAGCGCCCGCCGGGCCGGGCGCACCTGGGCGGGCTTCGGCAACCTGGACCTCACCACCGCCTTCGCGGAGTCGTCCAACGTCTTCTTCGCCCAACTCGGGGTGCGCTATGGCCGGGACGCCTTTGCCCGCGCCGGGGAACAGTTCCAGTTCGACCGCCAGGTCCGGCTCTATCCCGGCACGGACCGCTACGGCAGCCTGAGCACCGGGCGCCTGCCCCGCTTCGCGCCCACTGACCTGTACGGGCTGGCCCAGGCGTCCATCGGCCAGGGGCGGGTGCTGGCATCCCCGGCGCACCTGGCGACCATCGCCGCCGCGGTGGCCAACCGCGGGCTCGCCATGCGCCCGCGCCTGCTGGCGCAGGAACCCCCGGAGCCCCTGGGCCAGTACATGGCGGCGCCGACCGCCGCACGGCTGGCCACCATGATGCGCAAGGTCGTCACCGCGGGGACCGGGCGCGGCATCGATGGCACGCAGCTTGCCATCGCCGGCAAGACCGGCACCGCGGAGAACCCGCGCGGGGCGCCCCATAGCTGGTTCATCGGGTTCGCCCCGGCGGCGGCGCCCACGCTCGCGGTGGCGGTCCTGGTGGAGCACGGCGGCTTCGGGTCGAGCGTCGCAGCGCCCATCGCCCGCGACTTGCTGATCAAGGCGTTGGAGCTAGGACCTTGAGTTCCACATCAGCTAGCCCGGACACTGGGTTCGGGGCGGCCTGGCACCAGCGCCGCGGTGAGCGTGAACTGCTGTTGTCCTGCCTGGGCGCCATGTCGCTCGGCTTCGTGCTGATCCTGGGCGCGGACTCAGGCGATGGCCGGCGGCTGGCGGCCCCGGACCTGCTGCCGCTGCTCCTCTATGGCCTCTCACTCGCCGGGGTCCACCTGGCCCTGGTGGCGGCGGGCTTTCGCGGCGACCAGGTGATGACCGCGACGGTCGCCTTCCTGTCCGGCTTCGGCCTGCTCGCCCAGTATCGGATGGGGGCCTTCCACGGCGACCCCGAGGCCCGGACCCTGGCCCTGGCGCTCATCCCCGCCGGGTATCTGGTCATGACGGCCTGTGCCCTGATCTTCGCCGACGGGCGTTATCGGTTGCTGGCGCGAGGGCTGTGGCTCTGGGCCGGTGTCTCGCTGCTGCTGGTCGGGGTGCTGCTCGTGACCGGAGCGCGTTTCCGCGGGGCCGTCTACGGCCTGGGATTCACCACGCCGACCGAGATCATCAAGGTCACCGTGGTCCTGGGCCTGGCCGCCTACCTGGAGCGCCATGGGGCCGCGCTGGCGCGTTGGCAAGCCCGGCTGCCCGTGCCGCCCTGGCAAGCCCTTTGGCCGCTGCTCGCCTTCTGGGCGGTGCTGACCGGGCTGCTCGCGCTGCAGCGCGACCTGGGGATGATTGTGATCCTGGGCATCGCCTTTACCTTGGTGGTGGTGAGCGGGACCGGGCGGATCGGCTATCTGGTCTACGCCCTGCTCTGTGCGGCCGGCTTGGGGTCCGTCCTGCTGTTCTTTTTCGAGCACGGACAGCGCCGCATCGACGCCTGGCTGGACCCCTTCCAAGACCCGACCGGCGAGGGCTGGCAGATCCTCCAGGGGCTCTCCGGGATGTACTCCGGGGGGCTCTGGGGTGAGGGCTTCGGCATCGGCAGCCCGCACTACACCCCGATCGCCGCCTCCGACTTCATCTATGCGGTGATCGGTGAGGAACTGGGGTTCCTGGGCTGCGTCGTGCTGGTCCTGTTCTTCCTGGTCCTCTTGAGCCGCGGGGTCAGACTCGCCGCCCAGGGGCGCTCCGCTTTCGGGCGGCTGCTCGCGACCGGCCTCACCGCCGTGCTGGCGGTCCAGACCCTGCTCAACATCGGGGGTGTCACCAAGTCGATCCCCCTGACCGGCACCACCCTGCCCTTCATCAGCCACGGCGGCGCCAGCCTGGTCACCGCCTTCGCCGCCATCGGGTTGCTGCTGGCGATCTCGGATGGCGCGCCGGGGCGCCCAGCCAAAGCGCCGCGGGCACCCCGCGGTCGGGCCGCGGTCGGGCCGCCGCCGGATCTCAAGCCGCGGAAGGTGCGACGCAAGGCGGTGCCACGGGAGCCGGCGGCGTCATCCGAGGAGAGGGATTAAAATAGCTTATCAGAGCTTTGTAATCAGAAAGAATTAACAGGGTTTCTTAGGATTCACATGAGAAAATATTTATAAATTGCTAAAATAATAGATTTAATGCAGAAAAAGCGATCAGTGGCGAACCCTCAAGAAAACCCTGTAACTGCTTTAAATAATGAGAAATACTGTTAATACTATCCATTTCTTACTGGCAATCGCAACGCCGACCGGAGTTACATGCGCCCTACCCCCACACCAGCCTCCCAACGCCCGACCACCCGCGACCTGGGCCCGCTGCTGCGGTTGCTCCGGTTCGTGCGGCCCTACCTGGGGCGGGTGCTGATCGCCGCCCTGGCCCTGCTGGTCGCGGCCGCCGCCGTACTCGCCTTCGGGCAGGTGATCCGGGAGGTCGTGGACTCCGGGCTCAAGACCGGCTCCGAGGCGGCGCTCAACCGCTCACTGCTGCTGTTCCTGGTCGTGGTCCTGGCGATGGCCGGGGCCATCATGGTGCGCTCCTATCTCCTCGCCTGGATCGGCGAGCGGGTCATCGCCGACGTGCGCACGGCGGTCTTCACCCGCGTACTCGGCCTGGACCTGGGCTTCTTCGAGACCACCCGCACCGGGGAGATCATCTCGCGCCTGACCTCGGACACCACCCTGCTCCAGACCGTGGTGGGCTCCACCCTGGCGATGGCCCTGCGCACCTCGCTGCTGGTGCTCGGGGGCCTGGTCATGCTGGCCCTGACCAGCCCCCACCTGACCGGCCTGGTGCTGCTGGGCGTCCCCCTCGTGGTCCTGCCCCTGTGGCTGATCGGCTACCGGCTGCGGCGCCTGGCGCGGGCGAGCCAGGACCGCATCGCCGATGTCGGGGCCTATGTGGACGAGGTCATGCACGCCATCCGCACCGTGCAGTCCTTCTGCCACGAGGCGGTAGACCGGGCGCGCTACGGGGAGCGGGTGGAGGCCGCCTTCGACACCGCGCGGCGGCGCGCCCGACTGAGCGCGGCCCTGAGCGCCGTCGCCACCGCCCTGACCTTCGGTGCCATCGGCGCGGTCCTGTGGGTCGGCGGGCGGGAGGTCCTGGCCGGGCGCCTGAGCGGCGGGGAACTGTCCGCCTTCCTCTTCTACGCCGTGCTGGTCGCCAGTTCCGTGGGCAGCCTGAGCGAGATCGTCGGCGACCTGCTGCGCGGCGCCGGCGCCAGCGAGCGGCTGATGGAACTGCTCGCCACCGAGACCCTGATCAGCCCGCCGGCGCACCCGCGGGCACTACCCGCCCCGGTGCGCGGACGGATCGAATTCAAGCACCTGGGCTTCGCCTATCCGGCCCATCCGGACATCAAGGTCCTCGACGACCTGGATCTCGTCATCGAGCCGGGGGCCAAGGTCGCCCTGGTCGGCCCCTCCGGCGCCGGCAAGACCACCCTGTTCCAACTGCTGCTGCGCTTCTACGATCCGCAGCAGGGCGGCATCCGCTTCGACGGGATCGACCTGCGCGAACTGGACCCCGGCGACCTGCGCCGGCACATCGCCGTGGTCCCCCAGGACCCGGTGATCTTCGGCGCCGATGCCTGGGAGAACATCCGCTACGGCCTGACCGAGGTGCCCGAGGCCGCGGTGCGCCGCGCCGCGGAGGCCGCCCATGCCACCGAGTTCCTGGACCGCCTGCCGGACGGGTTCAACACCTTCCTGGGCGAACGCGGGGTGCGCCTGTCCGGCGGCCAGCGCCAGCGCATCGCCATCGCCCGCGCCATCCTGCGCGACCCGCCGCTCCTGTTGCTCGACGAGGCGACCAGCGCCCTGGACGCCGAGAGCGAGCGCCTGGTCCAACTCGCCCTGGAGGAACTGATGCAGGGGCGTACCAGCATCGTCATCGCCCACCGCCTGGCCACGGTGCGCAAGGTCGACCGCATCCTGGTGCTCGAGCACGGGCGCCTGGTCGCGAGCGGCACCCACGACGACCTGATGGGCCAGGGCGGGCTCTATGCGCGGCTGGCGGCGCTCCAGTTTCGCGACCAGGCGGTGCAGGACGACTGAGCCGAAATCCGGGAATTGCTCACACAAAGACACAAAGAACACAAAGAAAAGCACAGAATTCGCGCGCCGATGGCGTATGCTCAGCAGTGTGGCGGGACGCGTACCGGGTTCGATACCGCCGACACCCGGCCGTCAGGGGCACCCTCCCCCCGGTCCCGACCACAGTCACCACCCTTCTCAACCCAAGAGGTAACAAGAGATGATCAAGGTACAGACGTCGGCAGGGGTCCGCACCAGCGCGGACATCCGCGGTTTTCGTTCATTGAAGCACCCGGTCGGTCCGGTCCTGCACGCCCTGGACCTGGGGCGGATCCAGCACAACCGCGCCAAGCGGACCGCCCGCATGGACCACCGCGCCTGGTTCTTCGGGATGACCGGCTGAGGGGCGCAAGCGCCTGCGCCACCCGCACCCAACCCGCCCTATCCCCCCGCACCCGGGACGGCAACCGTCGCCGGGTGCCGGGGATGCCCGGTAGGTCGGGTTAGGCGCGCCCCGAGGCCCTGTTGTCACCCTCAATCGCTCGCGGCGCGCCGTAACCCGAAATGCCTTTCCCATCTGGCTGCGAGGCTCCTGCGCGGGAGTCAGCCCTCGTTCCCACGCTCCGCGTGGGAATGCCTGCGCGGACGCTCTGCGTCCCGAGTAGCGACCGGCCAATACGCAAGGCTTCGGGACGCAGAACGTCCCGGACTGCATTCCCACGCGGAGCGTGGGAACGAGGGACCTCCAGTTGATGCATCGGCAGGGCCACCGGGACCGGCCGGTCGCCGACACCCTGCGCGACCTCCTCGCGCACCTGCCGCTCTGGCAGCAGGAGCGCGACCGACGCGCCTTCCTGGACTTCGCACTGCCCGGGCACCCCGCGCTCACCGACTTCCAGTACGGCGGCCAACCGCTGACCGTCGCCTCGGAGCTGGTGACCCGACTCCAGCGTCAGGACTACGCGGCCCTCGCCGACGGCACCCACCCGGTCTGCGCCCTGATCCACGAGGTCCGCACCCGCGGGGACGACGGCAACCGCGCAACGGCCGAGCGCATCGGTGTCCTGGCCCGCTTCTTCGACTGCGACCCGCCGCCCCGGGTCGCCATCACCGGCTCCCCCTACCCGGGGCTCATGGCCTACGACTGGGGCCAGGACCCGGACCTCGCCCGGCTCTTTTTCGGCCGCGAACCCGAGACCCTGGACCTGGTGGAGCGCCTGCGCTGCGCCCCGGCCGGGGGCTTGCTGATCGTCAGCGGTGCCTCCGGCTCCGGCAAGTCGTCGCTGGTCAAGGCCGGCCTCTGGCGCGCCCTGGCCGAACCCCCGGCCGAGGGCCTGGAGCCAACCCCGGAGCCCATCCCCGGCTGCCGCGACTGGCTGGTCAGCGCCATGACCCCGGCACTGGACGGCGACGCCTTCCTAACCCTGGTCAACAGCGTGCGCGGCGCGACGGGCGCCTGCGCCCGCAGGAGGAGGCCCGACGGCTGCGCGCCGACCCGGACGCCCTCCCGGACTTCCTGGACCGGCTGCTGCGGGGCCGCCCCGCCTGGCTGCTGATTCTCGACCAACTCGAAGAGGTCTTCACCCCGGAGGCGGAGCCCTACCGCGACGCCTTCATCGCGCTCCTGCTGCGCGCCACCGCGGACCCGCGCCTGCGGGTGGTCGCCACCCTGCGCGCGGACTTCCAGCCCCAGGTCATCGCCCACCCCGGCCTACGCGCCGTGCTCAACGGCGGCGGCACCTATTATGTCGGCGCCCCGGGGCCGCTCGCCCTGGCTCGCATGATCGAGGGCCCCGCCCAGGCGGTGGGCCTGACCGTCGAACCCGCCCTGACCGCCCGACTGGTGGCCGAGGCCGATCGGGAGCCCGGCGGCCTGGCGCTCCTCGCCGCGGCCCTGCAGGACACCTGGCTCGCCGCCGCGGACGCCGGGACCCTGACCCTGCGCCACTATTCAAAGGCCGTCGGCGGTATCAAGGGCGTACTCAGCCGCCGCGGCCGACGCGGACTCGCCCTGCTGTGGCCGCAGGGGCGCGCCGCCCTGCCGCGGGTCTTCGGCCACCTGATCCACCTGGACCCGGACACCGGCGCCGCCACTCGCCGCCGGGTACCGCTCGATCAGTGGCCGCCGGACGGCCCGGAGCGCCGGCTGATCGAGGTCTTCTCCCGCGACGCGGACCGCCCCCGGGACGCCGTGCGTCTCCTGGTCTGCGGCGAGCACCAGGGCCAGGCGACGGTCGAGGTCGCCCACGAGGCCCTGCTGCGCGAGTGGCCGCGCCTGGCGGTCTGGATCCGCACCCGCCGCGAGGCCCTGATCCGCCGCGACGAGGTCCGGCGCGACGCCGCCCGCTGGGACGAGCGCGGGCGCCCCGACCACCTGCTGCCCCACCCGGAACTGCTCGCCGAGGTCCGCGCCCGGCTCGCCGCCGCCGGGCTCTGGGAGGACCTGCGCCGGGAGGAGCGCATCGCCTGGTTCCTGGCCCAGGACGACCTGGCGGACCTGTGCGACCTGACGCTGGACGCCTTCCATCGCCACGGGGGGGACGGCGCCGCGGCGGCCCTGCCCCTGTTGGCGTGCCTCACCGCGCCCGGGCGCACCTGGGAGACCAGCGTCGCGCTCGGGCGCTGGGCCTTGGAGCAGGAGTCAGGGATTGCGGACTGGCTGCGCGCCGGGCTGGCCGAGGTGCTCGCCCTGCTGGGCACTGAGGACGCCCTGAGCTGGCACCGTCGTCGGCTGGGGATCGGTGACCTGCTGGCCGCGCTGGGCGACCGGCGTCCCGGTGTCGGGCTGCGGCCGGACGGGCTGCCGGCGATCGACTGGGTTGCGGTCGCACCGGGGGTACCGACCCGGGGGGGCTGGGGACCAGGCCATCGGCAGGGCCGGGCGAATCGCCCGTTACCCGGTCACCAACGCCCACTACCTGGCCTTTACCCAGGCGTCCGACTACCGGAATGCGCACTGGTGGCGCGAGGGCTATGGGGCACCAGAGCCAGAGCCGTCCCCCTGGACCCAGCCCAACCGGCCGCGGGTCTCGGTCGCCTGGGTCGAGGCCATGGCCTTCTGCCGCTGGCTCAGCGCCCGCTGCCGGGCGGCGGGCCTGATCGCACCCGGGGAGCAGATTCGCCTGCCGACCGAGCACGAATGGGAAGGGGCGGTCCGCGCCGGGACCGGGTGGGACTACCCCTGGGGGGACGGTTATCGGGTCGGCCATGCCAACGTTGATGAGCGGTCCCGTAAGGACGGTCCGCACAACCTGGGGCAGACCACCGCGGTCGGTCTTTACCCCCAGGGTGCATCCCCGTCAGGGCTGCTCGACTGCGCCGGCAATGTCTGGGAGTGGTGCCTCAACAAATACGAAAACCCCGACGATACAGATACCTCGGGAAAAGAAGGCCGTTCTTTGCGCGGCGGGTCCTGGTACGGTAACCCAGCCGGCGCGCGCGCGGGCTTCCGCGGCTGGGTCAACCCAGGCGTCCGCTACCTCTCTGTTGGCTTTCGTCTGGTGTGTGCGTGCCCCATTCCTCTGATCACTGGATCACTGAACACTGATCACTGATCTTCTGTTCAGTCACGAACGCCGCCCCCGGCGGCCGTCACGGCGGTCGCGGCGGTCGCGGCGGCGCGAAGCGCTGGCGCGTTTTTTTTCTTCTGGCTCCCACGCTCCAGCGTGGGAGCAAGCGCGGGCGCTCCGCGTCCAGTGGCTGGCACTGCCGCGCAGCGCCGACATTCCACGCGGGGGCCTGGGCAGGAGGGATCACGCCACGGCGCCAGGAAGCAGAAGAGGTCTCTCACAAAGGCACAAAGACACAAAGAAGAAAGGGAATGATCACGCCAAGGCGCCAAGCTCGCCCGTTCGGCTGAAGCCTCGACCTCCTGTTCGCGCGCAATCGGCGCGGGGGCACCTGGAGTCCAAGGCTTCAGCCTTGGATGGGCGACGCCAAGGCTGAAGCCTTGGACTCCAGGCGTGCCCCATGCGGGGCCTTCTGGCTCCCACGCTCCAGCGTGGGAGCAAGTGCGGGCGCTCCGCGTCCAGTGCGCCGATCGGCCGCGCAGCGCCGGCCCGGGATTCCACGCGGGGGCCTGGGCACGAGGGATCACACCAAGGCACCAGGAAGCAGAAGAGTTCTCTCACAAAGGCACAAAGACACAAAGAAGAAGGGAATGATCACGCCAAGGCGCCAAGCTCGCCAAGGAAGACGGGGTGAGGTACACCTGTCATCTGCGCAGTGAAGAATAAGAGCTTGGCGAGCTTGGCGCCTTGGCGTGAGAAATGCGTTTCCGATCTGGCTGCGAGGCTCCTGCGCGGGAGTCAGCCCTCGTTCCCACGCTCCGCGTGGGAATGCCTCCGCGGACGCTCTGCGTCCCGAATAGCGACCGGCCGATACGCAAGGCTACGGGACGCAGAGCGTCCCGGACTGCATTCCCACGCGGAGCGTGGGAACGAGGGACCTCCAGTTACGGGCGTTGCGCGTCCGCTCCGCTCCCTGGACGCGGAGCGCCCGCGCTTGCTCCCACGCTGGAGCGTGGGAGCCAGAATGCGCGCCGGCGCTTCGCGCCGCCGCGACCGCCGCCGGGGGCGGCGGGGGTGAGTGAACAGAAGATCAGTGATCAGTGTTCAGTGGTTCAGTGTTCAGAGGAATGGGGCACGCACACACCAGACGAAAGCCAACAGATCTGTCGCGGATGTCTGGGTCGCTCCAGTAGCGGTTGCCCGCGCGCGCGCTGGCTGGGTTACCGAGCCAGGACCCGCCGCGCAAAGAACGGCCTGCATCGCCGCTCGTGTCGGTATCGTCCGGGTCCGCGTATTTGTTGAGGCACCACTCCGAGACGTCGCCGGCACAGTCGAGCAGGCCGTCCGGGGCGGCGCCCTGGGGATAGAGTCCGACCGCGGTGGTCTCGCGCAGGGACAGCGGATCGGGGTCGGCGGGGTCGGCGGGCGCCTCATCGGTATTCGCGTAGCCCTTGCGGTACTCCTCGCCCCAGGGGTATAGGCGCCCCTGCGTGCCCCGGGCGGCGCGCTCCCACTCGGCCTCGGTGGGCAGGCGGATGACCGACCCGGGGTCGATCAGACCGGCCGCTACAGCGCGGGCGCTCAGCCAGCGGCCGTAGGCCATGGCCTCCACCCAGGCGACCTTGACCCGCGGGCGCTTGGGCTGACCCCAGCGCGGGTCATCCAGGGTCGGACTCAGATAGCCTTCCTTCCACCAGTCGGGGTTCCCGTAGTCCGGGTCCCCGATGAAGGCCTGGTACTGGGCATTGGTGACCGGGTAGCGGGCGATGCGGTAGGGCCGCTCGATGGTCCGCTGTTTGCCCTCCTGCCAGACGAAGGGCCCGGGGCCGATGGCGATCCAGTCGATGGCGGGCAGCCCGTCCGGCCCCAGGCCGACGCCGGGGCGCCCGTCGCCCAGGACGGCCAGCAGGTCGCCGATGGCGAGCCGACGGCGCTGCCAGTGCCGGGCCCGGTCCCGGCCCAGGAGGCTGAGCAGGCGCCCCAGGCCGTCCTTGAGCCAGGGGGCGAGCGCCGGGTCTTGCGCGGCGATCCACTCGCCCAGGGCGCGGGTGGTCGGCCAGGTGCGGCCGGGGGCGGTCAGGCAGGAGAGCAGGCGCCGGACCGGGCGCGAGGCGATGGGGTCGCAGGCCCGGCCCGCGAAGGCGCGTCGGGTCAGGTCGGCCAACTCGTCCGGGTCGTCCTCGGCCAGGAAGTAGGCGGCCTGGTCGTCCTTGAAGAGCGTCTCCCAGAGCCCGGCGGCCGCCAGTCGGCGCCGCAGGTCCCGGCGGACCCCGCGGCCCGGGAGCAGCTCGTCCGGGCGCCCGGCCTGGTGCCAGCGCCGCGCGTCACGCCGCACCTCGGCCCGGCGGACCAGGGCCTCGCTGCGCCCCTGGATCCAGTCGGCGAGCAGGTCCCATTCGCGCAGCAGGGTTTCGTGGGCGACCTCGACCGTCTCGGCCCCGTCGCGGGCGTCGCAGACCAGGAGGCGCACGTTGTCCTCGTGGTCCTCGGAGGTGCGGGCGAAGACCTCGATGAAGGTGAGTGCCTCGCAGTGAAAGAAGTCCGAGCGGATGGTCGCGACCAGGCGCAGGCGCGGGTCCCGGGCGGCGAGCAGCAGCAAGGCGATAAAGTCGTCACGGTACTCCCTGGCCTCGGTGGCGAAGAGCTCTTCGAGCTGGTCCAGGATCAGGAGCCAGACCGGGCGCCCGGCGAGCACACGCTCGAGGAAGGCCGGGAAATGCCCCGCCGGGTCCGTCCGTAGCCGGCCAGCCTCCTTGTGCGGCGCCGGCAGGCCCGCCGCACAGCCGTGGGCGCTCTGCACCAGGCTCAGGAAGGGGTCACCGAGTGCATTGGGGGTCATGGCGCTGATGGCCCAGTCGCGGCTGCCGTCGATCTGTTCGCGCTGCTCCGGTACCGGCGCGTGCAGGGCGCGCCACAGACCGGCCTTCACCAGCGATGACTTGCCGGACCCGGAGGCCCCGGAGACCACCAGCAGGTTGCCCGGGGCCAAGTCGCGCAGGGTCGCGAGCAGGGCCTCGGTCTACTGCGGCTGGCGCTGCCGCTCCCAGGGGGTCTGGTTCCCGCCCGGATCCCTGGCGGGGTCCCTGGCCGGAGCCGGCGTCGCTGGGACCGCGGGGCTGGCGGCCGGCGGGGGGTGCGCGGCGGGATCGGGTTCGCGACTGGCAAGGGCGAGGCGCTGCGCCGCCCACCGGAGCAGTTGATCCAGTTCCGCGGCGCTCGCGAAGGGTTGGAACCGGTGCCAGGCGCGCAGCCGCTCCAGGGCGGCGGGCACGTCAGCGGCCAGGATGGCCCCGGCACGGTGCCGCTTTGGCCCATCAGCTTGAGCAGGGTCACCGCCACCTCGCCGAACATGGTGATGTTGGCATGGGCCTGGGTCTCGAAGGTCACGAGCATCGGAGCCTCCTGCGGATGGGGTCATCCTGCGGATGGGGTCTGCGGATGGGGTCGCTGCGGATGGGGTCAGGTCTTGACTTATTCCTCGCCGCTACGCCGAGGTACACCGCAGACGATCTTGCTGATACGCGACTGATGCAGCGCGAAGTAGTCGCCAATTTCCTGCATTGTGTACCCGCCGCTGGCGTAGGCGGCCTTGATCGCTTGATCTCGATCCACTTGCGTCTGGTCGTATTCCGCCAACGATCGCGGGATCGGCCGACGTTTGGCTTGGGGCACTTCGCGTAGGTCGCGGTCGTGCGGGACCTTGCGTTGCATGGCCTCCACGAAGGCGTCCGAGCCCAGATAGACCTGCTGCTTGAGGTGCTCCCAGGGCGAAGGTTGTCCCTTGCCCGTGGCGATGAAGGACTGGTAACCCTCCACGGCTTGTGCTTCGGTCTGGCCGAACGCCGCCAGATCGCGCGCGTCTCCAGCCACTCGGGGGCCGCGTCCTCGCCGGTCATGGCCCGATCACTGCTCCAAGGGAATCGCTCGCCGATCGAACCATGCGCGCGCGGACCGGGTTGAGGACCACGTAACGCGCGACTTCGAGAAGCTACGCTTCCTTCTGCACCCCGGTGCAGCCACCCCTCCATCGACGCCACTTTGTCGGAGATACGACAGCCCGCCACCCCAGGCGATGACTTACGGAACAGAGACCTGCATACTGGCACAAGGTCTGCATGGGCTAGCCCCAAACGCGGATTGCGGAGTGTCCATGAACAAGAAAGAGATCGCGGCCCTGCTCGACGAGCCGGCCTGTGCCCACAATACCAAGGCCAAGTCCGGCTGTGCCAAGCCCAAGCCGGGGGCCACGGCGGGCGGTTGCGCCTTCGACGGCGCCCAGATCGCGCTGCTGCCGATCGCGGACGTGGCCCACATCGTCCACGGCTCCATCGCCTGCGCCGGGAGTTCCTGGGACAGCCGCGGGACCCGCTCCTCCGGCCCGACCCTCTACAAGATGGGCATGACCACGGACCTGACCGAGCAGGACGTGATCATGGGCCGGGGGGAGAAGCGCCTCTTTCACGCGATCAAGCAGGCGATCGATACCTATCACCCGGCGGCGGTCTTCGTCTACAACACCTGCATCCCGGCGATGATCGGCGACGACATCGAGGCGGTGTGTCGGCAGGCGCAGACCCGCTGGGGCACCCCGGTGGTGCCGGTGGACGCCGCGGGCTTCTATGGGACCAAGAACCTGGGCAACCGGATCGCCGGCGAGACCATGGTGAACCATGTCTGCGGCACCCGGGAGCCGGACCCGCTGCCCGCCGGGATCGAGGGCCCCGGCTTCAAGGTCCACGCCATCACCCTGGTGGGCGAGTACAACATCGCGGGCGAGCTGTGGCACGTCTCGCCCCTCCTTGATGAACTGGGCCTGCGCATCCTGGGCAGCCTGTCGGGTGACGCGCGATTCCGCGAGGTGCAGACCATGCACCGCTCGGAGGTGAACATGATGGTCTGCTCCAAGGCCATGATCAACGTCGCCCGCCTGCTGCAGGAACGCTTCGGCACGCCCTGGTTCGAGGGCAGTTTCTACGGGGTCGCGGACGTGTCCCAGGCGTTGCGGGACTTTGCCCGGATCATCGACGACCCGGATCTCACCGCCCGCACCGAGGCGGTGATCGCCCGGGAAGAGGCGGCCATCCACGCCAAGCTTGAGCCCTGGCGGGCGCGCCTGGCGGGCCGCAAGGTCCTGCTCTACACCGGCGGGGTCAAGTCCTGGTCGATCATCTCGGCACTGCAGGACCTTGGCATGACCGTGGTCGCGACCGGCACCCGCAAGTCCACGGAGGACGACAAGGCGCGCATCCGGGAGCTGATGGGGCAGGACGCGGTGATGATCGAGGACGGCAACCCGCGGGCGCTGCTGAAGATCGTGCGCGACCAGGGGGTCGATATCCTGATCGCCGGTGGCCGCAATATGTACACGGCGCTCAAGGCCAGGGTCCCCTTCCTGGACATCAATCAAGAGCGCGAATTCGGCTATGCCGGCTATACCGGCATGTTGGAGTTGGCCAAGCAACTGTGCCTGACCATCGAGAGCCCGATCTGGGAGGCGGTGCGACGCCCGGCGCCCTGGTCCGTCGGGTCCGCGGTGCGGACCCCCGCCGGCCCCGATGCCACCGCGCCGAGCGCGGCCGATGCGCCGAGCGCACCCCGTAAGGAGACCGCCAATGCCTGAGATCATCAAACGCAAGAAGGCCCTCTCGGTCGGCCCGCTCAAGGCGAGCGCGACCATCGGGGCGGCGCTCGCCTTCCTGGGCATCCGGCGTTCCATCCCCATGCTGCACGGCTCCCAGGGCTGCACCGCCTTCGGCAAGGTCTTCTTCGTCCGCCACTTCCGCGAGCCCATCCCGATCCAGTCGACCGCCATGGAGCAGGTGAGCGCCATCATGGGGGCCAATGAGAACCTGGTGGAGGGGCTGCGCGTCCTGTGCGAGAAGAACCAACCGGACCTGATCGGGGTGCCGACGACCGGCTTGGCCGAGGCGCAGGGCGCCGACATCCACATGGCGGTGCGCGAGTTCCGCGCCAAGCACCCGGAATACGACCAGATCCCGGTGGTCGCGGTCGCCACCCCGGATTTCAGCGGCTGCCTGGAGTCCGGCTTCGCGCTGGCCGTGCACGCCATCATCGACACCCTGGTGCCGGCCGCCGAACTGGCCGGCACCAGGCCGGGGCGCCGCCGCCGCCAGGTCAATGTGCTGGCCGGCTCCGCCCTGACCCCGGGTGACCTGGAGCACCTGAAGGAGATCATCGAGTCCTTCGGCCTGCGCCCGGTCGTCCTGCCGGACCTGTCGGACTCGCTCGACGGCCACCTGCCGCCCGAGCAGTTCAACCCGCTCACCATCGGCGGCACCCTGGTCAGCGAACTTCCGACCCTGGGCGACGCCCTGGCCACCCTGGTCATCGGCGCCTCCATGGATCACGCGGCGGACCTGCTGCACCGCCGAACCGGGGTCCCCGACCATCGCTTCGCACACCTGATGGGCCTGGACGCCGTGGACGCGCTGGTCCAGACCCTGGCCGAACTCTCCGGCAACCCGGTCCCGGAGCGGCTGGAACGCAGCCGCGCCCAACTCCAGGACGCCATGCTCGACAGTCACTTCATGCTGGGCTTGAGCCGCTTCGCCATCGCCGCGGATGCGGACCTGCTGGTCGCCTTCAGCGAGATGCTGGCCGGTGTCGGGGCCCAGACCGTGGCCGCCGCCACCCCCGCCGCGGCCCCCGCGCTGGCCCAGGTGCGCTGCGACCGGGTGCGCGTCGGCGACCTGGAGGACCTGGAGGCCGAGGCCCGGGACCGCATGGCAGAGGTCCTGATCGGCAGTTCCCACGCGGCGCCGACGGCAAGCCGCCTGGGCATTCCGCTGCTGCGCGCCGGCTTCCCCCAATACGACCGGGTCGGCGGTTATCAGCGGACCTGGATCGGCTACCAGGGCACCCGCGCGACCCTCTTCGACCTGGCCAACATCCTGCTCCAGTTGGAGCGTGGTGAGATCCACCCCTACCGGTCGCGGTTATCACCGCGGCCGGATGAGGAACTGCGCGCCGGCCACGGGTAAGGAATGGTTCACTAATAAGTTAAACAAGTCTATTAGAGAATGCTTCTCGCGTCGTTGTCGTTGTCGTTGTCGTAATCGGGGTTATCGTAGCGTCGCGAATTCTCTCGCACGCCAAATTGCATCGCTTCTCTGATTACGATCACGACAACGACAACTCGACAACCTGAGGGATAGGCAATGACGGTCGAACGACGACTCAAGGTGATGAATTTCGGAGCGGATGCCATGGGCAGTGAAACCACGGTCACGGTCGCCTTCGCCACCGGCGACCTGCGGCATGTCGACCAGCACTTCGGCGCCGCCGAGTCCTTTGCAATCTATGCGATCGACCCGCAGCGCGCCCGCCTGCAGGAGGTGACCCAGTTCGGCCGCCTGGCGATGGACGGCAGCGAGGACAAGCTGTCCGCCAAGCTCACGGCGCTGGCGGGGTGCATCGCCGTCTATTGCCAGGCGGTCGGGGCCTCCGCCGTGAATCAGTTGCGCGCCAAGGGCATCCAGCCGATCAAGGTCGCCGCGGGCACGCCGATCACCGAGCTGATCACCGCCCTGCAGGAGGAGCTGCGTGCCGGCCCCACCGCCTGGCTGGCCCGTGCGCTGGAGGCCCGCCAGCCCCGCGACGGGGAGCGCTTCGACGCCATGGAGTCCGAGGGATGGAGCGAATAGTGCCGATTCGCTGCGCGAATCGGGACTAAACGAAGCATCATACAAGTCACGAGTCAGAAATTTGCTGAACAACGAATACCGTTGTCGTTGTCGTTGTCGTCGTCGTAATCGTTGTCGTAATCGGAAAAGCGATCCAGTTCGGCGATGAGCACCTTGCTGTCAATCGGAGGTCGATTTGTTCCGCGGCTCGGCGTAGCAACTCGCCAAGCGTTTGAAGGGCATCGCGGGGATGCGTAACGACGAAGAGCATTCCGGGCGGTTTGATTTCCTCGAGTACGATTACGACAACGACAACGACGGCGACAACGACGGCGAGGGCATTCCCTCAATGATTTATTCATCTCATCAGTCAACCGTTCCTATTCCTATACCATCCCGATTCGCAGAGCGAATCGGGACCTAACCGAGGCCATTCCCATGAACGCGGCAGTTGCAGAAATCAGCGAGACGGACCCCGTCCTCAACACCGAATTCGCCAAAGAGATGGTCCGCCAGATGCGCGCCATCGACAGCTACGGCACCTACGACACCTGGACCGTGGCACAGCTCCTGGAGCCCTATGTGCTGACCAAGGAGAAGAAGCGCGAGATCCCGATCATCGGTGACCCGGACGAGATCATCATTGCCCGCATCAAGGGCTTCTACAATGCCATCTCCGCCATGATCGAGAAGGAATGCGGGCTGATGGCGGTGCCGATGATGAACCTGACCCACGAGGGCTTCGGACGGGCCGTGATCACCGTCGGCAAGCTGGTGGTGATGGACCGGACCCTGCGCGACGTGCACCGATTCGGCTTCCCGTCACTGTCCAAGATGAAGGACGAGGCCGACAAGATCCTCTCGGTCGCCCTGAACCTCATCGGCGACTACCCCAAGGTCGCGGGGCTTTAAGGGGGCGCTCGGCCATGAGTGAACAGAGCATCGCGGACCTGGAGAAGGCCGTAAAGAAGGCCAAGCGGATCGCCTCCGAGCGGGCGGGCGAACTGCACGACCTGGTGGAAGAGCGCCTGCCGGCCGCCTATGACGAGATCCCCGGCATCGCGGCCGCCACCTACGACGCCTGCCAGGCCTGGGCGCGGGCCGAGGAGCGCCTGAAGACGGCCCTGAGCGCAAGCACCTAGCATGCGGTCCGGTCCCAGGGCGTTGCCCTGGGCTGGTATGTCCGACCCCGTTGGGGTCGCAATGCAGCACTCAGTGGAACGTGGTGCTAGCGCCCTTTTCGTGTACAAGAGGAGATTTCCCGCGACCATCCCCCCGACCGGGATGCCGCAACCCCGGCCGGGAGGCCATCCTTGGGAGCGCAGACCACCCGCCGGAAGCCGCGACACGCCCGCTCAAGCCAATAAAATATAGGGTAAAAAAACCCAACTCACCCACTGGTGCCGGGCGACCCCCTGACGGACTCGCATCGACACCCTAAAGAACGGTATACTGAGTATGAGTAATATCACTGGAGTCACCCGCGGCGGGATCGCCTGGACGCCCGCCTTCGTCACCAGCATCAACCAGGTCCGCTGCATCGGCTGTGGCCGCTGCTACAAGGTCTGTCCCCGGGATGTCTTCGACCTGGTCGACCGGGACGACTTGGACCTGGAGGAACTGGCCGCCGACGACAGCGACGATGACGACGACGACTTTGAGGAAGCCCCGGGCATGGTCATGAATCTCAAGGACATGCTGGACTGCATCGGCTGTCAGGCCTGCGCCCGGGTCTGCCCCAAGAAATGCCTGACCCACGAACCCCAGGCGGTCGCGGCCTGAGGGAAGCGGTCGGGACACGACCAATCGAGCGAAACGAGGTAGCCTCTATGCCAAAACCAAAGACGGACGCCGCCCACGGCACCGCCGCCGCGGCCCAAGCACGCTACGACCAGATTGCGCCGCTGGCGCGCCAGATCCGCGCCGCCCTGCGGGCGGAACTGAACCGACTCGGCTTCGACCTGGGCTCGGTCCCGATCGGTGACCCGTCCGCCGCCGACTACCGGCTCGACCGGGATCCGGCCTCGGGGGAGCACAGCCTGGTGGGCGAGTGGCGCGACTTCCAGGGTCAACGGCAGGGCAAACTCGTCTTCCACCCGGACGGGAGCTTCTACGTCGAGCACGACGTGATCCGCACCCACCCCCAGGATGCCCGCTGGTTCGTCGAGGCCGTCCACGCCTGGGGCCGCGACACGGAGATCCGCGCCGAACCGCGACTGCTGGCGGGACACGAGTGACGCTGGCGCTCCCGCCGGGCGCGCGGATCTCCCTGCTTGCAAACATTGGCCCCGCGTGACCCTGCGCAATCTCCTGCAGCGCTTCGGCTACGCGGACCTGGAGGCGGTCCGGGCCGAGGGGCGGGCAGAGGGAGTCACGACCGGGCAAGCAGAGGGGCGCGTGGAAGGCCTCGCCGCAGCGGTCCTGAACCTGCTCGCGGCCCGCGGGATCGCCGTGGATGGAGAAACCAGCGCCCGCGTCAGCGCCTGCCGGGATAGCGCCCAACTCGATCGCTGGCTGCTGGCCGCGGCCACCGTGGATCAGGCCGACCGGATCTTCGGCGGCTGAACCGCCCACCGACCCCTGCCGATGTGGGGCCAAGGTAGGTCGCCCTTCAGGGCGACCAGCGACCGCGCCGGCAGTCAGTCGCCTCCAGTCGCCCTGAAGGGCGACCTACACCGGCCCGTGGCCGGAATGATGGTCGAGGCCAGCCGGGGATTGACCGCGCTCAGACCGTCACGCCACGCGTGCGCAGTTGGGAGCGAATGATCGGGTCCGTGCGGTTCTTGGACGTCGCCGCCTTCATGAAGACCACGAGGCGGTCGATATCGCGCACCACCCCCAGAAGTTCCTCCTTGTCCTCATTGCTGGCGCTGATCGAACCGAAGGCCAGATCCATCAGCACCTGGTCATGCCGGGCAATGCCGACCGCGTAGGCGACGTAGCAGGCGAGTCCGGGATGCCGATAATGGATATGGATCGCAAAGCCGCGCCAGGCCTTGAGCCAGCCATCCCACTCGGAGTCCGAGATATCGCGGCGATCGGTGCGCAGGAACAGGATCGCCTTGATGAACTCCTCACGCCAACTCCACGCCAGCGCCGCGCCCCGCGCCCGCAGGCGGTCGATCGCGTGCCCGTGGTGTACCTGGCAGTGGTCGCACTGATAATAGAGGGCGAGCGCGTAGGCGATATATTCGCGCTCCAACTCGTCCAGGGTAAAGGGGTCGGACTCGTCCGGCACCCCGGTAATCGCGTGCGCGT
>Ga0247839_1001547_pt1 | contig 37466 bp, 47 predicted proteins | sample LaCruzMarch2015__6_FD_192405 | JGI IMG/M metagenome (GOLD analysis project Ga0247839, IMG submission 192405) | Freshwater microbial communities from meromictic Lake La Cruz, Castile-La Mancha, Spain - LaCruzMarch2015_16m | ecosystem: Environmental > Aquatic > Freshwater > Lake | place: Spain... | reverse complement strand
TGGTTTGCCACGCAATAGCTCCAGTACTATCTGGGTCTTTTTCTTCGCACTTTTTCTCTGTTGTTTTGCCATTAGGTTGGTAAATTTAAGCTTAAAAAGTGCTAACAATTAATTGAGGCTAATATAGAAACAATTAAAAACAATCATTGAAACACTTAGATTAAGTCGCACCCCGCGTGGGTGCGTGGATTGAAACATGTAGTCGTTAATATAACGAGCATGGTCAAAGGTCGCACCCCGCGTGGGTGCGTGGATTGAAACAGATATTCCGATACGGTTTTTTGTAGGCCGAACCTGTCGCACCCCGCGTGGGTGCGTGGATTGAAACGTTCATACTCCCTTAAAATATCCTTAACCTTCAGTCGCACCCCGCGTGGGTGCGTGGATTGAAACGTCATAACCCCGGCGAATGGAAGCAAATTCACCTACGTCGCACCCCGCGTGGGTGCGTGGATTGAAACGGTTTATCGGGGTGACGGATGGCGATTCAGATAGTCGCACCCCGCGTGGGTGCGTGGATTGAAACTTAAACCAATGAACCTACTAACACCCGACCTCTGGTCGCACCCCGCGTGGGTGCGTGGATTGAAACAATAGGGGTTAGTGTATTGTCCTGTCCCCATCCTGTCGCACCCCGCGTGGGTGCGTGGATTGAAACTTATTCGTGCCATATCGCTACTTTTTTACAAGGAGTCGCACCCCGCGTGGGTGCGTGGATTGAAACATTATTCGCCGTCCACACAGCGCCGGAACGACAGGTCGCACCCCGCGTGGGTGCGTGGATTGAAACACTAATCCTACTTGAACAGTATCCCCACTCTGATGTCGCACCCCGCGTGGGTGCGTGGATTGAAACTTTAACTTTGAATGGTCGTACCACCAAAAGCCGGGTCGCACCCCGCGTGGGTGCGTGGATTGAAACGCATCCTTGATGAGCTGTATTGCGGCATCCTCAAGGTCGCACCCCGCGTGGGTGCGTGGATTGAAACCTTTTTACCATTACCATTAACAATACCATTGTCGTCGCACCCCGCGTGGGTGCGTGGATTGAAACATATCAAACTGGGGAGGCGGACACATAGACTGGGTCGCACCCCGCGTGGGTGCGTGGATTGAAACACTTGGTGGTCAGACGGGAGCAACACAGACCTTAAGTCGCACCCCGCGTGGGTGCGTGGATTGAAACCTTAACTATTTTATCATTTTCAGCCTTTGCATTGTCGCACCCCGCGTGGGTGCGTGGATTGAAACCACAAGATGCAATGATTGATGATGATGGAGCGCGTCGCACCCCGCGTGGGTGCGTGGATTGAAACAAGGACTATCAGCATCTCAGGAGAAGAACGTGCATTGTCGCACCCCGCGTGGGTGCGTGGATTGAAACAGGCCGGGCACTGCCGACCTTTGTATAGGCATCAGTCGCACCCCGCGTGGGTGCGTGGATTGAAACCGACGGGAAGCATGGGTTGAGTTAAACATACTGTCGCACCCCGCGTGGGTGCGTGGATTGAAACATCATACGATACAGGTGGTTTAACATCGGTGGAAGTCGCACCCCGCGTGGGTGCGTGGATTGAAACTTACCAGTCAGTACGGCAATGATAGCCACACAGACGTCGCACCCCGCGTGGGTGCGTGGATTGAAACGTAGATAAATCCTGCATTGTAGGATGGCAGATACAGTCGCACCCCGCGTGGGTGCGTGGATTGAAACCACATTTGCTCAAAAATATCCACCTCTAACTTTGTCGCACCCCGCGTGGGTGCGTGGATTGAAACAGGCGTGGCGGGAAGATACAGGGGCCGGGCTGATGTCGCACCCCGCGTGGGTGCGTGGATTGAAACGTATGTATCGGGGGTCAAATGGAGAAAAAGCAAGGTCGCAACCCGCGTACGGCATACATTTTTGCTGCAACGATGTACTTCAGTTCGTTTTTTTCAAGAATGCCCAGGGTTGCTTCACTAAAGAAACCACTATCTGCTCTTACCAGCCCGATTTTTGATTTATCCAGCGTTTTAAGTAACACCGTGATAAAATCTTCTATGTCTGTGCTGCTGACGCTGTCGCCAGTACGCATCCAGGATTGGATAACCATTTTGGCTTCGGCTGCAAATGTAATCAGAGGATGATGAGAACCACGACCCGGCTTTCTTGGATTATAGCCCACTTCAACGCCGTCCTGACTTCCGTAACGGGTAATCACGGTAGAATCGATATCCACAGTGTGATGTTTTATCTTGAGTTTGGTAAACCACCAGCGGTTAAGTTCAATAAAAGTATCATCGTTTAATTAAACATCAAACTTCTTAAAAAACCGGCTGAACGTGCTTTCACTTGCCATGCCTTTCGTCCAACCAAACATCTCACTGACTACTCTATCATGTCTAAGCAGTCCCGCATGGGCCAACCGTCGAGCACCCAGGATGACACTAACCAGAAAACCTTCGATGATATCTACAGGATCATATCCCCTGTTAGAGCCTGGCTGAGGCAAGGGCAGGGAAGTAGTCACATCCTGAAGACCACTGTTCTGATAAAAGTTCTTTACGGTCGTAAGACCCCCAAATGGAGTGATCGGGCGATCGGTATACCTGATGTCAAAATCCGCATCCATTGGGTGTCAGTTTAAATGAGCTGTGAAGTTAAGCAAATCAGGCATTGGACAAAAATGTTGTATTTTTATTGAATTGATCAGGTTAATATTAACTTGCGCTGCCATATTACTATCCTGCAAATAAACTCTTTTTGGAATGAAAACGTATTACCAAATCAAAACTGAACTTATCCATTTAAGGCTGAAGATTGAACGAACGGATATCAGTGAACTGCCCAAGCAGAAAAATTGGGGTGGTGCCAATGTTATTATCACTGGTGTTGTGACGGAAGAGCACAAAAAATGGCTTGGTTTTCAACCTTCTGATATACATAATACCTATTCAGAACCAGGGAAGCGGTTAATTGTGACGAAATATCATCAGCAATTGAGCTGGCTTTTTTACCAACTTCGTAATATGTTTAGCGGGTACCTCGATTATATGACCAAGTATGATTTTTATGGAATTTTAGCCAAGGGAGCATTGGTAGCAAAGAACCCAGACAGTAAAGAAATATTAATCACGGTTGTTGATGCTGGTCTGGAATTTCTAGAGCAAATGAATAAAGGTGAAATGTTCGATAAGAATTAGTGATGCCCAGAATATCTTCAGAAACACATATATCACCAAATTTTAAGGCGGGTGAATGGGAAAGTTTACGGACAAAACTTTCTCTCACCGTCGATGGGGCATGGACAGAGGATTGGGACAAATGCCTAAAAATACTATCAGAAAGGGTTGACTATAGATTTTTCAGCCCCGTAAGATTAATCTTGGATAAAGACAAAAAGCAAGGGGAGGGATTCACAATCACTGCCGTGCTGTGTATCTTATTGGAATTTTTTAGTGCACTGCATGCTGGAAAGATATATACCACAAGGGTTTTGAAGGAAGGGGAAAAACTGCTTCCATTTCAGTACAACAGTAGTGCCGGATTGATCAAAGAATTTTTAACCAAACAGCCTCCATTCAAGGATTATTTTAATAATGCTACAGCTGATAAATTTTATAGCGATGTCAGATGCGGGATTTTACATGAGGCAAGGACAAAAAGCAATTGGAAAATAAAATTACAAAACGGAGATAAACTGATAGAAAAGATCGGATCAGACATCATTTTGTACAGGACTGGATTTTTTAATGCTTTAACTGCCTGGTTTGAGTTGTATAAATTGGAAGTCAAAACAAACACTAACCTCCGTAGTAACCTTCTTAGAAAGATGGATGATATTTTAGATAACAAAAGATGTCTCTATTTTGCTTATGGTAGTAATATGGATGTGAAACAGTTGAAGGACAGAATTGGATTTCTCCATTATAATTATAGGGCAGTTTTATCTGACTACAGGTTTGCTTTCAACAAACCTTCTATTGACGGCAGTGGGAAGGCAAACATTGTTAAGCAAGATGGATCAATCGTTTATGGGATTGTTTATGAGATAGATAAGGATGCACTTCCTGTTTTGAAAAAATATGAAATTGGTTATGCAATGGTTGACCTTGACGTCAAGTTACTTGAATCAGGCGAGATGGTCAAATGTGCCGTTTTTGTTTGTAACAATTATGTTAACCAAATTGAGCCTACAGCACAATATTTTGACAAAATTATAGGGGCGCTCAAAAAATTTGACTTCCCACAAGAATATATAAGCGAAACTGGTAATTTGAAATACAAGACATAGGTCCCAGTACTTCTGGTACTCCTTTTCAAATTATTCCAGGTTTTGGATGAAAAAATCGAAACCGTGTGCCACACTGTGCCGATTTTGATAAGCAATTCAACTTGATGACAAACAATGCTCAGGGTGGTCAAGTTAATCCGGCTCTGAGCGGACAAGTTTACTGTCTTTCCAATTGTGTTTGATTTCACTGCTTGCCTTAGTGGTTGGTGAGTGTTTGGTTTATTCTGCGGAAATTCCGCAACATCGGGTTTTAGATTTGCATTCCATTTATAATCAGGCAAATTATTAATCCACCATTAAACCAAAAACCCATGGAAAAAACCGCCCCGAAAATCAAAATAAATTATGATAACGGATTGATTTTTACACTAAAAAAGGAAAAAAAATATAATTCCACCACAACCGGAAAACAATATTCTTACGTGTACAGCGAACGAAAAACCAAAATGTTATTCAATGAAATCATGACCTCCATTCCGAAATGGAGAGGGTCTGTAAATATTTACGGAGAGACCCTCGATCAGAAACGACCGGTTGACTGTGTCTGTTCCTCAAATAATTTAAGGGAAGAGTTTTCAAAGAATCTAAAGAAGTCCACGGTTTCCGAAGGGAAGGTGGACAGATTCAGATGGTTGGTCGAGTTGTTATCTCGCAAGGAGTTTAATAAATTGAAGATTTGCACAACTTCCGTTTTTTAGAAACAACATTTTAATTTTCTATCTTTAATGTTTTCTTTTGGGGCAGGATCAAAAGGTTGGATAAGCAATCCTTACTATAAATGAAATAATTCAACTCATTCAATGAAAGTGACCGACATTATCCTGGATAAAACAGCCCGGCAGCGTTATGCTCTGGTGAAATTATTCAGTGACAATCCCTCCAAGCCTTTTAAGCGCAGGGAAATTATATATGAAATGGTGAAAGGCGATACTTATAGCAGGATCCTAACAAGAAGCAACCAGCAAGAAAATCCATTCTTTCCGGGTGGAGATCCAAATGCAATTCCAACCATCCTGATCGACCGACTTAAAGAGCTGGTAAAAGAAGATGTGATTGATTGTGTAAAGCAGGGGAAGGAATTAACCTATAAGCTGAAAAGGAACCTGGGTACGGATCCTTTTGAGGAGAATAACTTTACGCCAAAAGATTACCAGGAGTTGCTCCGTTGGAAAGCTTCATTTGAAAAATACAGGGAACTGCCTTATTCGGAGTTGCTTGAAATATTGGATAGAAAGTCAAGAGGGGAGTTTGCTGTTGGAAAGGGACAGAAAGATATATTTACGATTGTTGATTTCGAAACTCCTTTTGTAAAGGATATTCAACTAAGGGATCGCATTAAGGACCTATACGATATCATATACAACAGGCTATACATCACCTCTATTCAATTTCTGGGACATTATTATTCCGAACGGCAACCTGAGAACATCCGGTTGAAAGACTTTATGCCCTATGTGCTGAAGGAATCAAGGGGACAGTGGTATTTGGTTGGCAAATGCTCCGGGGACAATGATTTCAGGTCAATCCCTGTAAACCGGATTACCGGTAACCTTAAAATTGACGAGGAAAGAGAATTTGACCGCGAACCTTTTGACCCCGGGCAATACTGGAATGGCTGTGTAGGCATAACCCGAATAGGTTCTCCGCTGACTGTCAGCTTCAATGTAAAGAATGGAAACCTATACAATAACATTGATTACATACGCACGGTTCCCATTGTGAAAGACCATCAAACAGTCCATCAAGATGGAGAATGGATGAAGGTTATCCTTGAAAAGATCTACATCGGCCCTGAACTGGTTCGCGTAATCCGGTCATTTGGCCGGGATAACATCCATGATGTGAAACCGGCATGGCTGGAGGAGGACCTCTGGGAAGCCGGAAGGAGGGAGAATATTGAGTTCAGTGTCGCATTCGGGAATGATCAAAAGATTGAGGAGTGGAAAAGAAAGGCCATAAAAGATTTGCATATGGAATCGGGCGGAGAGAATTCGGGTGCAGTCATATCAATAAAAAAAAGTCCTAACAAAAAAACCTGGTACCAGGTTTGCCTGCAAAATATGTTGGTTAACTCAGTGCTTTATTTTTTTATCAATAAAATGGTACTTGATATTGGCGATAAGCGGATCAGTATCAGAAACCAATCATTTTTGAAATAAAATCAATATCCTACCCCATATGGCGGATTCCTTAAAGTATCATGACATCTTACTGGACCTGTTGAAACTTCGCGAACAGTTTAATATGGATTCTTTCGTGGAAAAACTTTATGAAACACTGTCAGGAGGAAACAGTCCGTTTCTCGATGGATCCAACATGACATGTAAACAGAAAGCGGCCATTTCGACCATGATCGATTACTACCGGCAGAAAGAGGAATATGAAAAGTGTGCGGTTCTTAAGAAGATGGTTGAAGACTCATCCAAAGTTAAAGGTTGCTGTTAAATTTGCGGAGTACAAAATATGATGATAACCAAAGATATACCCATTTCATTTTCCATCCTCCGGGGGAAACAAGACCCAAATTTTATTGTTGAATACGGTGAGCTGTTTAGGGAAAAAGATTTGGTAGGCCAGAGTTTCGAAGAACTACTCATCTGCCTGGTGAAAAAGAACTTCTTGGAGGCCTTCGAGCGTATGATGCCTTTACTGGGGGCTGTTCCGATCAGCAACATCCTTTTGAAATTGAATATTTTGACCACTTCCACTGGCACCCTGGCAAGTTATGACTATGGCAAGTCTGATGCTAATGCAGGGAAGTATGTATTTGTAGTGAAGCCCGACCTCATTGTTGAATATTTGGCCAATTGGTTTTTCGATGACGCGCCACTAAGCCCAAGTGCCTGTTACACCTGGGAGCATGAGTTGATACACATGCTTGACCACAACTATATATCCGAACTGGATTACAATAACGAGAGGCCTGATATTACGGAGGTACTCGTCGAATTCATTCTTTCATTCCGCAGTGAAGGGATTGCAGAACTCTTTTACTTCATGAAAAACCATAGCCAGTATCGCTCCATCAAGGCGGCCAGAACAGTGTTTCTAAGGAAAATGGAATCTCTGAGAAATCGGCCTTGGGATAATCCTCTGTTTGTAAAAAATGCGCGTCGATCGATCCAATGTGATAACAATTATTACACCATCGGCGCATGGATGGTGTTGCATGTCCTTGGTTGTGAAGCATACAAGCAGATGACCGCTGAAGCCGCACTGGTGGCTTTAAAGATAAATAAAAGGCAGGAGATGACCGATGAGGAGATTGTCAGTATAGTCCGGCAGGCCCTTGAAATTGACAATTACAACTTTATCGACTGCCTCACCAAGCCCGGACCAGATAGTAAGCCCTTTGTTGAATTCGAAGAATTGTTCGATTTAGCCAGGTCTGTAGAGTTAAGCAAAGCCGATTTGGAAAGGAACTGGAGCAAGCCCGCAGTGCTCAGCGGAGATCCAAAGATCGTAAGGCTCTTCCGTCTGCTGAGGCCCAAGCCTGCACAGTTTTACTGATCTGAATGGGTAATTGGATCAGAAGCCAAGAGAAATTTAATGTATGAATATCTACGGATAGGCCGACTAAATTGACCACTCTCCCCCGGACTGAAATAACCCTAACGGCTTCTAACTTATATGAAATTAGAGTACTAGGTAGAAAAAAAACATTAAATTTGACTCAATATACAAACTTTGAACAAGGATAAAGTAGTATTATTAAAACACCAGAAAAAGTTTTCACTTACAACTTGATTTATTTTAGCAACTAAAGTTATGGAAAAATCCCTCGATTTTCAAGCGCTATTTGGTTCGCCGTTTAGAGATAATTATGGAAGGTGCTACCCATATAAAGTTTTTCTTCGGAACGGAGATATGTTTATTGGTCTTTACACTGGTAGCTCCATGAACGGTGAAATTTTTGAAAGAATTTCGTTCAAGCTTATTGAAGACTTGAACGAATGGGTGTATAACAGGGATTATATTGGGTCAAAGATGATTAATTTGAAACCCAAGGAAATAAGTGAAATGGTTGCTTTTGATGAGTCTTCTATAAACGAAAATGAACTGTAAAACATTAACCTTAGCTCATATTTAACACGAACTTTTAGGAAGAATATAGAAACGAGAATTTGAGCTTAAATTTCTTGCCATGCCTTTACTTACAAAAAAATCTTTCATAGATTTACTTTTAAGACTATCTGAACAACATAGGAAGTCCACCTTTGTAAGCGAGGGATCTTCGGCAATGATTTCTTATCGATTAACTAATTATATCGGTATGGGAAATCCAGATGCAGATATTTTGTTGGTTGGTACAGAGAAAGCCCTTGATCCTAAAAATTTCAAACATTATGACATACTGAACCACGAATTAAATTTAAATGTGGAGCATTGGGAAGATATAATTGTTAATCACAATCATTTAATTGAGCATCTGGACCCATTATTATTAATAAGATCAGGTCTGCTAAATGGGTTCAATCCTTTTAACCCACTTTTATTTCCAGCTACATTGAGTTTAGTTGGAGGTAGGGCGGGGCACACCTACTATGGATTACAAAGACTGCTAAATTATTATGAAGGAATTAGGCATCTGCCGGTGACTACTATTTTTGAGCGCCTAAAGTATAATAAATGCACTTTTTCCCGATGTTTTCTCACTGAGGTCAGCGCAAACCCAGCAAGAAATATACATATTGCAAAATTTAATCTTTCTGATTTTTTTGTTGGTCTTCGTTACCATTTCATGACGACTTCAGCTCGAGATTTTTATACAAGTTTTAAAAATGTAGTAATTTATGCTGGAAAAAACAACCGATACGTTGGTGCAGAAGGAACAACCAATCGACTGAAAATAATAAGGATTTTTAATCCAAGTTTAAACCACCTGGACATTATTAATATGCCTCATTTTGATTATTACGATAATGGACATGGTGCAAGAGTTATATTATGCAGACATTTAGCTGCTGGGCTTGGAAATGGCATAGCAATAGAAATTGCCAATTCGATATTTTAATCTGTTCTACAACAAATTGATTCAAATTCATATAAAATGATCAAACATTCAAAACATGCAGACTACGAAATATCATCCAAAGGAATAGTAATGGTATCAAAGCTGAGCACAGATATTCCGTTTATAATCCAATGCAATCAATCATTTGGGATTGTAATCCGGTTGGCCGAGGATATAATCAACTTGACTTACGATATCGATTGGAAGACACTTGATCTGAAAAGAATGGTTCTTTATCACGGCGATATAAAAGGTCACTCAAGATGGATATTGGTTATCCCGACTTTTGGAAATGAATTGAATCCCGGAGATCATTTTGAAATATCGCAATTAATCCAGCATAAAAAGTTCAGCGAAAAGGATTTCCCGTCAGACTTTCCTACCTATAAAAATATGGCCGTTATTACCGGCTTTCCGGAGTAACTTATTAAAACATATATCAAATTTCATAACTGGGATTTTAAACCGTATATCAAGCGGATATTCCGCAACATAATGTTGTTGCTTTGCCATATGACACTGTTCACATAGGAAATAATTATATCAATGGAAAAAACAACTAAAATATCTTGCCCGAAATGCGGCCACGAATTCGCTGTTGAGGATGTGATATCACGGCAGGTTGAGGAAAAATACCGGCTGGAACTTAATGCGAAGATAACGGCGATAGAAGAAGATTATAAATCCAAAGAAGATCAACTCGCCAAAAAGGAATCTGACCTGAAAAAATTTCAGTCCGAAATCGATTTACAGGTGGCTGAAAAACTTAAAGTCGAAGGAGAGCGAAGATCCACTGAGATCAAAAAGGAGTTTGAGGAGGCTTATGAGTCCAGGCTTAAAGCCCTGACTGATGAGAATTCGGAGAACAGGAAGCAGCTCACAGATCTGAGGAAAGCCAAGATAGAGAATGAAAAGCTGAAAAGGGAACTGGAAGACCAGAAACAGAACATTGAAATTGAGTTTGAGCAAAAGATGACCGAGAGGCTAAAGGAAGAATCCAATCTGATCCGCAAACGCGAGAGTGACAGGGTCGAGTTGAAGTTGAAAGAGAAAGAGGAAGTCATCAATTCCATGAAAGAACAGATGGAAGAGATGAAAAGGAAAGCGGAGCAGGGCTCCATGCAGCTGCAAGGAGAAGTGCAAGAATTGGCGATTGAAGAACTGCTCCATGAAATGTTCCCGTTCGACCTGGTCGAAGAAGTCGGAAAAGGGATACGGGGAGCCGATGTTGTTCATACTGTAATGAACCGCATGGGTAATTATAGCGGTAAGATTGCTTACGAAAGCAAGCGAACCAAAACCTTCAGCCAGGAATGGGTAAATAAGATAAAGGCAGATGCGGGACTTGTTAAAGCCGATATATGTGTTATTGTTACGGAGGCTTTGCCTGACGAAATCCAGGATATCGGACAGATAAACGGAGTTTGGGTGTGCTCCTATAATGCATTCAGGGGATTAGCCATTGTTTTACGTGACAGCCTGATCAGGATATCAGAAGCCTTTGCCTCCCAGACCAATAAAGGAGAAAAAATGCAGATGCTTTACGACTACCTTACCAGTAGCGAATTCAAGCTCCAGGTAAACGCCATCATCGAAGGATTTACCGGACTACAAGTGAGTTACCACCGCGAAAAGCGTGCCATGGAGCGAATATGGAAAGAACGGGAAAAACAACTTGAAAAAGTCCTGCTTAACACCAATCACTTTATTGGCTCTGTGAAAGGAATTGCAGGGACATCAATCCCCGATTTGAAGCAGATTGGGGAGGGGGATAATTTGATTGAAAATGAATCTGAACCGGTTTTTTGAAGTTCTGGAAAGGTTGGATTTCTTAATGACCTACGGATATTCCGCAACATGATGTTTTAGCTTTGCATTTATCATTCAGATCATCTGGAGAAATAATGATGATTGTTATCACGTAAAAAACAACATTGTATATGATAGGATCAGTAATTCAATATGACTCCATCCTGGCAGTATGGGATGAAAACGGAACCAAGATCGGAACTCTTTCAATCGGAGGAGGAGAGATGCTTGGATACTCAAATAAGTTCATACTTCTGCGTTACGGCGATTTGATCATGACCACCGATGCTGACCAGAGACAGTTGGGGAGTACCGTTGTGCCAGGTGGTTATCAGATTTGTGGAATTACCAATTCAGGGTTTCTGGCTAAAACCGGTAATATCCTGCAAGTTTATGATACCCATTGCAACCACGTGGGAATACAATCTATCTGAACAAATATTATCCTGATTCAAACGCAATAAATGAATACGGTACAAACAATTGCAGAAACTGCACGACAACATTACCTTCACCGGCTTCTCGAAGAGCATAAGGCTGTAAAACGAAAAATCGCTGGTGTGAAAGCCTATAACAGAAATAATGTTTCCCATCAATGGAGTTTGGTTACTGATTGTGATTTGATTGATAACGGAAACACTGTGAAATTTAAAGATATTGTTCCTGTTTATACAGCTCAGAAGACTAAAATGTACAGGCATGACATGGTTTTATTCAGAGACAATAAACCCGTAAAGCCATATATGTGCTGGCCTGTCCTCTCATCGGATGATGGCGAATTCGTTGAAGAAGATTTTCCTGTTTTTTTACCCTACAGTGCAACAATTAACACCACGGAGATTGAGATCAATCCATTTCCCTGGTTTGTATGCAATTTTGTATTTTATCCCAATACTGAAACGGTAAAAGGTATCATAGATCTGTGGTTCCGGAATTGGTTTTATCCGACAGGAAAACCTGATCCATTTTTTAATGTTGTTCATAGGATTGACGGGCCCTACAGGCAAAAAAGCGGAGGAGAGTTATATCAGTTTGATTTCGGAACCGCACCAGGAGAGGCATTCTGGGATTTAATCAGTCAAGTCTGCAGGACCGGAGTTAAACGAATAATTATTTACTAAATCGATCATTTGTATGGAAAAGGATTGGAAATCAAACATTGGCAGGTATTTTGAGAAGAATAACGGGTATCGACTTCAATATCTTAATGATAATTTGGAATCATCTTGTAAAGAATATGTAAGCTACCTTAGGGAGTTTGAGAATATAAAGGCCACTGTTAAAAGGGAACCCTACAAATGAGAACAGTTTGCAAGTTTTGAGGGTATTAAATACGGTCTTCTTATCACAGTTGAAATAGGACCTATAAGTCCGGTTTTCTTTGATTATAAGATGTCATGCTTTTTCAATGCCGACAGTCTTTAATCATAGAATCCGCGGTTGATTGTGACCTTTTAATGGATAAAACGAAACGAAACTCTTTCGAATATAAAGAAGAAGAATTTTCGGAAACCGAAAAAGTGGAGAAAGAATATATATTCGAGTTATTCAACTTACGGCTGATGCGCTATATCGAGATCTTGAAGAAAAGGGTTTAGTGACAACCAGTTATTTTTTTCAAAGAAAATAACATCAGAAATTTAGTTTTCTTTTTATTTCCGGAAACCGATTTTCTGAATTGCTGGCTGGAAGTTTTCTTCATCGCAATACCCGATAAGCTCATCAAGACAAGGCACGGTACCATGCAACACCTCTTTCATGAGGTATTTGCGGGCGATGTTGTCTATTTGTCCTCCGCTGAGGTTAAACATTTCAGAGAGGGTTGATGTTTCTCTTTCTGATAAAGTGGGCATTTTATCTTTCCAGATATGAAACCTTGCATTGACCGTAGGCTTATCAAAACAAATCTTATACAGAAACCGGCGTTCAAAGGCCTTGTCAAGGTTCTGAGTGAGGTTGGTTGTGGCAATGAGGATCCCGTTGAGATCTTCCATCTCCTGGAGAATGATGTTCTGGATGGCATTTTCTGTTTGATCGACCGCTGAATTCCCGAGTTGTTTCCGGGAGCTGAATATGCCATCGGCTTCATTGAACAGCAGTATGGGTATCACTTTTGACCGATCGACAATCCGGCGGTATTTATCGAAAATCCCCTTGATCAGCTTTTCGGATTCACCAAACCACATGCTCTTCGTTTCACTGATCACCACCATCTTGATGTCACGGCCTGTTTTCCGGGCGATCTGGTACACCGATTCGGTTTTGCCTGTACCCGGCGGGCCATAAAAGAGAATGGCAACTCCCTTTTTCATCCCGGCCTCCCCCATTCGTGAGGTGAGATTCGCGAAATTTTCGGGTAAAAGTATGTCGGTGAGAAAGTTGAGCTTCTGTTCTTCTTCCTGATTGAAATAGAGCTTTTTGTCAATGATCTCCTGGGATAAAATGATATCCGGTTTTTTCTTCTCTTTACTTCTGACAAACAAATTACGGTCATCCTGCATGAAAAGGTCGATGCTACGGTCGGTGAGCCTGACCACCCGGTCGCTTCTGAAAAAACCATCATCCAAAGAGATCAAATCTTTTTTGATCAGATCACTGGTCCCATTGATGATCTCCCTGCGAATCGATAGTTGGATCTTCAAATTCGGAAATAACATTTTTACCCCGTCCGATAAATCGACCGATTCAGTTCCGCTGATGAATTCGCAGCATAACAGCAGAAACAAGAATAGATCATTTTCTTCAAGGTTAAATTTCATCAATTCATTGATCCATTTCTGTTTTTCATTGTCGGCCAGTACAAGCATGATTTCCATCGACATTTCTTCGAAGGTCAAATGATTGTTGTCCCGCTCCTCCATAAATCCTTTGACTGTTTCCAACAATTCGTACACATCGAGGTTTTCAGTGTGATGAGGAACATATTTTTTATTATTTAAAATCGCTTCAAGCACGCCATGATTGATGGTAAACTTGATCTGGTTGAGGTCTGACATTCGTCTCCGACGGGAACGGCTATCGTCAAATTCACGTCGGAGCAGTTTCATTTTGCACAAAACCTCCAATTCTTTCATGTATTTTATGATTGTGATTGGAGGACATTCCATGTAACTGGAGATATCGTCAATTTCGACGGTACTTCGTGTCAAATTGAGATTGCAGATGATCGAAAACAGGACGGTCTGAATTTCATTGCAGTCAAAATAACCCATCAGAAAGTTTGAATTGTACTTAGTCAATTCCAGAAATTCATCTGAAAATTTGGATTCTTTTGCCTTGGTTGCTATGGCTTCGATGTGAAGGAGTAAGGATTCAGATTCGGGGTGTTGGGTCATATTATCTTCCATTTTTCTTTTATTTTCTGCAAAATTCGCCCTGAAAGCCGCATTGTACCTGCGTTACACTGTTATTTTCAAAATCAGGCAAAGAAACTTTATCTTTGATTGAGAAAAACTTAACCCATGCCATTAAACAAAGAAGCGCTGATAAGGTACCGGGTGATCAACCGGTGCCTGGTCGATTTAAAATACGTGTCAAAGCACCGGCTGATGGCGGCTTGCCACGATGCCCTGGATCATGAGATCGGAGAGCGGACACTTGAACAGGATATATACGAGATGAAGTATGACCGGCACCTGGGATATGAAGCGCCGATTGATTTCAGCCGGGAACATGGCGGCTATTATTATACCGATGTGGATTACACGATCGACAACATACCTATCAACGAGGAGGAGCTGGAGGCGCTTGCCTTTGCAGCCACCATGCTTGACCAGTATAAAAATATCGGCATTTTCAATACCTTTTCGGGAGCAGTGCAGAAGATTGTGGATGCGGTGAATATCCGCAGGATCCTGAAGGAGGAGCCATCGTATCCGTTTGTAGAATTCGAAAAGGCCCCGGTGAACAAGGGAAGCGAATTTCTGGCGGTGATTCTAAGCGCCATTAAGGAGCGGCAGGTGATCTCATTTTCGTATCATCGATTTGGCGTCGGGAAGCCACACCGGCACATCGTCCATCCATACCATTTAAAAGAGTATCGCAACCGCTGGTACCTTATCGGGTACCACCATGACCTGAAGGCCATACGAACCTATGGCCTCGACAGAATCCAGGAGGTGAAGGAAGAGCGCTTAATTGATTTCATTGTCACTGGGTTTGATCCTGGTGTGTATTTTCAGTCGGCGGTTGGGATCAACAGGCCGGATGAGGCGCCCCGGCATATTGTACTTCGATTTGCTGCCACCCAAGGGAAGTATGTTCTCACGCAGCCCATCCATGAATCGCAGGAGGTTGTGGAAGAAAATGATGAATACATTACCCTTAGCCTCGAAGTTACCCCAACCTACGAGTTATATGCGCTTATTCTTGGCTGGGGAGCCCAGGTGGAGGTGCTGGAGCCGGCTGAGGTGAGGGAGCAGGTGAGGGGGATATTGAAGGAGGCGTTGGGATTGTATTGAAAGTTTGGGTTTAAAAACTTGAGTTAATGTAGTTGTCATTGAAGTTTTTATTTATTGATAAAAATCAAGATATGGAAGCGAAAAACTTTGATCAAACGGATTTTAGTTCACGGAGTACTAAGAAAATAGAAGAACTCGGGACGGAGGCTTTTGAGAAAATGATTAAATATTCATACGGAGACAGATGTACTTATTATGCTGATATCAGAAATAAAGGCAAAGCATCAAAAAATAAAAATGAAGGTATTTTAGAATTACCAGGATGTGACGTAATATTATCTATCGATGATACTAAATATTATATTGAACTTAAAACGTCGGGGAATTCTAAACTACCAACAAATATCAGGTTTACTCATCAAACTATTTCGAAAATGAATAACTCCCACATTCTTCAAGATCTTATAGTGGTTTGCGTTTATAATTTAAAAGAAGGTATAGAAAAAGCAAAATTTGAATTTTTCAAATTTGGGGAAATTAATGTTAATGATATTAAGGTTGAACCGCATTTTATCGTTCAATCTAATAAATTTCGGAAAGACTCAGAATCGGAGGTTGACTCATTCGAAAAGAGCTTTAATGAGGTTCTGGAAGCAACTACAATCAGCGATGAATCATCTTATGAAAAGTTATTCAACTCAATGGTAAGAGAGCACATGAATTTGTTGAAGAAAAACAGTCCATAGTGGTTGTTGAGGCCCAGCTAATTCTTTACAATAACGGGAGTGTTCAATTAAGTGTGTCTCTTCTCTTCATCATCCTTGGTTCCTTGGTGTTTCCCTGCGGGGGGATGACTGGAGGCCGTAGGCCGGAAGGCAGACCCCCGCAGGGAATGGTTTATATTTTATGACAGGTGCCGGACATACCGGTCCCCAAAGTACTCCATGAGCTCGCGCTGAATGACCACCCAGTGAAAGGCTGTTTTCTTCCAACTTCTTTCGCTGTATTTGAGGGTCAAATATAATTGTTTTAACAATCCCTTGTCATTACTCCAGGCACCCTTGGTTTTAGTGACTTTTCTCATAACCCTGTGAACAGCTTCTACTGGATTGGTGGTATAAATCATCCTCCTGATGTTTTCTCCGTAGTCCATAAAGGTCATTAAGTCATCCCAATCTGCGGCCCATGAGGGTTTTATTTCCTTATATTTTGCATCCCAGCGTTGTCCAAATGCCTCTAATGCTATCGATGCCTGCTCCCGGTCGGATGCAGTATAAATCACCTTTAAATCCTTGCAAACAGCCTTCCTGTCCTTTTCGATAACATAGCGTGTTGAATTGCGGATTTTATGTACAATGCAGCGCTGAACGGCCGAAGCAGGAAAGACCCGCTCAATTACATCCTTAAAACCAGTAAGTCCATCTACACTGAAAAAAATGACATCCTCAACGCCTCTGCGCTTTATATCTTCCAGGATTAGCCCCCACTGGCGTGCCCCCTCCGTTTCATTCAAATAAAGCCCCAGGATGTCTCTCTGCCCATCAACGGACACTGCATAAACTGTATAAATTGCCTTGGATATCACTTTGCCATCTTCCCGAACCTTATAATGAATGGCATCAAGATATATAATTGTGTAGCAAGACGATAAAGGGCGTTGTTGCCATTCAATAATCTCGCCCCACACCCGATCCGTCACTGCACTAATAGCCCCTACGCTGACTTCTAAGCCATAAATCTGACGCAATTGATGACGAACATCTTCGACCGATTGACCACGGGCATAGAGGCTTAAAATAATGTCATCAAGCCCTGTACCCAACTCTCGTGTCCTTTTCTTTACGATTACAGGCTCGTGATCACCTGCCCGGTCCCGGGGCGTTTGGATGGATAATGGCCCTGCTGTACTTCGTAGAGACTTAGATGTGTGCCCATTACGCCGATTTGTCAAACTATCATCTTTTGACTCTTGCAGGAAATTATCCATCTCACCTTCAAGTGCCGCATTTACAAAGGATTGTAGCAGATTTGTGAAGATACCTTTATCGCCTAAAATTGGATCTCCTTTGTAGAGCCGACTTAACATTTCGGTTCGCATTTCATCGTCAGGAATTATTTCTTCCAAACGCATTCTCTTTTCTCTCTTTTTAGATTGTTGTTTTTCCATGGTGGTCAAAGTTATTTAGTTTTATTGATTTAACTTTGACACACTTTATTGAACAGACTCACAATAACAATCTAACCATTTCATTTCAGGCTCTTACCATATCTGTCGAAATCAATTTAATAATATTTTTGACGGTTAAGAAAAACCACAATATCTGCGAAAAATTAAATTCCTTCCTAATCAGTCAGGTCAATTGATATAGGCCGTTTATCTATCCGACCATCTTTCCTCTTGCTCAGTTTTTCCCATTCCTGGAAATTCAGGTGTCGCGCTGTATTTGCGGCGTGGAATATCTTAGAGCGCAGGTTCACTGCGGTATGAAACGACAACTTTGCAAAAAATTTCTTCCATCCAGTGGCCGAATTTCTTCAGAGGAAGCCTGATTAATTTGTTACAGATGAACCGCATAGTTAAAAACCAGATCAAACAACAGATGCTTCTGGAGGAGTACAAATATATAATCGAAGGGTTTGACATTGATTATGTGAATAAAACCGTTTCCTTCGATCCGGACAGGGAGATCCAAGGGAATACACCCGCTCTGCTTCATCCAATATGCACTGAGACGGATGAATATCAAATTATCTCCATGTTCAGAAGTGGAAAAGCCTCCGAATACAGCCATCTGGGCAATCCATTGACGCATGCATTAAACAATGCAGCAGGTTGGAAATTCAAAAATTCACTGGAAGATATTTCGACGATGCTGAATCAATTCATTCAAATGACCGGGAAAATAAAAACGCACTATGATACCATCATAACCTACCCGCAATTGAATGAACTGCACGTGCATTTTCTTTATGCATTGAAACGATTCATAACCTCCACCCATCAGATTGAAGAATGGCTTACTGAACGGGATACTGAACATGTTTACGAAGGTATTATCAACTGGAGCGGATTGCATGACGATTTCCCGGATCAGGATGAAAAATTACAAAGAGAAATAAACGAGTATTTCACGGAGATGGACAAAAATAACAATGGGATGTTTAGTTTCAGGTATGTAAAGAATAAAATCCTTCATAAATATTTCACCCAGATGGAGGGTTTTTTCTTTCCCTTTTATTCAGCCCCGGCATTGGAACTGGCGTCCCTGATCAATGATATGGATGTGCTGATCCTGGATGGAACCATTACCCATGATGAGGTAATGCCTTTTTACAGCAACAAGCTTATGAATATGTATGTGCCGAAATCGGCTACCATCATTACGTTGTTTGAACCCACAAGCAAAAGCGCTTAATAAGACAGGGCGCAGATTCATTGCGGCCTGTGCATATACTTTTGGCAGATAAAACGGATGAATCATGAAAAAATCATTGAAAAACAAACTATTTGTTATCAGTTTATGCCTGACCACGCTATTTCTGAGTAGTTGCAGCGAGGATCTGGGCTGGATGAAAGGAACCTGGCAGAATTCGAACGGTTCAATTGGCCTTGCCATTAACCCGAATAACGGATTCGGGGCTGTGCGAACCATTTTACTGGAGGATAAATGGCTCCAGGGAAAAATTAAACTGAGCGGGGACAAGATCATTTTTATTTATAAGAACACCGATGTTCAACTGGAATTCACCATCAACCGGCAGGCTCACCAAATCTATAGTTCAAATGGAGCCGTTTTGACAAAGCTTTCAGGAGAATTTCTGACCAATAACCATTATTAAAACAGAATCATATGAGCGAAATAAATGAACAAACATTAATGGCCATAAAAGTTTTAAGGGAACTTGGAAAAGAGGCTACCATAAGTCAGCTTACGTTTTCTGCCCAACAAGGCGAATTAAACATTGTAAAGCTGTGTGTTGAAGCCGGCATTGATGTGAATACCCTGAACGAGAACAAATGGCTCCCGCTAAACCAGGCTTGTGAATATGGCCAAACGGACGTTGTCAATTACCTTTTGGATAACGGTGCGGATATAAACAAGATTGATAAAAATTCAACAGAGGCCGGGAAGGGAAGCACCCCCATCATCAAGGCCATTGCTGAAAAACGCGTGGTCATCATAAAATTATTGATCGAAAGGGGGGCAGACTTAAACAAAGTGGACGACTTCAATCATACGCCCATCATATACGCCTATGCGACCAAAGATGAAAATATTAAAGGGCTGTTACTGGAAAATGGGGCCACAGATATTGATGATGCCCAGAAAAAGAAAATTGCATCCGGAGGGAAAAATGCCCTTATCATCGCCATCCTGGTTATCGTGGCGCTGATCGCAGGGGTTTCGGTCATCGTTTACAATAGCTCGTCTTCCAAGTCTGACCAGCGTGCCCCATCGGGAGGAAACTCAAATTGTTCTGCCTCTGAGGCAGAAACATTTATGGTAAGGACCCTGGAAAATAAAGGATGGACGATTCAGAATGTTTCACTTGCAAATGTAAAGGAGGCAAACTGCGATTATCTTTTTAAGGTATATGTTGTCGGATTCGGGTGCAGGCTGATCGAGATTCAGAAGACCCGTAACGGATACGAGTGCATCGACATACAGGATTGCCGATGAAAATAGCATGAAATTGGCTCAGAGATTATTCCGGTGATGATTGATCATAGAAACGCGTCATCGAGTTGTTATGTGATATGGGCAATTTATAAAACGGTTTGCCTGGTGCATTCTGAACCAGCAATTCGGTGTAACTTTTAAAGACCTGTTCCTGGTAATGATCGGATGAAACAACATCAGCCATCCGATGCATGAATATCAACAAATCAGCATATTGGTCGATAGCGCCAAATCGGCGAAGGTCGGATAAATGTGGGCGCCTTTCCATCCTGCTTAAGTTTTGGGATCTAAGCTGTGATAACAGAAAAACAGGAACTTTGAGATCCCTGCTCAATCTTCGGGCCTGTTTTGCCAATTCGGCCATGTCAGCTTCGTTGGATTCGGGACTTAATCTGGTTTTAACAGCGATAAGTTGCAGGTAGTCGATAAATATGATTTCACACATGCCATGTTTGTGCATTTCGATTGAATGCGAACGAATATATTCCATGGAAACATTGGAATTGTCATCAATATAAACTGGCAACTTAACCAGTATTTGCCTTGCACGATCATGCTCGGCCATGTCGAAACCAGACATTTTCCCGGAATGGAAATAGTTCAATGACATGCTGCAAGCTGAGAGCATTAACCGGTCGGCCAGTTTTACACCATTGCTTTCAAGTGAGTAAATACATACAGGAAATCCATGAATTGCGGAAGTTTTTGCAAAATGGAGCATCAAAGCTGTTTTCCCAATACCCGGACAGGAAGCCAGGATGATCAAATTTGAGGGCTGCCAGCCACCCGTAAGCTGGTTCAGATCATAGAACCCGGTATTGATGCCGGTATGTCGAGCGCGATCAGATTTTATTGATAGAATGTTAATTTCTGAATTGTCGAGCACACTGCTGATGTGCTTAAAATTAAGCTGATAGGGTGACCTCGGTTTTTCGTATAATTTTCGGGATGCCATTAAAAATTGCAATGAAGGATTCACATTATCCTCATAAATCCAATGAATGGTAGAGTCTACACTGTTTATGATTCTTTGAGAGTATTTATTGATCAGGATGGATATGTATTCTTCTATTTTATCAGGTTCTGCAGACTCGCTGGAAAGAAAAGAAAGAAAAGCAGACCCGCCAATCAGTTCCAAGGTGCTTGTTTTTCTAAGTTGATCTAAGATGGATTCACGATCAACCGGTTTACTTTCACGGAACAAAGTTGAACACATTTCGAATAGCAGTCCAAGATCCTCTTTATAAAAAACGTGCGGAGTAAGCGATGAGAATATTATATAATGTTCGCTTTCGCGCGTAATAATAGCGCCTAAAATGGCCCGCTCAATGGCAGTAGCGTGAAGCGGATTGTTATCTGATTCCAGCAGGTTTTCCATAGGATGGAGGTTTTTGGGAGAAATCATAAAAAGCTTGTCCCGAAAGCAAAACTATTTTACCAGCCCGCATTGAACCTGCGGAGACGATGATGGTAAGAAGAATTAAAGAGGACATCTTTTGAACGCAGATACAAAGCGGTGGACCATGGTACTTTTGACCACAAATTCATCTGTCACTATTCCAAATGATATCATTTAACGATTTTTTCAGAAAAATTGATGATCTCGAATCCCAGATCATCCTGTTTGCCGGTAAGCGCATGGTTGATCCCCGAGATGAAATCAAGCTGGTAAGACTGGGAGAGCTTTTATGCAATTGGCTTCCGGATTGTAATTTCCGATCGGGTAATGCCATGGGCTCCGATGAGCTCTTTATCAGTGGCGTGTGCAAGGTAGATCCAGGCTGCGTGGAATTGATTCTTCCATTTCCGGGCCATCGGAACGAAGCGTCCAAAAATCTACATGCCGTTTCACTCGATGATTTTGATTTTGTTACAGAACCCGAGGCCATTTATCAAACCCGGAACATGACCAATAAGAGGATGGTTGATTCGTACATGAAGGGGAACAGAGATCATTTTGCCATGAAAGCTTCCTATCTCATCAGGGACAATATCATGGTGATCGGATCTGAAAAGCTGGGGCTGAAGAAGGCCAGTTTCGGTATTTTTTATGATGATTTACATCAACCGATGCAGGGAGGAACCGGATATACCATGAAGGTTTGCACGCACAACCAGGTTTCATTTGTGGACCAAACGACATGGATGAGGTGGCTGGAGGAATAAATTACACTTGTTCATCATCCCCAGCATCTTCAATTCTGGACATCCCCTTGTTGTGTTTGAACAGAATCTTCCCGGTTTCCTTTCCACGATTTTTTGCAATGATGATTTCACCTTTACCGAGCGTACTGTTGTCGGTATCATCGATATAAATTCTATGTTGAGCCGGCCTGTAACCCAGCAGGATGATATCGGCATACGGTTCAATGAATCGAGCCCAGGACAGGTCGGTTAGTCTGGGACGAGAATCAATCAATCGTTGAGCAACCCAACGACCCAAATCAGTGAGCAGCATCACAGGAATTTTAAGGGTATCGGCTAATAATTTAGCCCGTTTTACCACAAGGCAGTTTTTTTCACTGCGACTGAGGTCTGATTCGCTTTTATCAAAGTTGATCAATTGAAGATCGTCAATCATGATCATTTCACATAAGCCAGTGCGGTGCATTAATTGGGATCTTTCTGTTATATAGTCCATGGTTGCTTCAGCATTATCATCGAAATAGATCAGAATCCTTGCCAGATCCTCTGCAGTGGCCGTCAGTTTTCTCCAATCGATGGGGGAAAAAGACCAGGGGCCACGAGGATTGGGAGGCTCATCGAAGGATGAGAAAAGCATCCGGCCAACAAGAGATTGTGATGACTGAGCCAGTGAATAAATACAAACTGGAATTCCGCGACGGGCTGCTTTTCGTGCAAAACTGAGCATCATGGCTGTTTTTCCCATTCCGGGGCTTCCACCAAGGAGAATGAGATCAGAAGGAGACCAGCCGCCGATGACCTTATCCAATTCGGCCAGTCCTGTGGGGATTGGATGATCAAGGATATAATCTTTCGGCAAGGGTTGTTTATGCCCCCAGAATTCATTCAAAAACAGTGCATATAATTCACTGGTACGTTCTGAAAGCAAATTTTGCTCCTGGTATTTGTCCATCATGTCCATCATATTCCCATAATCATTGAAATCGGGTTCACCCTCATCACCCGGTTTGTTAAACATCTCTTTAACAAAGGACTGGAATGGTGCATCCTTTTCAGCAGCGGCGAATTCAATTATTTTCCGGAATGTCTCCGACTCGAGATATTCATAATCCCATTCTTCGTTGGCATCGGGATAGAGCGCGGCCATTTTTTTAATGAAATCCACGGCTACTTCGAATGTGATCATGATTTTGGTCTGTTTTTTTTATCAACCCGTTCACATATTTTCCAAATATCGGCATCGAGCTCATCGACCAGATCGCGGCATTTTTTCATTAACAGGTCAAGTCGTTTACTTTCCTCCTCGGAGAAAGAGGGAGATTCATTCCCGTTTTCATCGGTGTGGATGAAATCACGAAAAGAGTCCTCGGGGTGATAAAGAATATTGGCTTGGACAAGCAAGGTAAAGAACCGTTCGATGTCTTTCAGGCTTTGAATGTCATCTATTTCTATTACTTTCATAGGAGGAGAATTTGGGTTTACAAATAATTTTAGACCTGTTTTTAAGAATGGAATTTCTGAAACAAACGATCATCCTTTTTTCAAAGTAACTGATTCTCCATTTGGAAGGCTCAAATTAGCGGTTGTTCCATTGGCGCTGCCAACCCTTGTGTTGTATTCGTTGTAAAGGATTCCATCCCGTTCGGTTCCGGAACCTTCTACAATAACCTGATTGCCGGATGTTGCACGCAAAGTGGCGCTCCAGGTTCCATCTCTGATTACCAGTGTCCCCTGTATATCACCTTTCTCATATTTGTAATACCCGTCGATGGTCACCTCCTGCTTTTTGTTTACTGAGCCGGTACAGCTACTAAGAAAGTTGACTGTAATGATGAACATCATTACAAAATTTAAACTGTTGATAATTTTTTTCATGGTTGATTTTTTATGGTTAGACATTTTAACTTCGTTCTATTTGCAGCAAAGGTGAGGAGAGAGGCCGCAGTGTACCTGCATTGAACCTGCTAACAATGATTTATTCGGGACGCAGTGCGCCCGTTGGATCTGTTTTTACAGCAGTGAAATATAACTGAGGGGTGTTGGAGCCGGCTGAGGTAACGGAGCAGGTAAAGGGGATATTGTAGGTGGTTTTTGGTTATACCCGCATTATCAGGTTTTTAATTTGCCCGTTTTCTCCTCCCAGATTTTAGGATTACGGTCAGTGCTAATAACGGCTAAGACTTCTACTATTTGTGTTTCTTCGTTGATGTAGAAGTGAATAAGATAAGGGAATTTCTTTATCAGGATACACCGAATCTCATTATAACGGATGGCGTAAATATTCGGATCCCTGCCAAGGCTGTTGATTTGTATTATTGTTGTAGTTTGAAATTTTTTTCCGATCCCGGGCTGTTGTTGATTGTACCAATCTGTAATACCCCGGATATCAGCCAATGCCTCTGAGTCAATCTTAACCCTGTATTTTTTCATGTGTATTCAGGGTTTTCTTAGCTTCGTCCCAGTCTAAAAGTCTTTCCGGATCATTTCTTACCTGGTCAAAACGATCCATTACCAATTTGCGATGTGCTTCGGGAATTTCGAAACTTTCAGGTTCTTTCTTTAATGCATAGTTAAGCAGGTTTTTAATAGCGAGGATCAGGCTTTCATCGTTTACCTGCTTAAACAGATCTATGATTATCGATTTCTCTGCTTGGATGTTCATGGTAATTGATTTGTACAAAGATAAACAGAAATGTATCAATGATCGTTAGCGGATTCAAAGAGATGTTTCAATAATTCGATTTTTTTCACGGGAACCGTGTAAGACGGTTTAAATACATGATGCACCCATGTATGAGCATGGTATTTTATTTCAGGACCGATTACAATGAGATAACAGTCATCGCTTTGATCGAGTGGACAAACAATGGTATTGCCAACAATACCGTGCATTTCTCTCGCTCTTTCCTGACCTTGTTTCACCTGAGCGGGATTTTCAGGTAAATTCAAGATTATCCCGACTGACAATACCGGGCCATCAATAAATTCGATGATTTCACCTGCTTTGAAACGACATTCCGAGGCTTCACGGCCAGGAAAAGTGGTATCATATGAACCATCATATCCTCCACATAAATTACCTTCGGCATCGTAAACCCAATGACCCATTTCTACAGACAATTGATTCAGATGGTATTTTTTTGCCTCAAATATTCTGAATCTGACGTCCTTCCAATAGTAAATTTGCATGGAGGGTAGATCGGGCAATGACTTCATGAATGTTTCCAGTTCGGTTAATCCGGAGAAATATCCCAGCGTATCCCTCTCAAGGGGAATGGGGTACGTTTTTTTTTCACGATTGATGGTTACTGAAAGCTTGTAGATTTCGGTTTGTGATTTCATTATTGCTGTTTTTTTTGGCAAAATTGAACTGTATGACCGCAGTGTACCTGCATTATACGCTATTATAGTGATTTATTCAGGCCGCAGATACACTGCGCCGGCTGAATCTACTTTTGCAGCAGTAAAATATAACAGATATCCAATGATACCAAGGCAATTCCGGTTTTTAGACATGTTCAATGAGGTTTTGAATGAATACCTGCAAAGCAACAACGGATTCTTGTTGCCTGTTAAGGTGAAAAACAGCAAAGTCGAACGATTTATAAAAAAGAGCCTTAAGGAATGCCGGACCTATCCGCAGATTATCAGACATGATCACATTAAAATTCAAGGTTCCCGCCTAACGATCACATATATATCACTTTTGAAAACGTATTTGACCGGAAGCTGGATCATCTATTCTGATGGAAGAAAAACAGTTGCCTTTCATTTTCCTGTCAATGATGGAAAGAAAGTGATGCTGGATGTTTACTATGAATCGGACCCCTTGTTAAACAGGTATTTTAAAAGATCAAAGGCTATTACAGCGGATGGTTATATCGATTACATACAACTTAAATATTTCGAAAACCCAAGGATGGCCACGCTGATACCACGATATAAAGCTAAAAATGCCAGCAAGGATGCATTTTCGGGGGCTTTGATATTGATGAATATCTGGTGTATGAAAATATTTCTCCTTAAAGTTTAAATACAGCATATGATGGAAGAAACTGAATTAACGCCTGAACTGGAAAGGCTGGCGGTCGAGAATTTCTATGAATATATACATTACAAGGCAGAGCTGTTCCTGGAAATCGGATATAAGGCGTACCGGACCCGTGATGCATTCAAAATGCCGGATTTCAGGATGACCAGGCAAAGGCTTGATCTTTTGCAGACCGGATGCAGGCAAATCGCTGAATATAAGGGGCTGACACCTGATACAGCCCTTGAAAACATGGACGTACCGGGATTCTACCGGCTCATGAAATTGTTTCATTATCAGGTTTACAAACAAGCCACATCGGGCAGGACCGAAGGTTATTTCCTGGATGAGATGTATATGAAACACAAGATGACGGGTGAAAAAATGATCTTATACAACAAGGTAAAATGGCTGGAATAAACTATTTGGTTACAAGTTATATTGAATGGAACGACGGGACTTCAACGATTGCGATTCTGAAATTCCGAACGAAGAAACTCAAAAAGGTCTTTGATAAACTGTATGAGAAAGTTGTGTCGGGATCGATTTCTGAAGAGGAATTACACGCACCCTTGATGATCAATGAGATCAACATGGATATCAAGAAAAAGATTCCCGGACAGCGGGTTTATTCATCAAAAAAAAGTAATCCAATCATAGATCCTGATCTTATTCACATATTAAACAGCGCAAAAGAGGCTGATGTAAAGTATGATCTCCGGTTTTCATTAGAATATAAAGGAACGGCCATGGGATCTCTTGATTTCATCAACGAAAACCTGAAGGAATTATTTGATCAGCTTTATGCGGAGGTTGTGGAAATGTCGATCGTGGATCATCTAACTGGTCAGATCATCGCAACCCCGGAGATGCTAAATGATATCCATATCACGATCACTAAGAAACGTGTTAAATGGCCCAAAAAATAAACGGCGGGATTGTTTTGTTATTCCTTTTGTTTTTGGATTTTGAAGTTTCAGCCCAGAAGGTGTTTGTGACGAAATATAAGTCGGAAGCCGATATCGTGGTGTGGGTGGCAAAGTATGCATCGGAAGCAGATTTGAAGGTGTATGTGGCAACCTATGCATCGGAAGCAAAAGGAGCGCAGGGCATATGGTTTTTTACAAAGTATGATAGTGAGGCTGATATTAAAATCTGGTTTGCAAAGTATAAAAGTGAGGCTGACTGGGTGATATATTACGTGAAGTACAAGAGCGAGGTGGGGTGGAGAAAAAGGTAACAAGGTGACAGGGTGACAGGGTAACAGGGTGACAAAGTAATGGGGTAAAAAAAAAGTAGTAAATTCGATAAATCGTAATTCATTTTTATGGCGACTCCCAGATATTTGACAAAATCGCGGTTCAAGCTGGCGCTTGAGTGCGAAACGAAGTTGTTTTACACCAATAAAAAGGAGTATCCCAATAACAAGGTCGATGATCCATTTCTGGAAGCATTGGCTGAAGGCGGGTTCCAGGTTGGGGAGCTGGCCAAGATTTACCATCCTGGCGGTGTGATGATTGAAGAGAGGGATTACGATCGCTCCCTGAAACTCACCCAGGACTTGATGAATCAAGGGCATGCGATTATTTACGAAGCCGCCTTTAAATTCAGGAACCTGTTCATCCGGGCGGATGTGATCGTAAAAACCGGAAACAGGATCGATTTGATCGAGGTAAAGGCAAAGTCCTTTGCCGGGCGGGATTCCATGGATTTTACAAAAAGAAATGGTGAACTTGATAAAGGATGGGCCCCCTATTTGTATGATGTGGCTTTTCAGAAATATGTTATCGAGGGCGCCTATCCTGGTTATGATGTGTATGGTTACCTGATGATGGCGGATAAAAACTCATTGGCAACGGTTGATGGTTTGAATCAGAAGTTCCGCGTGATCAGGGATGGGTCGAGTAATGCAAAGATCGAGATTACAGGGGATGTTTCAAAACCTGCATTGGGGGAGGATATCCTTATAAAAGTAAATATTGATGATCTTCTGGGTCAAATCTATGCAGGTACGGATGGAGCCGGTTTGCTCTCGAAACCTTTTCATGAGCAGGTTCAGCAGTGGGCCGATCAATATGAAAAGGATCAGAAAATCGAGTCGCCGATTGGTAAAAAATGTATCGGTTGTGAATTCAGGTGTTCACCTGAGGAGCGAATGAGCGGAAAAAGTGATGGTTTTCGTGAATGCTGGAAGGCAAAGGCTCATTTCACGGATGATGATTTTCTGAAACCCTCGGTCCTGGAAATCTGGTCATACAACGATAAAGATGATCGCATCGGAGAGGGAAAGTTTTTCATGACTGACATTGGGGATGAAGACATTGGCCAAAGTAAGCCAAAATGCAGCGGGATGGCGAGAAGTGACCGGCAGCGTTTACAGGTGCAGAAGGCAAGTGCAAATGATGACACGATGTTCCTGCTGCAGGATGAATTGAAAGAGGAGATGGACAGCTGGGTATATCCGCTTCACTTTATCGATTTCGAAACCGCCGCGGTGGCGATCCCGTTTTACAGGAACATGCGACCGTATGAGGTTATTGCCTTCCAGTTTTCGCATCATACGGTAGATAAAAATGGCAGGATTGTACATACAGGAGAGTACCTGAATATGGACCGGGGCAAGTTTCCGAATTTTGACTTCATCAGGGAACTAAAGAACCAACTCGATGCTGATGAAGGCACCATATTCCGTTTTGCCACCCATGAGAATACCATTCTGAATACCATCTACAGGCAATTGGTACAATTACCGGGAAACAATATTCCTGACAAGGAAGATCTGCTAGATTTTATCATGTCAATCACCAACTCAACCAAGGGGCAGGCCCGGCAATGGGAAGGTCCCCGGAATATGATTGACCTTTGTGACCTGGTGAAACGCTTTTACTATGATCCTTATACCCACGGATCAAATTCGATAAAAAAGGTATTGCCGGCGGTGCTTAACCGGAGCAAATATTTGCAGGAGAAATATTCAAAGCCTGTTTATGGCACTGATGATATTCCCAGCAGGAACTTTAAAAATCATACCTGGATAAAACAAGAGCACGGGAAGGTGGCGAATCCTTACAAGCAGCTCCCGCCCTTATTTGAGGGTATTGATGAGGCCCAGCTTGCAGACTTCATTACCGATCCGGAACTTGCCGAGGGAGGCGCAGCCATGATGGCTTATGCCAAGATGCAGTTTTCGGAAATGAGTAACCTAGAGCTGACCAAGGTTAAGGAAGGGTTGTTGCGTTATTGTGAACTTGATACTTTCGCGATGGTATTGATTTGGGAGTTTTGGCATAGGGAGATTTACGGGGTGTGAAATGATCAATCACAGCAAGGAGTTTATTTTTGAAAACAATCGTAAATACCTTTTGTTTAAGTATTTAAGCGATAACATCCAAGATGATCTGCATGTCCGGAAAATCATTGAAAGTTATGAGATGGTAAAAATTATTGAGTATTGTGCTTCTTATGGGCCCATTAAACAAGGAACGACATACCATGAATATTATAATCCGGGGACTCCGGAAGGCAAGATCAGTTATTATTACAAGCAGAATGAGGTGACAAAGGAGGAATGGGGGAAGCTATTTTTATAAAAGTTCGGGATTTATCAGTCTGGTCAATCTGTTCATGTCTAATCTGATCCTCCTATGATTTAATAACCACAATCCCGGAATATTGATTCAGGAAATCACCAGATTCAATCATTTTGGTGACAGCGGATAATATCTTTTTAACTTTAGTATTCCTGTCTTTGGGTTGCTCTAAAAATTCGTATGTAGTATATCCTTGAATCATTATATGCGGACCAAAGACATTCACGCTATAATGATCATCAAATCCGCCACAGCCCGGACGACCGATGAGGGTTTCTGTCAGCCCATATTTCATGGCTTGTTCTTTTGTAAATCTTATTTGAGTTATCAGCATAGATGTGTTTTTGATTGTTAATCCTTAATCCTCTTGATAATAAAATCTTGATAAAAAAGAATCTTTGCCAATTCATTTTCATTAAAATTCAGGCCATTGACTTTTTTTTGCAAGAAATTAAGCATGTCAAGCCCCCTTTCAAATATTTCTTTTCTTGTCCATTCAGGTTGTATGCTAATTGCAATTTCATTATAAGATCCGGTCCTGAATCGTTCCTTTTTGTCCAGCCAACTTCGATTACCCAGAGATGAGTTTTTTCCATTTTTCAAGATGGTAAGATTACCAAGAGAATTAATTAACACTTTAGCAGCAATTTTAGCTTGGTCTTCTTCCAGGCCTATTATAAAATTATTCATAACTTCTGGCCAATTCTCACGATACATCTGGGGTATAACATGTTCAATGGTTGTTAAATCAAAGTCTGACAGGTTTATTTTATCATCAGTTTCCTTGGCAAACGCTTTAAGGTAATCTTCATATTCAAATAAAAAATACTTCAGACCGCTCCATTTATGAAACCCTTTAGGTCCTCTTTCATAAGTATATAAGCTATTCATTGATTGAATTAAATTGTCATTAGACAAGGGTTGTTGTAATAATTTGTCTAGTTTAACATTAATCCCGTCAATACTTTCATCCCCGAAGTAAAGGTCACGACCCCAGGATGCGAAGGTTCTTTCATCAATAACTCCTATTCCCGGTATTCTGTTTCTGAAAAGAACTTGTTCTAATTTTCTGAGAATGATTTTAATAGAATCCGCCTCAGCAATATTTAAAAAAATGGACAAAAGGAATACCTTTACCTCCTTACTCCCATCAAGTAATAAAATCTTTTTCAGTAATTTATCATTTGAGTCATGAATTTTATACCAAATTGGTCCAGCCTCTGACAGTTTTATAATGTAGTCTTTTATTTTTTCAAAACTAACAGGCTCTTCTTTTTCTCCACTTTCGTCTTTTTCATATTTTTCGGACCTGTTGCAAAACATTTGAAATACTTTTTCTTCAGCATTATGTTCGGAGAAAACGGCATCTTTAGGTTTTCTGTAAAGAGTTAGATGTGCTGATAGAAATACATCTTCATCTAAATTGATATCTGGATTTTGTGCAAGACAATTATAGATTTTACCCCAGGCATCATTAATGCTTTTTCTTTGCTGGGATTTATCCTCTTTCGAAATATTAGGAAGTTTATGCGATAAATATATAAGACGATTTTTAAGTTTTTCCAGTGTTGATAATGGTTTACCCCTGTTATTCATGGTTTCAAACACTACTTGTATATCCAAGTCCATTTCAATAGGACGCAGATCAAAAAGTAATGATGTTGTTAATTTCTTAAAAAGAATTTCTCTTTGTTCATAGGTCAGATTGGCCAGCTTTTTTTTAAAGAATTCTTTTGCAACCTCCAGATTTTTAGTGTAGAGGTTCCGGACGTTATTGTCTAAAATAACAGAATCGTCTTCAAATATGTTCTTTTTCAAAAACTTGCAATTTTTGTCGGTTTCTGCATAACAAAATTTATAAATCGTGCTATTTCCGGTGGCATTAGTTTTTTTAATATATGTTTTAAATAAATCATCTTTACTTTCGCCACTATGCCCATTCTCTGCTAATTTTAACAGTTCAAAAAGTAAAATACTAAGGGTGGTTAATCTTTGTTGCCCATCGACGACATAATTAAATGTGACACCTGAAAACCAATTTTCATCTTGAGGAGCTGTGATCTGCTCCAAGAAAATAGTACCCGTATAGTGTTTACTATACTCATTGTCAATAAGTTGAATTTCTTCAATATCATCCCACAATTCGGATAATTGTTTTTCACCCCATGCAAAACCTCTCTGGTAATCAGGAATTCTGAATATTTTTCCATTTAGTAATTGAAATAGATTTAGTGCATCCATAATTGATTTTAATTAGAAGTTCTGTTGTTGTATTGTTTCATCATCTTGGATTAAAGGTACCAAACACAGTGATAATCATGCCATTTTTGGTGAATTTTGTTGTAGCAAAAGTATTATTATTGAACGCAGTGTATCTGCATTCAATTTATACCTCAAAAAAAGTGAAGTAAGGAAGGAATAATCCGAAAAACACCTTGATTAGTTATCAGAATTGGACTTTACTTAACAAACCACCCGACCCTCACGTTAACAATCGAGCTAATGGGTAAGCCCACTCGATTATAGGCTGGTATTTAATGTTTTGATGAATTTGCTTGTCACATTTTTAATTTCTGGGTATTGAGCTGACTTTTCATTGGTCGGTTTTTTCAAATACAGATTCCTGTTTATTTCCAGCATGATTGTTTGAACATTTTTGTTCTTTTGGTAATGTTCCAAAGGCACAATGGATCCTTTGTATGGCCGATCAATTCCCAAGGAGTAACCTTTTGTTCTGAAAAAATCTATCGATACATCTATTAAATATTTTGGTGTATGATAGGGATCAGTACCGATGTTGAAATCCGGCCTATTGCGCGTTTGATCCTGATCTCTTTTTAATGGTTTACCTGGATAAGTGTGGCAGTCAATAATTAATGCCTTCCCGAATAGTTGTAATTGGTTGTTTACCTCATCACTAAATATTCTATGATGTTTCCGGTAGTATTCGTTTAAAACCTTTTCTTTTAATTCGGGAGTGACGATTCTTATTATCTCTCCTTCGTCACTTTTTTCATAGAGGACACCCATTCCATATTGAGCCATAACTTCCTGGCTATCGTCAGTAAATCTTTCAGGGTCGCAAAATATTCTCGAAAAGTCGGCTCTTACCATTCTGTCTTCATCAGAAAAGAACAGGTCGTCGGTATACCAATCGGTCAATTTAAGCATTTCATCTGCCAAAAATTGTTCACCAACGGTATACCCATCCATAATAGGAATATTGGTTGATGAATGAGGTATATGAAGGATGACCTGATTTTTCAAAATGTCAGTTTGTTGTTATTAAAGTTGTTATGCCTTTGTGCTTCTTCAATTTTAGTTGTCATTCGTTATTATTTTCAAAAACAATTCAGCCTTATTTTTAATTTCAAATATCATTTTGGGATTTTTATCACTCTCTTTTAAAGCCCAATATTTGTTCTCGTTCCATTTAAATACTCTTTGGTCACCTGAGCTATTTTGTGTTATGAATCCCCAAAACCATAAGTCATCCCAAACTTCAATTTGCTGTCTGGTATATTTTGATTTCAAAGTCTTATTGATATTGTCAAAAGTTACATTTTTAGTGTTATTCAATTTATTGAAAATTGATCTTATTACTACATCAACTGGCAAGTAAAAACCATCGACTTCACTTATTGTATTTGGAACGTCTGTCCATATTTTCAAACTAGCAGAGTAATTCCCGTTATGTAAATGAAAAATACTTTTCGTAAACAAAGCAGCAGTTTTTTCCCCCCAACCGTCTTGTCGTTGCATTCCATTAAATAAGTTCTCAAAACAAACTTGAGGTCTGTCTGGATTTATTTTGGATATAAAATTTGCAAAAGAGTCAAAACAGTTATTTTCAGAGATTATACCTTTATAAAAGTTTGCAAGTTTGTTAATTCTTGGTTGGCTTTGAGTATTTGCAATGTGATAAAGAAGTGAAATTACTTTGTCTTTAGATGTGTCATAAGGTATTAAAACCGATTTGTAAAATCTTTCTTGAAAAGAATGGTTGTATTCTCTGTTTGCGCTTAAAAAATCGAAAATCTCTTTAAGTTTGTTTTCCATTTTATTATTGTTTATGTGTCATAGCATGTTGCCTAACCATTAAGGATTTAATCTGAAAATTACGAAAAAAAATATAACGGAACGAAACGATAATTACTTACAGATAAACACGAGTTGAACAAAGAAGACTGTATCAGTCAAAAAGCTCATCGTTCCCCGGTTCGATCACACAATCCAGTCTCCGTAGGATCACATCCCCATACTCATGCGGCTTGAACAACCCCCTCAGCACATCATCCCGCCTTCATGAATTGCACATAGCGGTATTCCAGTCTCTCCCGATCTGGAAAATCAACCTTGTGTTTGGGTAGAATCAAGCGGTTCCCGTGCATTGATTGCAGGCCATATTTGAGCATGGGGCCGTCGACCTCTTCGAGGATATCTTCGCGCACATGTACATTGTAACCGGGGTTATTGTCGGATATGATATGGGCCGCATCGAGCAATTCACCGTGTTTCAGCCTGCAAAAGGTGCATTGGGTCTGGTATGCCAGAAGCACCCGCTCCCTGAACGACCGCTGATGCAACCTTGTTTTTATCATGGTTGTTGCATAGGCCCTTCGCCAGCGCAAGGCATCGGTTTCCTCGACCATCTCCGGTTGATTTATTGCCTTCATTTCATCCACCTGCACCGTAAAGGTCAACCTGGCCGGATCATCGTGAATGATATAGACCGGGAAGGCCGGAAAATACCGGCCCTTCACCATGCCATTGAAATAGATGAGGGGTTTGCGGAGAGGCGGATTTGATCGTCCATGAAACAAAGCTAAGGAAATAAGTAACAGGGTAACAAGGTGACAAGGCCGTGATACGTGACGCGTGACGCGTGACGGAAAAATTAATAACAGGGGGTTCACCTTTTTGGTTTTGAAGGATTAAGCAGGAAAATGAAATATGGAAACAGATGTCCAAATACAGGTGGAAAGCATTGCCGGATTGATCCATTACATCAGGGGAGAAAAAGTGATTCTTGATGTGGATTTAGCCAGACTCTATGAAGTAGAAGTTAAAACTTTGAAAAGATCTGTAAAGCGTAATTTTAATCGATTCCCGTCCGATTTCATGTTTGAGTTGTCAAAAGAAGAAAATAATAACTTGAGGTACCATATTGGCACCTCAAGTTGGGGAGGATCACGTTATCAGTCATTTGTATTTACAGAACAAGGGGTTGCCATGTTGTCGTCGGTTCTTCATTCTGAAAGGGCCATAACGGTCAACATCGCCATCATGCGTGCGTTCGTTCAAATGCGAAAATTCCTTGAAACGCATAAAGATCTCGCAATGAAGATCGAGGAGCTGGAGCGGACTGTTTCATCGCATGATGATAATATTCAAATGATCTTTGAGACAATCCGGCAAATGATTGAAAAAAAGAGTGAGCCGATGGAACCCGTGGGGTTTAAAATTGCCGGGGGGAAAAGTGGATTTTAGAACACATCCACCTGTGACTTCTCTGATACCTGCTCTGAAATTGCCTCTATAAAGGTTTTGAAGTAGGGTGTTGAATTATGGAAGTCCACAGCATCTTGGTTTTCATATACTTCGTAAAAAATAAAACTTTGAGGATTTCCAACTTCCTGATACAACTTGTAGCATAAACATCCTTGTTCCGTATTGCTATTTTCAACCATTGTTTTCGCCAAAGAAATAAACTGTTCAATGGCTTCTGGCTTTATATTGATTCTGGCATTGATAATTTTTTGCATACAATCGAATGTTGAATTATTTAGATCCTGAACTACCTGATAAAATTGGTGATAACCTTCTTTTCCTGTATTGGCGGTTGGATGGTATCTATTGTAGCCTCTTTCATTTTCAGTAGCCAGGCCATGTTTTTACCCAAAACACGCATAGTTTGCACACCTTCACTGTCCTGGGATACTTCTCCGGCACTTCTACCATGTATGACATTCCAATAATTGGCCGTGGCAACAACCATTTCGGCATAGGTGAGATAGTGATATAAATGATCCAGGGTAGCTGATCCTCCTGTTCTCCTGACTGCCACAACTGCTGCTGCGACCTTATGCCGGAACAGGTTTCCATTTGAACCTGAAACATAAAACAACCTGTCCAAAAAGCATTTCATCGTCCCACCGATGCCTGAATAATGGACTGGTGAGCCAATAATGATTCCATCGGCTGCCTTTATTGTTTGTATCCATTGATTCAGCCCATCGGCTCCAAAGCTGCATTTTTCATCTTTGGTTTCCGCACATTTACCACAAGCCGTGCATCCATGTAACAGCTTATGACCGATATGCAAAATCTCGAATCCGATGCCTTTGGAAATCAATTCATCACCGACCATTTTTAGGGCATGATAGGTGTTGCCTTCTTTTTTCGGACTTCCGTTTATTGCAATTACTTTCATCATAGTGGTTATTTATAGTTTTTCTTACCGTTCATTTCTCACAGTATGTTCACATCAGCCAATCCAATTACTTTCTCAAACTCTGCCTCCGTAACATGGGAGGATATCAAAACCAGATCAAGGGTATCGCCTAACGGAGGTATATAATCAATAGAAATAGGAGCATTAGACTCTGTGGTTCCCATGAAATGGAACTCGTCGTTGACAAGATTCAGGCTGACAGAGAGCTGTTTGGATTTGTCAATTGTAGTCATATGGGTAGTTTTTAGATTAGATTACAGGTCTGATAATAAAACAAATGAACTGTCCCTTGCGATCAGCCAGGGATGGTCAACTCCATCGGCCAGCAGCTCCCTGGGCAAAACATCGCACTGGATCCAGATTTGGCATCAGCTTTATTTTCATTCGAAGGGTATCTTTCGACCTCCTCATCAAGCTGGTCACGTTTATCAGAAAGTAGAAGTAAAAGGTCGCACATCGGATGAAGGAACGACCTTTTACAAATTCTTAGTTAAATTATCTGTTTTTGACAATTTTAACTTTTTGGTTATGGCTTCCTTGAGAAATGTGCAAGATATAGAAACCATCAGTTAAATCATTGGTTATAATAACCGGAACATTTGGTTTTATATCCTTATTAACTTGCAATAGCCTCCCGGTCAGATCGTAAATATTTGCTTCTATAATCTCTACCGACTCTGTTTCTACGATTAAGGTAAAATCCGATTTGAAAGGATTCGGATAAACAATGGTCGATAATGAATTATCTGGTGAAACTAACAGATCCCCCGTCAATTCATTATTTTTGAAACCAATATTGTCACAGGATTTGTTACACTGTCCAAGAAAATCTCCCGGATGGCCCGGAACATGGGCCGGTACCGCATTAACATTTATGGATAATGTCTGGGGATTGCCCTGATTGTGACATATAAAGACCTTGTTATTCTGGTTCGGAACTATATTAGCCTCAATTAATTGTTAGCACTTTTTAAGCTTAAATTTACCAACCTAATGGCAAAACAACAGAGAAAAAGTGCGAAGAAAAAGACCCAGATAGTACTGGAGCTATTGCGTGGCAAACCA
>Ga0247839_1001540_pt1 | contig 37560 bp, 34 predicted proteins | sample LaCruzMarch2015__6_FD_192405 | JGI IMG/M metagenome (GOLD analysis project Ga0247839, IMG submission 192405) | Freshwater microbial communities from meromictic Lake La Cruz, Castile-La Mancha, Spain - LaCruzMarch2015_16m | ecosystem: Environmental > Aquatic > Freshwater > Lake | place: Spain... | reverse complement strand
GTTCGGCATCGTCACGCTGACATTCGAGATGTTCATCAATCCGAACGAGGTCAAGTTCTCGAAGGCCGTCGCCGAACTGGTGATCTGCACGGTGAGACCGCCCTCGCCCTCGGGATCGTAGGTGTAGACGATGTCGGACAAGTCGAAGGTCTGGGTGCGCTCGCGCCCATCGAGAATCACCGCGAGGGGTGTCACGACGTTACCGAGAACCAGGCCGGTGGCGTTGTTGACGACCTGGGCGTACACCGCACGGGTGGTACCCAATCCGGCGTAGGTGAAACTCACCGTTGGTGCACCGACAACCTGCGTGCCCACCGGAACCGTCACCGGAATGTTGATCGCATTGGCCGCCGCGGCGCCACCGCCGAGCGAATACGGAAGATCGCCCAATCCATTGGAACCGCCGAAGAACGGAATGATGGGCAGCAGGCCACCGTCGGCGATTCCTTCGATGTCGGGTTCATCATTGAACGCCGACTCGTACGGCAGGTAGGGCGACTCGTGGTAACCGCCCAACTGATCGAACCACTGGAAGTTCGGAATCGCGGTCGCGAGCGAGCCAGTGCCGGCCACGTACTGGTCCAGCCAGTTCAGACCGTCAGCCAGCAGCCTCACCGCCTGCGCATCGAAGTCGACCGGGTCGTTGCACACGCCGTGGCCACCGCAGAACCAGAACACTTTGGCCGGCACCGAACCCGGGGCCAACGCGTTATACAGATTGCCGAGGATGGCTTCCGCGCTGATCAGTGACTGCTGCAGCGGGAACAGCACATCCACGATGCCCTGCGTCAGCAGTGTCGGGGCCTGCAGCTGGGCGAGCAACGCGGTCGGGCCGCTACTGGCCAGCGTCGCCTGCGCGCTCTCGCTGATCCAGCCGAGCAGGTCACCCGTGAGGATCGCGCGAGGGATCAAGCTGTTGACCCGGGCACCGGTGGTCAGCAGGGACAGATACAGCAGGGATCCGTAGGCGGTCTTGAATGTGTTGTCTGGGTACAGCGAAGAGTTCAGCGAGTTCCATGCGATGTCGGGAACAATCGCGTCGATTCGCGGGTCGGTGGCCGCGGCGGTCAACTGGATGCCGCCGCCGTAGGAACCGCCGACCATACCGACCTTGGGGTCGCCGTCGTCGTTAAGTTCGGCGTCCGTGTCGGAGGCAATCCAGGACACCACCGCGGAGACGTCGCGGCCCTCGTAGAACGGGCTGTCCAGCTGAAGGATTCCGCCGGAGTCGAACTCGCCGCGCGGGGTGACGGTGACCACGTTGTACCCGGCATCGCGCAAGGGTTTGACGCCGAGCGTCTGACCGCCGATGCCGAACTCCGCGTACGGATTCGACTGGCCCGCGCTGGCCAGGCCCGGCATGGAGATCGCCGTGGGCGCGAGGTCGCCGGCCGCGATACCGGCCGCCGGGAAGAAGTTGGTGCTGATATCGACCCCGTCGAACGAGACCACCCGGTAGGTGAACGCCACCGGATCGTTCCCGGGCGCCAGGTCGGCCACATCGACGTCGACGGTGGCCACCACCGAAGCGCCGATCAGCGGGGCCAGCAGATCACCGATCAGCGGCAGCGTCTGAAGCAGATCGATAATCGGCGCGGCGAACATCCCGACGAGCGGGATTCCGGTCAGGAACATGTCGAAATCAGTGACCTCGCGGACCCGCACGCCGAAGGTCTGGGTTCCCTTAGCGTCGCCATCGAGCCAGTTGGCGTAGGGCAGGATCGTGAAACTCTGTTCCGTATTCCCGAGTAGCGGAATCGTTCCCAGGCTGATCTTGCCGCCGAGATCGCCCAGGGCGCAGTTGCTGCCGCAGGTGGCGCCGAGGGCGGTATAGGTCATCATCAAACCGCGCGAACTAACGGCCTCGAGGTAACCCTGGATGATGCCGTCGGCGATGGTCACCGTCGGGTTGACGGTGAGGCTACCGCTGGTCACCGTCGCCGAGGAGGTCACCTGCGCGGTCGGGGCAGTGCGCACGGCCCTGCTGAGCGGTTCGCGGCGAGCGGCGGCCAAGAGCGCCCACGCCGCCGGGGAGTCGGACGGCACCAACGGATCGGTGTCGGCGCCGTCGGAGACACCGTTGTCCGCCTCGGACAGGAACGCCGTCACCTCGTAGGCCTCGACCGGTTCGGGAAGCGGATCGGGCATCGGATCGATGTGCACCCTGATATCGGGCCCGACCGGCTCCGGCAGCTCCACCGCGGACGTGGATTCTTCCTCCGGCGCGGCGCTGTCCGTCGCTGACTCCGGATCCACGACCGCCAGGGCCGCGACGCGGCGGGCCACCCCTGCCGCGGGCGCGGCGATCGACGGGGCGCTCACCTGAGATGACGCGGCATGCGCGCGATCATTGCTCCGGGTGGCCGCACCCCGGTTGGGTCCGGGGTTCGCTCGGCGGGCTGAGGGCTGAGTCCCAGCGGATGGAGATGCAGAGGACGCAGAGGCAGGGGACGCAGAGGCAGGGGACGCAGAGGCAGGGGACGGGGAGTCGGTGGCATCAGCGCCGCGCCTACCGCTATCTGAGGTGTCCGCCCCGGCCACTGCGCCTGTGGAGAACATGGCTGCGCCCACCCCCAGGGCCACCGCCAACCCGCCAACCCGACCAACAAAAAGCGAAGCGCTCATGATTTGTCCTCCCAGGAACTGTGCACGAACTCTAGGCGGACATTAGACCCGTCACCGCCGGGCCATCGGCAAATCCGCGCAATCGGCGAATTCATGTCGCCGAGCGGTCACCTGAGGCGAATTACGCGACGCCGGAGTGCCGAATTCCACGCCGGGAGCGTCGGGGCCCGTGGCGCTTCGGCAAACGCCGAGAAGCACTACCAGATGGCGAAGTCCGTCGAGCCGATCCGGTTCGGCGCCGCGTAGTTGATGTAGACCGGGCCCTGCTGAAACGGGATGTAGCCGGTGTTCATCAACGCAGCGTCATCGACCACCGTCGGACTGTTCGACCCCAGGGTGCTGTAGGAGTACAGCAGCGTCGCGCCGTCGGCGGTGTAGACCGAGATCTTGGTGTTCGTCGGCACCGAGTTCGCACCGCCGATCAGGTACGACGGCAGCGTTCCGTAGACGCCGCCGGAGTCGATGATGGAGTACGCGGTCTGCTTGGGACCATCGTTGACGCTGACCGTGACGTAGGCGTCCGGCGCGCCGGGCACCGACACCCGGGTGGGCAGTGGGTTGGGCCCGAAGACCATGACGCCGAACAATCCGAGTAAGGCGCCCTGATAGAGCAAGAATCCGTCGCTGAGTTCGCCCGGTAGGGCGGCGGTCGGGATGGTGTAGCCGTCCGGGCCCGGGCCGTAGGTGTTCGCACCGACACCGAGGATGCCGACCACCTGGGCCGGTCTCAGGAACTCCTCGAACGCCGCGGCGTCGGCGTCATCGACGATGTTGACGGCGGTCGGCGCGGTGACGGCACCGCCACCGAAGTCGACCGTGGTCACATAGGTGGTGTAGCGGAACGTCTTGGTCAGATCGCCGCTGAAACGGATCTCGCCGGTGGCCACCGGTTCACCGAGATCCCCGGGCGCGGAGTCGCGGGTGATGATCAGACCCGAGGATCCGGTGTCGACGAGCATCGGGTTGCCGGGGCCGTTGTTCACCGAGACATTCACGACCGGTTCGGTGAAGGCCTTCATCTGGACCGGGACGAATGCGTACACCTTGCCGTTGCTGCGGGCCTGGCCGACGAGGGCCTGGGTGGGCGCGACAGTGGCGCCCAGCAGGTTCACCAGTGGCAGCAACAGTGCGGCGCCGGCGAGGCCGGCCTCGGCCATCATCGGCAGTGACATGGTGACCAACAGGTTCACCTGAGTCGCCTGATGGATAAGGGGTATGCCGGCGGTGGTCGCGATCGCCTGGGATGCCGCCGGCATATTGTTCTGCCAGGCCGTCAGTGACCACGCGGCCTCGGCGAGAAAAAGCTGCGGAACGATCGAGGCCACGCCGGCGGCGACATTGCCCGCGCCCCAGGTCTGCTGGTTCAGCAGCGATTGCGCATCGGAGATCTGCTGCATGGCCAGCGCGACCTTGGTGCCCGGCACGATCGGATCCGCCGGCAGGTAGGACGCCATGTTGTACGACGGGTCCGCGCCCGGCGGGGGCGGTGCCGCCGCCGGCAGTGCGGAGGCCGGCTGCGCGGTAGGCAGCGTCGGCAGCGCGGGCAGCGCGGGAAGAGCGGACCGGCCGGTGCCGGCAGCAGTGCGACGGGCGCTAGGCCGTGTGAGAACCGCGTTTGTGGGCGGCGTCGCAACCGGGACATCTGCCGCGGGCACCGACGAACTGGCCGCCGCCGCGGCGGACAGCGGCGAGTTGGCCGCCGCCGCGGCGGACAGCGGCGAGTTGGCCGCCGCGCTGACCGCTTTCGCACGACCCGCCACCGCACGCGATTGGCGTGGAGTCCCGCCGCGGGCGGCGCTTTCCGAGGTGGCGCTCCCCGAGGCGGTTCCCGCTGAGGGAGTGCCTTCCGAGGTGCTGTTCGGCGCAGAACCGGCGTCGGCACCGACGTCCGCCATGGCGATGGCGGTTCCACCAACCATCGCGGCGCCCAGCCCCAACGTGACTGCGGCAGTCCCCAGCCAGGCGTAGGGCCGAATACGGCGGTGTTTCGACACGCGATTACCCCCTCGGTTCGCCATCAACCCACCTTAACGTTTCCTGAGAGTCGATGGTACCGACCGCGCGGGGCGGTCGTCGGATCCGCAGGTCACGCACCCGAGGTGGCTGATCAGGTCGTAGATTCGTCACACATGACCGGTCACGTCCCCTGGCATTCGCCACCTCTGCGCACCGTGACCGGTGCCGGCCGCTTCGCGCCCAGTCCGTCGGCGGATCTGCACCTCGGTAACCTGCGCACGGCAGCACTCGCCTGGTTGTTCGCGCGCTCAACGGGACGGCGATTCCTGATTCGCGTCGAGGACCTCGACGAGCGCACCCACACCGACGTGGCGGGCCGCCAACTCGCCGACCTCTCCGCCATCGGGGTCACCTGGGACGAGGAGCCCCGGTGGCAGTCCGCGCACCGGGCCCGCTACGAGGAGGTGATCGCCGGCCTCACCGGGCGCGAACTGCTCTACGAGTGCTTCTGCAGCCGAAAGGACATCCTCGACGCGCCGCGGGCCCCGCACGCCCCCGAAGGCGCCTACCCGGGAACCTGCCGCGGGTTGACCGACGCGCAGCGCACAGCCAAACGAGACGTCGGCCGCCCACCGGCGCTGCGACTGCGCTCGGAGACCACCACACACACCGTCGATGACCTTGTGTATGGCAGCTACACCGGCATGGTTGACGATTTCGTGCTGCGCCGGGGTGACGGGGTGCCGGCCTACAACCTCGCCGTCGTCGTCGATGACGCGCACTCCGGGATCGACCAGGTGGTGCGCGGCGATGATCTGCTGGCGTCCGCGCCCCGTCAGGCCTATCTGGCCGAGCTGCTCGGCTATCCGCAGCCGGTCTACGCCCACGTTCCGCTGGCGCTGAATGCCGATGGCAAGCGGCTGGCCAAACGCGACGGCGCGGTCACCCTCGGCGAACTCGGGGTCGCACGGGCGTGGATGCTGATCACCGAATCACTGGGCTGGCCGGCGACCGATCTGACCGGACTGCTCGAGCGCTTCGATCCGGCGCGGCTGCCACGACAGCCATGGATCTACCAGCCGGGCTGAGTTCAGGTCGGTAGCTCCAGCTGTCCCCACGGCGAGCCATAGGCGGTCAGCAGTTCCAGGAATGGTTCCGATTTGAAGCATTCCGGCCCGAGCACACCGGTACCGCTCCAGGTGCCGTTGGCCAGAAGTTCCAGCGCCACAACGGGATTGATCGCCGTCTGCCATACCACGCACTGGTGTCCGTATTCGGCCATCGACCACTCGTTGTCCACGACGTGATAGAGGTAGGTCGACCGGGGCTTGCCGTCCTTGCCGGTGCCGGTCACCCACAGACCCGCGCAGGTCTTGCCCTTCATCTGCGGGCCCAAGGCGGCCGGGTTGGGCAGGCACGCCGCGACCACATCGCGCGGGCTGACCTCGACGGCGCCTTTGTCGCTGCCGACCTTCACCGGCTCGGTGCGATCCAGCCCCAGCTTGTGCAGCACCTTGAGGACGTCGATGAACTCCTCGCCGAGGCCGTACTTGAATGTCACTCGCTTGCAGTCGATCCAGCGCGGCATCAGCAGGACTTCCTCGTGCTCGACGTTGACGCACTCCACCGGACCGATGCCGTCGGGGAAGTCGAACACCTCGGGCTCGCTGAAGGGTTCGGTGACGAACCAGCCGCGGTCCTTCTCCCAGATCACCGGTGGGTTCAGGCATTCCTCGATGGTGGTCCAGATGGAGAACGACGGGGCGAACTCGTAGCCCTCGACGGTGAGGTTGGCCCCGTCGCGCACGCCGAGTTCGTCGATGTCGCTGAACAGGGTGTCCGATGCGTAGCGGGCGAAGACGTTGGCCAGACCGGGCTCGACACCCAACCCGACCAGTGCCAGCCGCCCCGCCGCCTTCCACTTGGGCTCCGCGGCGAACTGTTCATCCCCGAGTTTTACCCCGGTCAACTCGTAGGGCTTGTCCGGATGGCGCTGCGAAAGGCTCATCGCCATGTCCAGGTAGTCCGCCCCACCGGCCAGGGCACCGTTGAAGATCGGCATCACGAACCGCGGGTCGACGGCGTTCATCACATGCGTGATGCCGTGCTGGCGAACCAGTGCCGCGACCGCCTCCTCCGACGAGGCGTCGACCGCCGTGGCGGTGAAACGTGCGTCGGCGACGGCGTCGGCCGCCTGCTGGGCGCGGACGTGGTCGTAGTCGGCCACCACGATCTGGTCAAAGAAGTCACGTCGTTTCGCGATCGCACAGAACGCCGACCCGACACCGCCGGCACCGACCAACAGAATCTTCATGCGCGAAAACTACACCGCGACAACCAGGTCGGCCACACCGCGCAGCGTGACATTGGGTTTGTAAGCGGGTTCTGTCGCGAGTCGGGCGTTCGGGAACCGCATGGTCACCGCCGACAACGCCACGTTGGCCTCAAGACGAGCCAACGGCGCGCCCAGGCAGAAGTGCGGGCCGAGACCAAAAGCGAGGTGGCGAATAGCGGCCCTGGTCGGGTCGAATTCGTCAGGTCGCTCGGTCGCTGCGGGGTCGCGGTGGGCGGCGGCCAGCAACAGCATCATGGTTTCCCCGCGGGGAACATCCACCCCGCCGATGCTCATGTCCTCTCCCGCGATTCGGCCGACCAGTTGCACCGGCGGGTCGTAGCGCAGCGTCTCCTCGACGATCGCCGGGGCCCGACTGGAGTCGCGGCCCAGGGCCGCCCAGTGGTCGGGGTGGCGCAGCATCGCCAATACGGCGTTGGCGATCAGATTGACCGTGGTCTCATGACCCGCGACGAGCAACAGGTTGCAGGTGGCGACGATCTCGTCCTCGGTGAGTTGATCCCCGGCCTCCTCGACCGCGATCAGACCCGACATCAGATCCTGGCCCGGATCCGCGCGCCGCCGCCGCAGCAGATCGCGCAGATAGCCGCGCAACCACAGGCCGGCCTCCATCCGCTCCTCGAAACCCTGCGGCTGACCGGTGAACGCGATGAACGGGTCCAGGCCCTGAGCAAGAAGCGCCGAGGCCCAGCTGAACTTGGGTTCATCCTCAATGGGCACGCCAAGTAGGCGGCAGATCACCGCCACCGGCAACGGGTAGGCCAGATCAGCGATGACCTCCAACCGACCCTCGGCACCCACCTTGTCCAGCAGCCCATCAACGAGCGCGGCGATATCAGGCTCAAGTCCGCGAACGACCTTGGGCGAGAAGGCCTTACTGACCAGTTTGCGCAGCCGGGTGTGATCGGGCGGATCAAGGAACAGAAAGCCTGGCGTGCCGAAGGGCCGCGCTTCTTGCCCGGCGGCGATCGCCTGCTGGGCGGCGGTGGACTTGAGCCGGTCGCTGCACGACGACGGGTGACGCAGTACCTCGTCACAGTCGGCGAACGACGAGAAGACCACCAGGTTGGAGTCCGGCAGTTGCAGCGGCCCGTGCTCCCGTAGCTGCCGGTAGATCGGATAGGGGTGGGCCCGGTGGCCGGGGTCGAGCAGGTCGCGCAGCAGCGTCTGCGGAGTCGCGGTCATCTGGCCAGTCTGCCGTAATACCGTCCCAGGAAGTCATCCCGTAACTCCCCGAAGTCACCGGCGCCGATCGCCTCCCGGATCCGGTCCACCAGCGCAATGATGAACCGCTCGTTGTGGATGGTGCACAGCGTTGCGGCAAGGATTTCCTTGGCCTTGAACAGATGGTGGATATAGGCGCGGGTGTAGTTCGCACAGGTGTAGCAGTCGCACTCGGCGTCGATCGGGGTGAAGTCCCGGCGGTATCGGGCACCGGAGATGTTGTACCGGCCGTCCCGCGAGTACACCGCGGCATTGCGTGCCACTCGTGACGGTGAGACGCAGTCGAAGGTGTCCGCACCGGCGGCGATGGCGGCGAACAGGTCATCGGGCTCGCTGATGCCAAGCAGATGCCGCGGCTTGGAGTCGGGTAGCTCTTCGGTGCACCAGCCGATGATGGTGGCCAGGTTCTCCTTCTCCAGCGCTCCCCCGATGCCGTATCCGTCGAATCCGCGGTCGTCGGCGTCGACGATCGATTCCAGTCCGCGGCAGGCCTGCCGGCGAAGATCTTCGTAGTGCGCGCCCTGCACCACACCGAACAGGGCCTGCGCCGGTCGGGTCGGTGCTGCCGAGGCACTGAGCCGGCGGTGCTCGGTCAGGCAGCGCACAGCCCACGCCTGGGTGCGAGCCAGCGACTCTTCCTGGTAGGAGCGAGTGTTCATCAGGGTTGTCAGTTCATCGAAGGCGAAGATGATGTCCGCGCCGAGTTGGTGCTGGATTCCGATGGACACCTCCGGAGTGAACCGGTGGGTGGAACCGTCGAGGTGGCTGATGAACGTGACGCCGTCGTCGTCGACGTGGGACAGCCGCTGTTTGCCCTTGGAGACCAGGTTGTCCGCCTGCTCCCGGTCGGCGTCCGCCATGAGCACCTTGCGGAACCCCGAGCCCAGCGACATGATCTGGAATCCGCCGCTGTCGGTGAACGTCGGTCCCGCCCAGTTCATGAACTGCCCCAGCCCACCGGCCTCAGCGACGATGTCCGGGCCCGGCTGCAGGTAGAGGTGGTAGGCGTTGGCCAGCACCGCCTGGGCGCCGAGTTCGCGCATGGTCTCGGGCAGCACCGCTTTGACCGTCGCCTTGGTGCCGACCGCGACAAATGCCGGCGTGCGGATGCCGCCGTGCGGGGTGTGGATGACCCCACTGCGTCCGCCGGCACCGGGTAATTCAGCCTCGATGTCGAAGAACGCACGCTCGGCCACGGGAGGACTCTATCCAGGAATCGAGGGCTCTCGGTTGCTCAGTGGCCCTTGGCGACCCGCGTCAGGAGGCCGGGCGGCGGCGCGGCGCCGCCGGTTTCTTAGCCGCCGGTTTCTTAGCCGCCGGTTTCTTAGCCGCCGGTTTCTTAGCCGCCGGCATCTGGGCGGCCGTTCCCATCGCACGTTCAAGGTCGGTGAGTGACTCTTCGAGATGACCGAGCAGACGTTGCAGGCTCGGCACGCTGCGCCGGCATCCGACCAGACCGAAGTCGAGGTTGTCGGCATTGTTGGACAGGGTGATGTTGAGCGCCTGGCCGTCCAGCGCGATCGAGAACGGGTAGTTGCCATCCAGCCGAGCGCCGTTCCAGTACAACGGTTCTCGTGAACCAGGCACATTCGAGATCACCAGGTTAAATGGTGGTGCGGCCGCCCCCAACTCCGGGGATATCGCGCCCAGCAGCAAAGGTGAAACGTTGAAAACCGACAGTGCCATCCGTTGGGATTTGGGTAATTGGGAGAACACCTCCTTGTTGCTGCGCATTGAGGCACTCACCGACTCAAGTCGCTTCGCCGGATCAATCAGATCGGTAGCAAGACTGGCAAGCAACGCTCCCACCTGGTTACCGCCACTGGAGTTGACGTCATCACGAAGGCTCACCGGAACCATCGCGATCAACGGTTTATCGGGGAGCGCATTCTGCTCGATCAGATAGGCCCGCAGCGCCCCGCCGCACATGGCCAACACGACGTCATTGACCGTGACGCCGGCCGCCTTCTTGATCGCCAGTATCCGTTCCATCGACCAGGATTGCGCCGCGCACCGTCGCGCACCTCCGATCGGGACGTTCAGGATGGTCCTCGGGGCACCGAACGGCAGCGTCAACTGCTGTTCCATCAGGCCTCTGCGGGCGAGGTTGAACGCCGACGGACCGAATCCGACCGCCGAACGGCCGAGCTGCGCCAGTTCGCCCAGCAGCGATGAACCCGGGGCGGCGACCGTCGGCGGGCGCTCATTGGTACCCCAGGTGACGCGCAACTCGCGGTTCTGCGGGTCGGCGGACAGTGCCCGGCGCATCGCCAGCATGGCGCTGACGCCATCAGCGAGGGCGTGATGAATCTTGGTGTAGACCGCGAAGCGCCCGTCGTTGAGGCCTTCGACCAGGTGGCTCTCCCACAACGGACGGTGGCGGTCGAGCAGGGTTCCGTGCAGTCGCGAGGTCAATTCCAACAATTCACGCACCCGGCCCGGCGACGGCAGTGCCGATCGGCGCAGGTGGTACTCGAGGTCGAGTTTGCGGTCGAAGGCCCAGGTGAGGTTGACGACTCCGCCGAGAAGTTCGGCGGGATGCTTACGGAAGGTCTGGCTGACGTCGTCGCGGCCCACCAGTTGCTGATAGATGTCGCGGAGGTAGTCCGCCCCGGCGCCGGCGGGGGGTTCGAAGACCTGGAGCCCGGCGACGTGCATGGGATGCTCGCGCGACTCAGAGAGGAGAAACATCGCATCTAGCGGGGCTATCAGTTCCACCCGTCCACCCCCTCGTCCCCCCTGAGGTTAGACCACAGCGGGCGCGGCGCTGCTGCCAATCAATGAAAGGTCGCTGATGTTGTAGGCCGTCACCGATGAGTCGGAGATCGCGTAGAGCACGTCGCCGATGCGCACGGTCCGGAACACCGATTGATCGGTGCGGATCTCGCCGAGCACCTCGATCCCGCTCGCGGTGACGCGCATGACCTTCAGCAGTTGCTCGGACCGGTAGGTGCCGGTCTGCGGGTCGTAGCCGCTGGCGTAGACCGGCACGACGAGCAGCCCGTCCTCGGCGGAGTAGAGCAACGCGTGATGGTCGAACTGCGCATCCGAGGACGACCACTGGGTGTTTTCGGTCAGGAACTGTCGGGTGATCTCGGTGAGCTTCGTTGGATCACTGACGTCGAACAGCGTTGCGTGCACGTTGGTGTTCCAACTGCCGGCCTCGCGCTCCTGACCGATGCCCAGCAGCAGACCCTCACCCACGGGCTGCAGGTAGTTGGAAAAGCCCGGAATGATCAGTTCGCCCAGCAGGGTGGGGGCAGTCGGATCACTGAGATCGATCGCGAACAACGGATCGGTCTGCAGGAAGGTGACAAGGTAGGCGGTGTCCCCGACGAACCGGGCCGCGTACAGATGCTCGCCCGGCGCCAAACCGGTGAGGCTACCTACCACGTCGAGGGTGTCACCGGCGGTGTCGAGCACGTAGACACCGTTGTCGTTCCGAGTGGTCCAGGTGCCGTTGATCAACTGGGAAGCGTTGGTGTGCGTCGCGACATTGAGGTGGCCGTTGTGTTCTTCCATCGCGAACTGATTGAGCAGGGTGCCGGACACCACACCACTTGCCTGCCACGCGACCTGCGTGCCGGCGATGACGAACCGGTCGATGCGGGTGTTGTCGGCCGACCCGGTCTCGGTGTATTGGTACTCCTGGGTGCCCACATACATTGCACCCTGGGTCATGTACACGGTGTTGTTCCCGGAGGCCACCATGGCGCCCACACTGTCGGCGAAAGCCGCGCCGGTTGAACCGGTTGAGTCCACCGACACCAATGTGAGCACCGACTGCGCGCCTTCGGTGTGCGGGCGCACGATGTCGGTTGCACCGGCAACGACGCCAAGATCTACCGAATTCCCTTCGGCATCAACGCTGTAGGCGTGCGGCAGGGACAGTTCCACAATCTGATCGCCGACCCGCGCAACGTACTGATCCCAGGTCTCGTAGGTCCGATAGGCGGTGATGGTCGGTTCCCATCGACCCGGCTTCATGAGGAGATCGGCCTGGCCGTCGACGGGTTCAGAGGTATCCGGCGTGACCGGGGTATCGATGTAGTTCGGCGCGGGCAGATCCAATCCCCGTTGCAACACCAGGTACACCACACCGTCGACGGACCGCGCCTCCTGGTATCGACCGTCGAACATCGTCTGCGTCACCACCGTCGGCGCGGTTCGATCGGTGACGTCGTACACCGTCACCGTGGTCTGCGGATCCATCGCCCACCACGGACCCCACGCCATCCGCACCATCGGCGCCATCGGGCCGTACCAGCCGTAGCCCGATTGGGTGATCACCGTCAATCGGTCGCCTGCCAGGAACTGGCCGACGACGTTTCCGGACAGCGGCGTCTGGTAGGCGACTGTCAGATCGGTACCGACGATCTGCAACTGCCCGTTGTGTGCGACGTAGAGGTATTGGCCGTCGGTTTCGACGAAGTCCGCCTCATCGACACCGTTGACCTGAGTGTTGGTTCCCGAGGTGATCCCGGTGCCGGCGGCGACGCCGTCCAATTTGAGGTAGTAGTAGTCCGGCCACGGTCCGCCGTTGCCGTACACCGGGACGGTCTGGCCGAAGAGGCTGCCGTACTGCTGCATGGCCAGACCCAACAGATAGTCGCGTAATTCCTCGTCGGTGTAGTACGCACCGGTGGCCGTGGTGCCCTGGCCGGTTGTCTGTCCGGGATTCAGCGTGGGGAACAGATTGATCAGCGTCCGCCGGACCAGCAGCAGTGCGCCTTCGAACAATTCAGTGACCGGGTTGGCGGGCAACCCTGACGCCCAGTTCGTCGCTGAGGTGAGGAACCCGGAGATCATCGTGCCCATCGCCAACGCTGGGTCGGCCGGGGGCCGGACCGCAGCGGCCTGCGCGCTTCGCGCGGCACGCACCGCCCGGGCCGGCGTGCGGGCGGGAAGCGCAGAAGCGATCGCGGCTGCCGGGGTGAGGGTCGGCACCGACGGCGTGAACACCGACGGGAGGCTTGCCGGGCCGGCGGGACTGCTCGCGGTGGCCGCCGCGGTCGGCGACGCCTGCTGAGGAGGGCTGCCGACGATCGCCGGGGTGGAGTCCGAATCGGCGGGCCGGGTGCGCCGCGGCGCGGGCAGTGGTCGCACGCTGATCGTCTCGGCGCTTGCGGCCGGTTCCGCCGCCGGGCTCAAACCCCGCCGCGTAGCCCGCCTGCCGGGTGCCGGTGACTGCTCCGCATCACCGGATCCCGACGCTCGCGTTGGGTTTGCTGGACCAGCCGGCGTGGGCGCCGACACCGACGGGCTGTCATCTTCGCTGGGGGTTGCGCCAGCGATCCCCGCGCCGGGGGTCGCAGAAAGTGCCAGCCCAACGACAAATACCGCTGCTCCCGCGCGCGCGCCTGGCGGCTTGACCGACATTGATTACTCCCGTGGCCGCTAATTGCTGAAATTTTGCTGAGATTGCTAACAACCATAGCTGCGGGGGTCTGCCCACGTCAATGCGGTGATGTGCGCCGAAACAGAACCACCACGGCCGCGGCGGCACTCAGGGCGATCAGCGCCATGATCAGATTCATCGCGTCCGCCGCCTCTAACACGCTGGAGGTCGCTTCGGAGATCACCTTCTGCGTGAGGCTCGGGTCCAGTGCCGGGCCGATCGGCGCGGAATCCCCGGCGCTCAGGAGCGCACCTGCCTGTTCAGCGGTGATCCCGGTGCCCGCCAGATCTGGCCCGAGGTCGAGGTAGGACGCGGCGATGGCGACCATGGCGAACAGCGACGCACCCAGTCCGTTGAAGCTTGATCCCACCGCGGCTTTGACCGCCGAGACCACACCGCCAAGTTCCGGCGGCGCACTGGACATCATGACCGTCGTCTGCGGTGTCTGCACGATCGCGCCGCCGACCATCATCAGCGCCATTACGGCCCCGACTGCGACGATCGGGGTGTCCAGCCCGAACAACAGTCGCAACAGCAGGCTCACCGCCAGCACCGACAGGCCAGCCACGAGGACAGCGCAGTCCCCGATCCGGGCCGTGACCCGGCCGGCGCCGAGGGCGGCCAAGGCGGACAGCAGCGTTGCCGGGATCATCAGGACGGCGACGATCCAGGTCGGTTGATCACGGATGACCACCAGATAGAAGATGATCATGATCCCCGATCCGCCCTGCACCAGATTGTTGGCGGCGCCCGCGGTCACCGCGGCGGTGAACCGCAGCGATCGGAAGATCCCCAGATCCAGCGCTGGATGGTCGCTGCGCGTTTCCCACCACAGGAACGCGGTGCCCGCGATGGTCCCGACAAGTAGTGGTGCGATGGCGCCGGGGTGCACTCCGCTGTTCAACTCGGCCGTGCCGTACATCACGCCGACAAGTGCGACCGCCACCAGTAGTAGGCCGAGAACGTCGATACCGCGGTGCGATCGGTGCGTCTCCGGCACGTAACGCACGGTGATCGCCACAACAATGATCGCCAGAACGGGTGTGACGAGCGCTCCGGCGCGCCATCCGAGGCGTTCGGCCAGCAGCCCACCCGCCGTTCCCGGAAGCACGCCGAGGACATAGATCACGGCGAGAAACCAGGCGATCGCGATCGCGCGTTTTTCGGGCGGGAAGACCGCGTTGATAATGGCCAGTGACAGGGCGCTCGTCAACGCGAACGCCACCCCGATCCCGGCCCGGGCAATCAACAGCACGACGACGTTGGGCGCGAGGGCCCCGAGCATCCCGAACACCGCCGCGCCGGATGCGCCGATGAGGAACATTCGTCTCATCCCGTACCGGTCGCCCAGCACGCCGGCCCCCAACACTGAGGCGGCCAGGGTCAGGGTGGCCAGCGACGACACGATGATGGCCATGCTCGGGGAGATCTGCAGTCCGGTGCGAATCAGGGAGATGTTCGCCGACAGGATTCTCAGATCACCCAGGACGACGGCGCTTCCCAGACCCATGGCCAGCGTTGCCATGACAGCAGCTGAGCCGCTGACCTGTTCTTGCTGACGCATCCAGGCGATGTTAGTCCGGCAGTGTCGCCACGCGTCGCCGCGCGAAGGTGGCAGTGCAGCCGGGTGGTGATGGCGGTGGCGGAGGGATTTGAACCCTCGGACGGGGGTTACCCGTCACACGCTTTCGAGGCGTGCTCCTTAGGCCGCTCGGACACGCCACCGCGGGAAATCCTACGGTCCGGCGCCGACTAGCCCAAATCGCGGTGGGCGGCGAAAAAGTCCGCCAGGAGATCCGCGCATTCGTCGGCCAAGACCCCGCCGCGCACGTCGGGCCGGTGCGTCAGGCGCCGGTCGCGCACCACGTCCCACAGCGAGCCGACCGCGCCGGTCTTGGGCTCCCACGCCCCGAACACGACCCGGGCCACCCGCGCCATCACCAGCGCGCCGGCACACATGGTGCAGGGTTCCACCGTCACCGCCAGGGTGGCACCGTCGAGTCGCCAGCCTTCGCCGCGCACCGCGGCGGCGGCCCGCAACGCCACAATCTCGGCGTGGGCAGTCGGGTCGCCGAGTGCCTCGCGGGCGTTGGCGGCGCGGGACAACTCCACGCCGTCGGAGCCGACGACCACAGCCCCGATGGGCACGTCATCGGGTCCGGCGGCCCGGGCTGCAGCGATGGCCGCGCGGATCAGGGCCTCGTCGGCCTCGCCGGAGAACCCGCTCACCGATCGAGGCGGTCGAGGACCGCCGCGAATTCCTCGGCGAATCCCATCTCCCGGGCGATCCGGCCCAACTGCTCATCGGCATAGAGGTCGGTTTCGTCGAGGATCACACTGAGTACCGCATTGGGCAACCCGACATCGGCAAGCACCCCCAGGTCGCCCTCCTCGAAGGGATCAGCGTCCTCGAGGTCCTCCGTCGCGATGTCGGCGTCAAGTTTCTCCAGCGCCTCGGCCGCGATGTCGTAGTCCAGCGCCGCGGTGGCATCGGAGAGCAGCAGCAGGGTGCCCGACGGCGCAGGCCGGACAATCAGGAAGAACTCGTCGTCAATGTCGAGCAGTCCGAACACCGCTCCGGCGCTTCGCAATTCCCGCAGCTCTGTCTCAGCAACCGCGAGGCTGGTCAGCGCCTGCGGGCTCATCGGGGAACATCGCCAGGTCGCATTCTCGTGGACCACGGCCACAGCAAAGCCTTCCGGGGTGTCCCCGGCAACCGGTGTCCCCGGCTCGCGACCAGCCCGCTGTGCCTCCATGGGCGCTTACGGTAGTCGCTGAACGGAGAAGTTGACTAGCTCCCGGTTTAACTGCCGGACGGATGTGCCAACCTGGGAAGCGTGACCAAGACCCCGGTGTGCGTACTCGGACTCGGCCTCATCGGTGGATCGGTGTTGCGGGCCGCGGTGGCGGCGGGCCGGGAGGCGCTGGGCTATAACCGGTCAGCGCAGGGATCCCAGGCAGCCGAATCCGACGGCTTTACCGCCACCACCGACCTCGCGGAGGCGTTGGCGTGGGCCGCGAACCATGACGCGCTGATCGTGCTGGCGGTTCCGATGCCCGCGGTCGAAGCGTTGCTTCCCCGGGTCAAGCAACTCGCCGACGGCTGTCCGCTGACCGACGTCATCGGCGTCAAGGGCGCGGTGCTGGGGTTGGTGGCGGCGGCCGGATTGCTCGACCGCTACGTCGGCGGCCATCCGATGGCCGGCACCGCGCACTCGGGCTGGTCGGCCGGGAATGCCGCTCTCTTCCGCGGGGCGCCCTGGGTGATCAGTGTGGACAGCCACGTCGACGCCGCGGTCTTCGCACAGGTGATGCATCTGGCCCTGGACTGCGGTGCGGTGGTGGTACCGGCGAAGTCCGGCGAGCATGACACGGCGGTGGCGGCGATCTCGCATCTGCCGCATCTGCTCGCCGAGGCGCTGGCCTCAACCGCCGGCAATGTTCCGCTGGCCTTCGCGCTGGCGGCCGGATCCTTCCGCGACGGCACCCGGGTCGCGGGAACTGCCCCTGAATTGGTGCGGGCGATGTGTGAAGCGAATGCAGAAGAGCTGATCCCCACCCTCGACCATGCGCTGGAGTTGCTGCATCGGACCCGTAACACCCTGGCGGACAACGGATCGGTCGCCGAGTTGGTCAATAACGGCCACGCCGCGCACGTCCGTTTCGAGAGCTTCTCCCGGCCCGAGATTCTCACCGTTGTGATCGGCGAGGAACACTGGCGGGAGGAACTTGCCGCGGCCGGGCGTGCCGGCGCGGTGATCAGATCCGCTCTGCCAAGCCGGGATAGTCGAGAATGAACCCGTCGTCATCAACGACGATGGTGGTGTCGGCGACCGGGGAAACGAGTTTGATTCCGCCGCCGCTCTCCGGACCCGGACTGCTGTAGCTGATCGTGGCCGGACCGACCGTCAGTTCCGGCAGGTTCACGTAAACCAGCGGCAGCGTCACCGAGTCGGCGTTGCGGTGCAACCCGACGCGGCGGATGGGCAGGGCGTTGAAAAACGGGCTCAGGACGACGTCGACGTCGACGGCGCCCTCATAGCTGTCCCGGGACTGGCCCTCATGGTCGGTGATGAGCCACATGTTCTCCTCGTCGCGGGAGATCGACAACTGCCGATCCCGTTCGGCGACGCTGACGGTCAGTGATAGCCGATTGGTGGCGCCGTTGTCATCAGTCACCAGGTCGTAGGAGGCGCTGAAAGCCGGGTGCGCTGCGGTCGCGGCCGCGGCGATTCGCCCGTGGGCCTTGATCCGGTTCCCGGAAAGCTGAACCCGGGTGGATTCGATCCGCGTGTCGTCGTGGGATCGCCAGGTCAGGATCGCCGGCCACGCACTCGCGGTCGCAACATCGTCGGAACTCACCACCCTTCTACGGTAGGCGACGCGCCGCCTCCGGGGGGTGCGGGGTCTCTGCCGCTGTAATCGGGCGTCCGGCGCGGCGGCCCGATCTCCAGTCGCATCTCGTCATCGACAAGCGGCTGCGGAATGCGGCGTCGCAGCCGGCCGGATCCGGGCATCGAGACCCACACGGCGGCGGCCAGCACCGCGTCGAGAAGCAACGCCAGCGCCGTCACCAGTAACGCCCCGACCAACGCGATATGGAATTGCCGAACCTTGATCCCGTCAATCAGGTATCGGCCCAACCCGCCGAGGCTGGCGTAGGCAGCCACCGTCGCGGTGGCGACGATCTGCAGAGTCGCGGTGCGCAGGCCGCCCAGGATCAACGGCATCGCCGTGGGGATTTCCACCCGGGTGAGCACCCGGGCCTCGGTCATTCCCATCGACCGGGCGGCGTCGACGACGTTCGGGTCCACGTTGGCGATACCCGCATAGGTGCCGGCCAGCAGGGGGGGCACGCCGAGCAGGGTCAGCGCGACCGTCGGCGGCAGCAGTCCCAGCCCCCACAGCAATACCCCGAGCAGCAGGATGCCCAGCGTCGGCAGCGCCCGCAGGGCGTTGACGCCGGTCACCACCAGGAGCGCGCCCCGTCCGGTGTGTCCGATGATCAGACCGATCGGGATCGCGATCAGTGCCGAGACCGCAACGGCCACAACGGTGTACTGCAAGTGCTCGAGGATGCGCGCGCCCAGTCCGGCAGGACCGGCCCAGTTCTCGGCGGAGAAGATGTATTGCAAGGCTTGTTGCAGAAAGTTCATGTCGCCGGCACCCGCCGCGCCCAGGGCGTGAGGAGCCGACCGGCCAGCACGATGATCAGGTCGATGAGGATTGCCAGGACGAAGATCACCATGATTCCGGCGACGATCTGGTCGCTCTTGTCGGCCTGGTAGCCCTCGGTGAACCACGTTCCCAATCCGCCGATGCCGATCACCGAACCCACGGCGACCATCGAGATGTTGGTCACCGCCACCACCCGCAGACCCGCGACCAATACCGGAATGGACAGCGGTAGCTCGACTTTGAGCAGCTGACCCACTCGCGTATAGCCGACGGCGCGAGCCGCGTCCCGGACGCTGCCCGGGACTGCATCGAGGGCTTCGGGAACCGCGCGCACCAGTAGGGCGGTCGTGTAGAGCGTCAGCGCGACGATGACGTTCGCTTCGTCGAGGATGCGGGTCGGGATGATCAGCGGCAACGCCACGAACAACGCCAGCGAAGGAATTGTGAAAACGAGGCTGGCAGTGAAGGTGCTCAGACGCCGAAGCGCCCGGTGGCGCCACACCAACGCACCCAACGGCACCGCGATCAGTAGGCCGAGGATGACCGGGATCAGCGAGAGTCGCAAGTGAATCAGCGTCAGCGCCCACGCGGTGTCGAGATGGCTCAGCAGATAGTTCACTGCTGTTAGTCCGTTGTCGGCGGTGGCGCTTGACGTTGCGCGGCGAGTGCACTGATGACGTCGTCGGCGAGGACGCCGCCGGCGACCGCACCGAATTCATCGACGGCCACCCCTACCCCTGACGGCGAGGACAGCGCCGCGTCGAGTGCGGACCGCAGCGTTCCGTCCGCAGGATGAAAGAGCGAACCACCCGCAGTGACGCTGTCGTAGATTTCGCTACCGGCGCGGTGCCGGTCAACCCCACCGGCGTCGATCCATCCGAACGGTGAGCCGTCTTCGCGGACGACGAGCCGCCACTCGCCCGGCATCAGATCAGCAGAATCGATCTCATCGGAGTTCAGCGTCGCAATGTGCTGCAACACAAGGCCTGACGCGCTTGAGAATTGTAGGGCGCGGTAGCCGCGGTCGGCACCGATGAATCCCGAAACGAAGTCGTTGGCGGGGTTGGACAACAAACGAGCCGGCGCGTCGTACTGCTGAAGCGAACCCCCGGAACTGAAGACGGCCACCGCATCGCCGAGTTTGATCGCCTCGTCGATGTCGTGGGTCACGAAAACGATGGTCTTGCGCAACTCGCCCTGCAAACGCAACATCTCGGCTTGGAGTTCGTCGCGGACCACCGGATCGACCGCCGAGAAAGGTTCATCCATCAGCAGGATCGGCGGATCGGCGGCCAGTGCCCGCGCCACCCCGACACGTTGCTGCTGACCACCGGAGAGTTGCCCCGGATATCGCTCGCCCAGTTTCGGGTCCAGGCCCACCCGCGCCAAAACGTCGTAGGCCGCCCGGCGTGCCGCCCGCCGGGACTGTCCCTTGAGTACCGGAACACATGCCACGTTGTCGATCACCCGCTGATGCGGCATCAGACCGCCGCTTTGAATGACGTAACCGATGCCCAGTCGCAACGTGACCGGATCGACCGTCGACACATCCTGGCCGGCGAGGGTGACCACTCCCGTGGTCGGCGCGACCATCCGGTTGATCATCCGCATCGAGGTGGTCTTTCCGCATCCCGATGGCCCGACGAAAACAGTGAGGCTGCCTTCGGGGATCTCCAGATTCAGGCTGTCGACTGCCACGGTGCCGTCGGGATATCGCTTGGAGACATCGGTGAAGGTGATCATTTACTTGCCGACCGGCTTGTCGAACCCGTTTTCGAGTACCCACTTGCGGGCCGCCTCGTCAGGGTCGACACCGGAGTTGCCCGTCACCGCGGCATTGAGTTCGGTGAGGCCCTTGGTGGTCAACTCGGCCGATACCGCATCAAGAACGGTTTTGATTTCAGTCGACTTCTTCGCAGAACTGATCAGCGGCACCACGTTGCCGGGCAGGAAGTTGTTTTTGGGATCGCTAAGCACCACGAGTTTGTTCTGTGGAATCGCCGGTGATGTGCTGAAGATGTTCGCGGCGGTGACGGTGCCGTCGAGGAGCGCACGGACCGTCGCTGGGCCGCCGCCGTCGCTGATGGCGACGAAGTTCGCCGCCGTGATGTCCAGGTCGTACTTGGCCTTGAGGCCGGCCAACCCCACGGCGCGCTGCAGGAATTCCGACGGCGCGCCGAACTTCACCTGTGCCGAATACGGCGCCAGATCGGCGATCGTCGTCAGTTTCCACCTGTTGGCGGTCGCCTCGGTCACGGTCACCGTGTCGGTGTCGTTGGCCGGGGCCGGGGTGAGGATCGACAGATCGCCCGGAAGCTTCCGCTGCAATGCCGACTCCACCCGATCGGGGATGGTGACCGTGCTGGTCGGGTCGAAGTACTGAAGCAGGTTGCCGGTGTAGTCCGGCACCAGATCTATCGAATGGTCCAGCAGTGCCGGGATATAGGTCTCCCGGCTGCCGATGCCCAGCTTGCGCACCACGGTGAAGTCATTGGCCTCCAGCGCCTGGGCGTAGATCTCGGCGACGATCTTCGACTCCGGGAAGTCCGCGGATCCGACCACCAGCGACTTCATGTCCGCAGAGAGCGGCCCGCCACCGAGGGGGTTGGAACTGCCGCAGCCGCCGGCCGTGCCCAACGCGATCACCAGCGCTAACGCAACCACGAGGCGCCGCCTGGAGGGGTTCATCATCGTCCTCTCACCACCGCTGTCAGCATGGCCCTACCGGGAAACCTTGCCGCCACGACACTATCGGCTCGGCTCGTCGCCGTTATCGTCTCGTTGCCGGTTTGGTTGTTTCCTTCCGGTCCTCGAACGGCCAAGATAGTCCGATGAGCAACGAACCCCATCTTTCCCAGGGCGAACCGTTGCCGCCGGTGGCGGCGGATCCCGGCAACGCCCACCTGCCCGATCCGGCCTCGGAGGTGAAGTTCACCCGTGCTGCCGCACTGTGGACGTCGCTGATCCTCGGATTCCTCATCTTGATCGTGCTTCTGGTTTTCATCACCCAGAACACGGCCTCGACGCCGTTCACCTTCCTGGGTTGGCACTGGGACCTGCCGTTGGGCGTGGCGATCCTGCTGGCGGCAGTCTGCGGCGGCCTGATCACCGCACTGGTCAGCGCGGCACGGATGTTCCAGTTGCGGCGGGCAGCGAAGAAGAACCTGGAGGCTGCTCGCGGGCGTTAGCTACGAGCGCGCCCGCGGCAGCAGGTCCCAGACGTGCTCGACACCGTTAATGCCGGCCACCGAGACATTCCCCGTACGGGAGTAGCGCAGTGCGGTCACCGAGGTGTAGTCGATGGGAAACGAGAGCAGCTTGGCCGTGCCGAGAACCTCGTGCAGAACCACGTTGATCACTCCCCCGTGGCTGAATACCGCGACGGTGTCGGCATGATCAGCTGTCGCCACGATGTCGGTCAGCGCGGCGCGGATCCGTTCGCGGAACCCGTCGACGTCCACCGCCCCGGGTAACTCGCCGGCTGCCATCTTCGCCCAGTCCTGCGGCCGTTCGGTTCGCACCTGCTCCAGCGGCATGTACTGCGATAGGCCGCGGTCGTATTCGGCGAGACGCTCGTCGATGTCCACGGTCATCGCCCGCTCCCCGGCGACCGGCTGCGCGGTCTGCAGCGCCCGGCGCTGCGGGCTGGAGACCAGCCGCCGGAGGGGAAAACGGGCCAGCGCCTCAGGCAGCCGCCGGGCTTGTTCCCACCCCTGTTCGGTCAGTTCGGGATCGGAGCCCTCGCCGGCTTCAGTGCGCAGCGGCAGCGCATGCCGGATCAGCAGGAGCAGCATGGGTGCAACGATAAGGTGCCTCCAATGAGCGGCGACACGAGCTACCCGAGGGATCTATTCGACCTCACCGACCGGGTGGTGCTGATCACCGGCGGTAGCCGCGGGCTGGGCCGCGAGATGGCGTTCGCCGCGGCCCGTTGCGGTGCGGATGTGGTGATCGCCAGTCGCAAGTACGAGAACTGCGTCGACACCGCAGCCGCGATCGAGGACGAAACCGGCCGTGTGGCAATGCCGTATGCCGTCCACGTCGGCCGGTGGGACGAACTCGATCCCCTCATGGACGCCGTTTACGACCGGTTCGGCAAGCTCGACGTTCTGGTCAACAACGCCGGCATGTCACCGACCTACGACAGCCTCGCCGACGTCACCGAGAGGCTGTTCGACACGGTGGTCAACCTCAATCTCAAGGGTCCGTTCCGGCTATCGGTCCTGGCCGGCGAGCGGATGGTCGCCGACGGTGGCGGGGTGATCATCAACGTCAGTACACATGGTTCGCTGCGACCGCATCCGTCGTTTCTGCCGTACGCGGCAGCGAAGGCGGGCCTCAACGCACTCACCGAGGGCCTTGCGGTCGCCTACGGGCCGACAGTGCGGGTCAACACCTTGATGCCCGGCCCGTTTCTGACCGACGTCAGCAAGGCATGGAACCTCGCAGAACTCAATCCGTTCTCCCGACACCCACTGGAACGTGCCGGAGAACCCTCCGAGATCGTCGGCGCCGCACTCTTCCTCATGTCGGACGCCTCCAGTTTCACCACCGGTTCGATCCTGCGCGCCGACGGCGGCCTGCCCGGCTGATCGTTACGGGGTGATGATGCTGAAGCCTGGATTCGGTGCGTCGAGCACCCCGAGGAGGGACTGCAGGGCACCGGCGTCGCCGGTGACCGTCAGGCCGGGTGAGTCGAAATCGCCTGCCGCGGCTGCCATCAGCCGCATCTTGGTCGCCAGCGTCACGGTGGCGGTCGCGGTCGACACCTCTGCGGGGCGTTTGCGTTGGACCAGCACTCCGTTGCGTAGCGTCAACCGGTAGTTGGAGCCAAGGTCGGCGAACGTCACGTCGAGTGCCAGATCAAGATCCCAGGCGCGCGGACCGTTGACCGAGATCGCCAGGATGTCGAACATCTGCTCCGGGGTGAGTTGACTCAGCATCGTCGGTGACGTGGTGTTGACCGGGGTGCCGAAGTTGCCGTCACGAAGTTCGGTGGCACCGGACAGGAAGAAGTTGCGCCATGTCGCACACTCAGCGCCGTAGCCCATCTGTTCAAGGGTCTCGGCATACAGTTCCCGCGCTGTGGAGTTATTCTCGTCGGTGAAGACGGCATGGTCCAACAGCGTTGCTGCCCAACGGAAATCGCCGGAATCAAACGCCTCGCGGGCAATGTCGATCACCCGGTCGATACCACCCATCGCTGCCACGTAGCGCGGCGCTGCCGCCTCGGGCGGATGCTGCCACAGCCGGCCCGGGTTGCCATCGAACCAGCCCATATAGCGCTGGTAGACCGCCTTGACATTGTGGCTGACCGATCCGTAATAACCGTGGGTGTGCCAGGCCTGTTCCAGCGCCGGTGGCATGGCGAAGTTCTCGGCGATCTCGATGCCGGTGTAGCCCTGGTTGAGTTGGCGCAGAGTCTGGTCATGCAGATAGGCATAGAGATCGCGTTGCAGGCCGAGGAATTCCCCGATGCGCTCGCGGCCCCAGGTGGGCCAGTGGTGAGAGGCGAACGCGACATCGGTGCGATCAGCGAAGGTGTCGATGGCCTCGGTCAGATACCCCGACCAGGCTCGCGGGTCACGCACCAGTGCGCCCCGCAGGGTCAGCAGATTATGCAGATTGTGGGTGGCGTTCTCGGCCATGCACAGCGCCCGGAACTTCGGAAAGTAGAAGTGCATTTCAGCTGGCGCCTCGGTCCCGGGTGCCATCTGGAACTCGATCTGGACACCATCAATGACGTGCATCTCTCCGGTGGTGGTGATGTCGAGGGTCGGCACGATGACCGCGATCTCGCCGGTCGAGGTGTTCTGCCCAAGTCCGCACCCAACCTGGCCGCGCGGGCCGCGGTCGAGCAGGGTGCCGTACATATAGGTAGCCCGCCGGGTCATCGCCGTACCCGCGTAGACGTTCTCTTGCACGGCATGTGAGACGAAGCCTTCCGGCGCCAGTACCGCGACCGTGCCGGCATCCACGTCGGCCTGGGTCGTCACGCCCAGCACACCGCCGAAGTGATCGACGTGGCTGTGGGTGTAGATCACCGCGACGACAGGTCGGTCACCGCGGTGGGCGCGGTACAGCGCCAAGGCGGCGGCCGCGGTTTCGGTGCAGATCAGTGGATCGATCACGATGATCCCGGTATCACCTTCGACGAAGGTGACGTTGGACAGGTCCAGGCCGCGGACCTGATAGATGCCTTCGACCACTTCATAGAGGCCCTGTTTGGCAGCCAGTGTGGATTGACGCCACAGGCTCGGATGGACACTCGGCGGAGCGGCGTCGCGCAGGAAGGAATACGCATCGTTGTCCCAGACCACTCGGCCGTCGGCGGCCTTGACGACGCAAGGTTCCAGTCGGCCCAGGAATCCCCGGTCGGCGTCCTCGAAATCGCGGCTGTCACCGAAGGGCAGCGACGTCATGTGCTCGGTGTTGGCGGACGTGATCACCGCGGTCGGGGCTTTGGCTTCCATAACAGCGAATTGTTCCCCGATATCGGCAATTGCGCCATGATGGGCGCCGATGCGCGCGTTACTGCCGGGCCTGACCCGAGCCAACTTGGGCAACGAGGTGCTGGCCGGGCTGACCCTGCTGGCCATCGCGTTGCCGTTGAACATCGGCTACGCCCAGATCGCGGGACTGCCGCCGACCGCCGGACTCTACGCATTGGTACTGCCGTCGGTGCTGTTCGCCCTGTTGGCGTCGTCGCGACACCTGGTGGCCGCCCCGGATGCCGCCGCGGCCGCACTGGTGGGTTCGGCACTGTCCGGAGTTGCCGTGGCCGGCACCGGCCAGTACGCCGCGATGGCCGCCGCCCAGGCGATCGTCGGCGGACTTCTCTTCGTGGCATGTGCGGTGTTCAAACTCGGCTTTCTCGCCGATTTTCTGTCCAAGCCGATCCTGATCGGCTTCGTCGGTGGATTGGCCACCGATATCCTGCTCAGCCAGATCGCCAAGATGATGGGCATCAAGGTCGACAGCGGGGCGGACTTCTTTGAACGGCTCATCCAACTACTGAACCGACTCGGCTCGGTGCACTGGTGGTCGCTGGGGTTGAGCATCGCGGTGATCGCGGTGTTCCTACCGGCCCAGCGGCGCCTGCCCACGGTGCCGTGGGCGCTGATCGTTCTGGTGGCCGCCAACGTCGCCTCAGTTGTCCTTCATCTTCCCGGTCACGGTGTGGCGGTGCTCGGATCGGTACCGTCGGGGCCACCGGTGCTGGCCTTCCCCCGACTGGATTGGCATCAGTGGGTCGCGGTGATCCTGCCCGCCATTGCGATCACCACCGTCACCGTCGGGGAGGGTCTACTGCTGGCTCGCTCCTACGCCGACAAGTACGGCTACACCACCTCGCCCAACCGAGATCTACTGGCCTTCGGCGCAGCGAACGTCGCCTCCGGCCTGTCCTCGGGATTCACCATCGGCTCCTCGACGTCCCGGGCAGCGGCGATGGACCAGTCCGGATCCCGCACCCAGTTGCCGTTGCTGGTGATGGCCGCCGGTGCGTTGCTTCTGCTGCTATTCGGTGCCGATCTGCTGGCCGGCATCCCCTCCCCCGCGATCGGCGCGATCGTGGCGGCATCGGTGATCAAGCTGATCGGCGGCCGGGAGTTGCGACACCTTTGGCGGCTGTCCCGATTCGAATTCGGCGTCGCCGCAGTCTGTTTCGCGGGAGTTCTGCTGATCGGACCGCTCGCGGGAATCGTGCTGGCGTTCATATTGTCGCTGATCAATCTGCTGCGTAAGGCCGCCCGGCCCGCAGTTGACGTGCTCTTAGGTTCGGACAATCCACACGTGTCGCTGACCACCTCCGACGATGGGGCCGGCGAGACGGTTCCCGGGGTGATCGCGATGCGTTTCGCCGCACCCATCTTCTTCGGCAACGCCGCCACGCTCTCGGCGGCGATCCGTCAGGCTGTTGGAAACGCCCCGCACCCGGTGTCGGCCTTCGTTCTGGATATGGAGGGTGTCACCGACGTCGACGTCACCGGCGCCGAGGCGCTGGCCAAGGAACAGCAGTGGCTCCAGGGCAACGGCATCACCTTCGCCTACTCGCGGGTGCGACCGCAGTTGCACGCCAACCTTGATCGGATGCATCTGCTGGCCGGGCACCGCGTCTTCGATACCAACCGCGCCGCAGTGGCCGCATTGCGGCCCGGTCCGCCACCCTGATGTCGAGGTCAACCGATCCGATGGCCCCCTAGACTTCACCCGGTGAGTTTCTACGAGGTCATTGAGACGGTCGGAAAGACCATCGACGCGGTCGGCGTGGCAGTCATCGCCGTCGGGGCATTGATCTCTGCGGCCGGGGTGATTTCGCGCCTGCGCACCAAGACCGGAGATGTCTACCGGGTCTTCCGCCAGCAACTCGGGCGCTCGATCCTGCTGGGCTTGGAGTTTTTGGTGGCCGCGGACATCATCAGGACGGTGGCCGTCACCCCGGACGCCCGTAGCGTGGCGGTCCTGGCCGGGATCGTGCTGATCCGGACCTTCCTGAGCTTCTCGCTGGAACTGGAGGTTACCGGGTACTGGCCCTGGCAGAAGAACCGTCAACAGCAACAGGCCGCCCCGCAGTCGGGTCCATGATCGAGGAGAAACGGCGCGCCCGCCGCGAACGCATCTTCAACGCGGTGCGCAAACATCCGCCCACCGCATTGGCGCCCCCAGATACCTACCCTGCCGACGACGTCGCGGCGATGCTGCGCGAGATCGGCGTCGCGCTCTCCGAAGTCGCCCAGGCGGCGCCGATCGTGGAGAGCAGACTTTTTCGGATCGCCGCGAAGTACACCACCAAGCCGGTGCGGCTGGTGGTGATGCCGACCGTGCTGATGATCCAGATAGGCCGCGAGGCCTACGAGATCGACGGCTCGACGCACTCGTCACTGCAACTCGACGCCGCGGGTCGCATCGACGACATCGCGACCCTGGCCGAGGCCGGCGCGATCGCCCCGACCGATGCTGTCGCGGCGATCGAAGCCGCCCGCGAGATGCCGCCGCGATTCGGCCGGTTCACCACCGCAATCGGATACGCGATCACCACGCTGGGTTTCGGCATCATGATCAATCCGACCTGGGCGACCCTGCCGGGATATCTGTTCCTCGGCCTGGTGGTGGGACTGATCGTCTCCTACGGCGGCCGGTTCCCGTCGCTGACCCCGATCCTGCCGACCCTGTCGGCCTTGGTGGTGACCCTGCTGGCCACCTGGTTCGTGGTCGCCGCCGCCGACGACGGCCTGCTGAGGGTGATCAGCCCCGCACTGGTCGCCACCCTGCCCGGAATGGCACTGACCACCGGCGCGATGGAACTGGCCGACGCGCAGATCATTTCCGGCTCAAGTCGACTCATCTACGGAATCTCGCAATTGGCGCTGCTGGTATTCGGCGTGACGCTGGGCATACACATCGCGGGGTCCGAGATGACGCCGCGGGCGCCGTCGGCACTGATGGGTCCCTGGTCGCTCTACCTGTCGATCATCGTCGTCGCCGTCGGTTTGTTCATCTATCTGTCAGCACCGCCCGGCTCACTGTTCTGGCTCATGGCAGCGATCGCCGTCGCGGTTCTCGGCCAGAAGTTGGCGGAGACAGTCATGTCTTCGGCGCACTCCGGTTTTTTCGGGGCGGTCCTGGCGGTCTTGTTTGCCATGCTGGCCGCCCGGATCAGGACCGCGCCACCGGCCGTGGTGATGTTGCTGGCATCGTTCTGGTCGTTGGTACCCGGTGCCCTGAGCTTCATGTCTGTCAGCCAGGCGGCCACCGGCAGCGATGCCGACGTGGCAACCATGGGCGTGGCCGGAGCGGCGATTGCCGCGATCGCATTGGGAACCCTGGTCGGCTGGAGCATCTTTCGGACCATCGACGGCCGGACGCCGTGGGCGAAAGCCATCGGCACCGAGCACTGAGGTAGTTTCACCTGCGTGGACGACCTGCCGCTCGAACTCTCAGGGGTGGCGGCGTGGATGTCCAGGGAGGGTCTCGGCGACGGTCCGATCGGAGACGTCTCGGCGATCCTCGGCGGTACCCAAAACGTCATGCTGCGGTTCACCCAATCCGGGCGGGACTATGTGTTGCGCCGGGGTCCGCGGCATCTGCGGCCGGTCAGCAACTCGGTGATCCTGCGCGAGACCCGGGTGCTGCGCGCCCTAGCCGGAACCGACGTCCCGCATCCTGCGCTCATCGCGGTGTGCGAGGACATCTCGATTCTCGGTGACGCGGTCTTCTACCTCATGGAGCCGGTGGAGGGTTTCAACGCCGGCTCCGAGATGCCCGAACTGCATGCGTCCACCGTCGCCGTCCGCCATGAGATGGGCCTGTCGATGGCAGCTGCCGTTGCCCGACTCGGCGCCGTAGACCATGTCGCCGTAGGGCTCGCAGACTTCGGCAAGCCGGCCGGCTTCCTGGAACGGCAAGTGCCGCGGTGGCTTTCAGAGTTGGAGTCCTACGCCACGTTCGACAACTACCCCGGCCCCGATATCGGCGATGTCGGCGGCGTCGCTGGGTGGCTGCGCGAGCGCCAGCCAGCTGATTTCTCCCCCGGCATCATGCACGGCGATTACCACGCGGCCAACGTCATGTTCTCCCGCCGCGGCCCCGAGTTGGTGGCAATCGTCGACTGGGAGATGTGCACGATCGGCGACCCACTGCTGGACCTGGGCTGGATGCTGGCGACCTGGTACCGGCCCGGAGACGAACCGGTGCTGCCCAACGAGTTCATGGTCTCCGGCGGTCTGGCCACCCCGGACGAACTCCTCCAGCGCTATGCGCAGAACACCACTCGCGACCTTTCGGACATCGACTGGTACACGGTGCTGTCCTGCTTCAAACTCGGGATCATTCTGGAGGGCACTCACGCACGCGCCGCGGCGGGCTTGGCACCCAAAGAGATTGGCGACGTACTGCACACCGCAACCGTCCGGTTATTCGAGCGGGCAATGGCCATTATGGATGGAGAATAAATGATCGACTTTGAGATACCCGCTGACGTCGCTGCGCGACGAGACCAGATCCGCGCCTTCGTCACTGAGAAAATCGTGCCCTACGAGCGCGACCCGCGGCTGACCCGACATGGGCCCAACGAGGAATTGCGCACCGAGATGGTCGAGCTTGCCCGCGATGCCGGCTTGTTGACCTTTCAAGCCCAACGTCGGTTCGGCGGATGGGAGCCGTCGCATTGCGAGCAGGCGGTGCTGTTCGAGGCCGCCGGGTGGTCAACGCTCGGGCCGGTCGCGCTGAACTGCGCCGCTCCCGACGAGGGCAATATGTTCATCCTGTCGAAAATCGCCAACACCGAACAGATCGAAGAGTTCCTGATTCCGGTGATCGACGGCCGACAGCGATCGGTGTTCGCGATGACCGAACCCGACGGCGCGGGGTCGGATCCGGGCCAGTTGAAAACCGAAGCGGTCTACCAATCCGGTCCGGACGGCGGCGAGTACGTGATCAACGGACGCAAATGGCTCATCACCGGAGCCGACGGCGCGCGGACGTGGATCATCATGGCGCGTCTAGCGCCGAACGATCACAATGCCGGAGGCCCGACGCTGTTCCTCTGTGACGGGAACACACCCGGGATCGAACTTGAACGCGTGATGGACACCATGGATCGCAACTACGTGCAGGGCCACGGCGTGGTGGTGTTCAACGACCTACGTCTGCCCGCCTCTGCGGTGCTCGGCGAGGTGGGCCAGGCACTGCGCTACGCGCAGATGCGATTGGCGCCGGCGCGGCTCACCCACTGCATGCGCTGGCTGGGTGCGGCCTCGCGCGCGCAGGCGATCGCCGTCGAGCATGCCCGTACCCGCACCGCATTCGGCAAACCACTCGGGGAGCACCAGGGAGTGGGTTTCATGTTGGCGGACAACGAAATTGCGCTGCAACAGTGCCGCCTGTCGATCTGGTGGGCGTGCTGGACGCTGGATCAGGGTGCCAAAGGCCGCCACGAAAGTTCGATGGTGAAGGCCGCCGTCTCAGAGGAACTATTCAAGGTCGCCGACCGGTGCGTTCAGGTACTCGGCGGGATGGGCATCTCCGATGAGACCCCGGTCGGGATGATCTTCACCGATATGCGTGCCTTCCGTCTGTACGACGGCCCCACCGAGGTGCACAAGTACGCCATCGCCCGCCAGGTTCTGCGCGACCCGGCGGAAGCCCGACCGTGAGCGTTCTAGACCTCTTTCGACTCGATGATCGCGTCGTCATCGTCACCGGCGCGTCCTCGGGCTTGGGGGTGTCGTTCGCGCAGGCGTTCGCCGAGGCCGGTGCCGACCTGATGCTTGGTGCGCGCAGAGTGGAGCGACTGACGGAAACCGCCGCACTGGTCGAGGCGGCCGGGCGGCGGGCATCCACCCGCAAGACCGATGTCGCCGATCCCGAGCAGTGCCAGCAGTTGGTGGACGCGGCGATGGCCCAGTTCGGTCGCGTCGACGTGTTGATCAATAACGCCGGGGTGGGCACGGCCGTGCCGGCGACCCGGGAGAGCGCCGAGGAGTTCCGCGCCGTCATCGACGTCAACCTCAACGGTTCGTATTGGATGGCGCAGGCCTGCGGACGAGTGATGAAACCCGGCAGCGCGATCATCAACATCGCCAGCGTGCTGGGCCTGACCACGGGCGGCTTGCCGCAGGCCGCCTACAGCGCCTCCAAAGCCGGGGTGATGGGGTTGACCCGGGATCTGGCGCAGCAATGGAGTGGCCGCAAGGGTATCCGGGTCAATGCCTTGGCGCCGGGGTTCTTCGCCAGCGAGATGACCGACGAACTCAAGCCGGGGTATCTGGATTCACTGCTGCCGCGGATCATTCAGGGCCGCCTCGGCGATGCCGCCGAATTGGCGGCGACCGCCGTGTGGCTGGCATCGCCGGCCGCGGGATACGTCACGGGCCAGACCATCGTCGTCGACGGTGGAATCACGATCGCCTAGAAGCGCCAGTTGAAGCTACGAACTGCGATCATCGCGTCGCTGTGTTGCCTGGCGATTGTGGTCGGGTTTCAGATTGTCAACGATGCGCACGGGCGCCAGCCGCAATCGGTTGCCACGCTCCAGAGCGAACTGCGCAATCTCGATGAGAAGATGCTCATCGGCGAGAGTGACGTCCCGCCACTGAAAGGGACAACGTGGGGCAGCATGGTCGCGATTCCTCGCGGCCCGCAGCCATCGGTGTCACCGGCGGCGTGTGTGCTGTTTCTGTCTCAGGGTCCGGCCGGGGAGAAGGGCCTGGCGATGAGGTCGTCGAAGAACGCCTCGATCGGCGTCACGCTGTCCGTGGACGGCCCGCGTCCGGATCTTCCTGCGCTGCGCGAGGAGTGCGGAGTCTTCACCTACGCCGGTCCCGGAGTGAATTCCCGCGTCGAACTCGAGCCGATGCCGGTCGCCGGCCTTCCCGACGGGGCGATCAGCACGCTGATGCACTGCCGGACGGTCAAGGCCGACCAGACTCTGGTCTGGGATATCGCGTTGATCGTCGGCTATCACCGCGGGGTGCTGGTGACCGCGCAGTACTCACCCGGACCGCAGGGCGGGGCCTTCGACAGCCAGCTTGCGGCCAGCCTGGGCGATGTATACCGGGCTCAAGTGGAGAAACTCGACGACGAGATCGGTGCGGCCTGAATCTTCACGCCGTAGCACCCGCCGGGACGCGGGTGACGAAGGCTCGGAGATTCCGCGTCAGTAAGCTCAGCGCTGTGGAACTCAATGGAGCAAGTGCAATCGTCACGGGCGGGGCTTCCGGTATCGGCGCCGCCACCGCCCGACAGCTCGCCGATCTCGGCGCCCGCGTCGTCATCGCTGACATGCAGGCCGACCGCGGGAACAAGCTCGCCGAGGAAATCGGCGGCGTGTTTGTGGAGGTCGACGTCACCAACACCGAGCAGATCGTCGACGCGGTCAACACCGCGATGGATCTCGGTCCCCTTCGTGCGCTGGTCAATTCGGCCGGGGTGGGCTGGGCGCAGCGCACCATCGGCAAGGACGGGGAATTCGCCTCGGCCCACGATCTCGACGCCTACCGCAAGGTCATCGCGATCAACCTGGTTGGCACGTTCGACTGCATCCGCCTGGCGGCCACCGCGATGAGTCGCCTCGAGCCCACGGCAACCGGTGAACGCGGCGCGATCGTCAACATGACCAGTGTCGCGGCATTCGACGGCCAGATCGGACAGGCGGCGTATTCGTCGTCCAAGGGCGGCGTCGTCGGACTGACGCTGCCGGTGGCCCGCGACCTGTCGGCCGTCGGGATCCGCGTCAACACCGTGGCACCGGGCCTGATCGACACACCCATCTACGGCGAGGGCGAACACGCCGAGGCCTTCAAGGCCAAGCTCGGTCAGTCGGTGCTTTTCCCGCACCGCCTCGGCAAGCCTGAGGAACTGGCCTCGATGGTCATCGAACTGATCACCAACTCCTACATGAACGCCGAGGTGATCCGGGTCGACGGTGGAATCAGGATGCCGCCCAAGTAGAAAGCCGGCGCTGGCAATCAATTGCCGGCCGCGCTGATGATGCGCGGCGTTGTCGCTGGCAAATGTTGCGCCCGAAGGGATTCGAGCATCCCGATGCAGGCCAATCCATGCGAGTCCGCGGACGTTTATATCGGGAAAGTGGCGAATTCAAGAGGTCGGCTCGGCGGTCACGTCGCCGTCTAACCGCGTCGTGCGAGACTATGCCCGTGACCGTTCGGGGGACCATACGGGCTTCGCTGCGGCTGCTAGACCTGCGTGATCGCCGACTGCTGTGGGTAGCGACAGCGCTGTAGATGACGACCGCGCTTCTGGACATCGTCCTTTCCCTCATCCCGCGCGCCGCCGGCGGCAGTTGCTCATTGGCCGCTCTCGCCTATGAGTACGTCGATGACGCGGGGTGCGAAAAATATCCTCTTGTAAGCCTTTTCGTCGACGACATCCAGAATTCCGAGCTCCATGAGCTGGCTGATCAAGGCATTCGCGCGCCCGTAGGAGATACCCAGCCGCGCTTCGACCTGACGCACGGTGAACGACGGATTCGCGACGGCCAGATCAACTAGGGCACGTGCGTTCGCCGAGCGCAGGTTCGAGCCACCAACGACGTCGGCCAGCTCAGCTTGCACCCTGACTAAGGCCCGCATCTGCGTGCGGGTCGACTCGGCAGAGGCTCGCAGTCCGGCAGCGAAGAACCCGATAAACGGATCCCAGTCTCCTCGGGTGCTCACCGCGAGAAGGTGGTCGTAGTAATCGGTGCGCCGTGCCTCAAACCATGGGGAAACCGTCAGCGTGGGCTCGGTGAGCACCCCGATGGCTTGTAGGTGCAACACGATTAACAGCCTCCCTAGCCGCCCGTTCCCGTCGATGAACGGGTGCAAGGTCTCTAGCTGATAGTGCGACATTGCAGTGGCCACGACTGGATCGACCCGGGCACGGTGGTCCTGCCGCATCCACCCGACGAGGCCATCGAGGCCTGCTTTGAGATGATCCCCGGGAGGACAGGGAACGAAACGCGCCGCCGCCAAGGGGTTGCTGTGCGCCGCTCCGCCGGCCCGCTTGCCGATAACCACCTGGGTGTCTCGCAGCCGTCCCGAACCGCCGGCCACTGGTGTGCCCCGCATCAATATCCCGTGGAGATCCTCCAGGAAAGCCGTGGTAATCGGGCGGCCATCTCCGACCCATCCGAACCCGTAGTTGGCCATTCGCTCGTAATTCAGGATTTCAACGAGATCCAACGTCGCGGGTTCATCTGCGTCAGCAGTCAGCACCTGCCTGAGGGGGGCGTAGGTACCCTCCAGCGCAGAGGTAGCCTGCGCCTCGCGGCGTAGCGTCGGGGCCCGGAGCAATGTCGGGTCGGGGAGCTGGGCGGAGGTGCTGTCCAGCGCGGCAAGTGCTGCCCGTGCTTCTGCCACTGCGAGGATTGTCGAAGCGCTGATTGCCGGCATATCGTCGGGAAGGGGTGCTGGCACAAACGCCTTGCCCGGACTCCCGTCCGGTGCGGTCACATCCACCAGTGAGCCAGACGTTCCGTTTACGAACATTGCCAAGTCCACAATGTCTGACTATAGCCACTTGTCGGACATTGTGGACTCAACCGCCTGCACCGCTGGTACGAACACCCAACCGCCCACTGCCGTCGCGACAGTGGCGGGGCAGCTACCGGGCTTATCGGTGATATCGGCTGATCTCGTCGGCGTAGGCCCACGCCCAGAACACGCGCCAGCCTTCGCTCGGCGCTGAGCAAATCGGCGCAGGAAGTGGCTGATCGGTCGCCCGCGAAGAACTTTCATCGCACGTGCTGCAGCACTCCTATCGCACCTATCTGTTCGGTCTCGCGCTGGCTGGGATCGATGGCAAGGCCGTCGACACGGAACTGGTTTACGTGGCCAGCCTCCTGCACGACCTCAATCTCGAGCATCGGACGCCAGGGCGGTGCTTTGCCGTGGTTGGCGCCGAGCGCGCTGAAGCATTCGCGTTGGAACACCGCGCGCCACCGGATCGGGCCAAGGCCATAGCGGCGGCCATCGCGGGTCATATAACGATCGGCGTCGCGGCCGATCTGGGCGATCCCGCCGGATTCGTCTCGGCCGGCGCGTTCGTCGATGTCGCCGGCGCGCGGTTACACGAGTTGAGATCCGAGTGGGTCGAGGAGGTGTTGCGACGGCATCCCCGTCTGAGCTTCCGCGACCATCTGCTGAATGCATTCCAGGCCGAGGCGGCTGCTGTTCCTCAGGGCCGAATCAGCTGGTGTCTTCGCTACGCCGGGTTCGGCCCACTCGTGCGACTGGCCCCCTGCGCGGAGTAACGATGTGGAATCCGCGATAGGTCCCCGGACGTTTGTATCGGGAAAGTAGCGGACCGAAGTGCCCGATCGGGCGCGGGCGGTGCACCGGAGGCAGCCCCACACGATCAGGCGATGCGTTCAATCGTGCCGAGTTCACCCTCAAGCTTGTCCCGGGCGACTTCGGCGTCATACCGGGCCTGCATATTGATGAAGAACATGTCGCTGAGCCCCAACGCACGCGACAGTCGCAGCGCAGTGTCAGCCGTAATCGCCCGTTTCCCGTGCACGATTTCATTGATACGGCGGGGTGGCACGTCGATAGCCTTGGCGATCCGGTACTGGGTGATGCCCATCGGCTCAAGAAACTCCGTCATCAAGATCTCCCCGGGATGGGTGGGTGCGAAGTCAGCCATATGCCTGCCCTTTCTGGTGGTAGTCGACGAAATCGACATTCGACGCACCGCCAGCGCTCCATGTGAAACAGATTCGCCATTGGTCGTTCACCCGCACGCTGTACTGACCGGCGCGGTCCCCGCTCAGCTTCTCCAGCCGATTGCCGGGCGGCACACGCAGATCGTTGATAGTTCCAGCGGCATCGATCAGGGTCATCTTGTTGTACGCGAGTCTGCTGAGTTCCGGACTGATCCTCTTGACGCAACGACGCTGCCAGATCGCCTCCGCGTCCTTACTCCGGAACGAGCGGATCACCTGCCAACAATAACGTCCGCCGTTAGTAACGTCAACCGTTACTAAGCCAAATAGCTGGGTGGCCTACCCTGCACTACGAGCAGGTCGCCTTCCGTCGACGGGCAGATGGCTGGTCTCCGGCTTCGAGCCCGTTTAGCCGGCCTGTCCAGGCCGATCTGCAACTCGGCTGCTTACACCACCTCATGGGGGTCCCCCCCGCGCGGACAATTTCGCTCAACTGATGCGCATGTCGTCCCGTGATAGCCGGGCACATCGGATCGAATTGATCGGCTACGACGCTAGGATTTGAACGCGGCTCAAGTCGGCTGTTTCACGTGCGACTTCGATGTCGTAGTGCTTCTGGAGGTTCAGCCAGTAAGTGTCAGACTGGCCGAACAGCTTCCCGAGACGCAACGACGTGTCGGGGGTGACAGCACGCTGACCCAGAACGATTTGATTGATGCGCCGCGGCGGTACGTCGATCAGATCAGCGAGCTTGCGCTGTGAAAGACCAAGGTCGGTGAGGTATTGATCGGCGAGAATCCGGCCGGGGTGGACCGGTGCAATATTCCTCATGGTGATATCCCTTTCCCTAGTGGTAGTCGACAATTTGAACGTTCTGCGGGCCGGCGGCGGTCCATACGAAGCGGATGCGGTATTGGTCGTTGATGCGGATGCTGTGCTGGCCCTTGCGGTCACCAACCAAGGCTTCGAGACGATTGCCGGGCGGCATTCTGAGATCACTGATCTTGTTGGCCGCATTGAGCATCAGAAGCTTTTGGAGCGCTCGATCGCTGAGTTCCGAACTGTACTTCTTGACTCGGCGTCCGTTGAACAGCTTCTCGGTGTCCTTGTCCGCGAACGACTGGATCACAAGCCCAAGCGTACCGCGTAGCGTTACACGAGCACAAGCACATCCCGGGATTCGAGACGTTGGCGGTGGCTTCTTGCGTGAGACCGTCACCCCGTCCTCGCGCAGATCGGCCAGGACGCGCGGAGCGCGGTACACAGTCGGAGCCGTCGTAGAACACCTTGACCTTGGCGTCGATCACCGCGCGGCGTTGCTGGGCCGGTGACGCGCTCGCCGGGCCCGGCCGGAACTTTCGCACGCGACGCTGGCGACCACCCAAGACGTACTACCTCGAAAGGCAGACAAGCGGGCCGGCCTCCCGGCAAGCTTTGCAGCGTTTCGACGAAGGCGGGGTAGTGCGAGCTGAAAGTATCGGATTGGGGACGTTTCAGTCCCTGACGCAGAAGCGTTTCCGCTGGTAGATGGTGCGCCTGTTCAGAGTCGGTTGATGCTTGACGTTTCTATGTCGGTTGATCCTTGACACTCTGGATGTGTGTTTAGGCCTGTCCGCGGGTGCGGGCGGCCTTCTTGTTTCTTACCGTGCCGGTGCTGGTGCG
>Ga0247839_1001533_pt1 | contig 37634 bp, 27 predicted proteins | sample LaCruzMarch2015__6_FD_192405 | JGI IMG/M metagenome (GOLD analysis project Ga0247839, IMG submission 192405) | Freshwater microbial communities from meromictic Lake La Cruz, Castile-La Mancha, Spain - LaCruzMarch2015_16m | ecosystem: Environmental > Aquatic > Freshwater > Lake | place: Spain... | reverse complement strand
AGCGTTCGCCTCGACGACGAGGTGATCGACTGGTTCCGCCGTCAGGTGAATGACGCGGGCGGAGGCGACTACCAGGCCATGATCAACACCGCCCTGCGCGAGCACATCCGGCGCCGGGAGGACAGCGATCTCATCGACACCCTGCGCCAGGTTATCCGCGAGGAACTGCGCGCGGCAGGTTGAGCCGCTGTCGGGGTGAGGGAAGTACCCCAACATGTCCAACCGCTGATGGTTGGCGTTGGGGTTCCTGCGTCACCCCAACGGACTGACATAGATCGGCGATATCCCCGCGCAGTGGCTGATTAGCAATCCGAATCACAGGCGCTTCTCGTCTAGACTCTGAGGCAACGACAGTCGCCGCGCCTATCGCTGATCGACCCGAGGCCCGCGCTGGACATTTTTCCATGACCAATCGGGGGGCAATCCATGGCCGATTTTCTGACCTGGCGCGATGAGTGGCGGACCGGCATCGACTGGATCGATGGTGATCACCGGGAACTCGGTGCTTTACTGAACCAACTGGTCGCGGTCAACGAGCGCGCGGCGCAGGGTGTTCTGCCCCCCTACCCGGGCGTTGCGAACGGTGGGGTCCTCGTGACCTTGGACGCGCTGATTACGCTCACGCGCCGCCATTTCGTCGCCGAGGAGTCGTTTTTGCGGGGTATCCGCTTCCCTGGCTATGATGCCCACCGGTGCGAGCACGAGTTGCAACTTGCCGAGTTTGTCGACTTGCGCCGTACCCTGGGCGAGACGCCCGGTCAGTTCCTCGGCGCCGAGACCATGCAGGATTTCAAACGCTGGTTCTTCAACCACGTGATGGCCGAGGACCGGGATTATGTGGATTACTATCAAGAGCATCTGGCCCGCGGTTCGCAGCGGCGGGCGGACTCGGCGCCGCGCGGTTGAGCGCGGTCGCGGCGACTCGCACCCGCCCCGGCGTTGCGACGCGCGGGCCGAGGGTTCGGCCTCTGCGTTGTCCCCAGGACGATCAGTGCACTTGAACTGGCAATAAAATCATATAATATTAGTGTTATCTAATATTTCTTGGTGCAATCACCATGCGTCTGATCCATCGCGCGGCTGCCCTGACCGCATTGTTCTCACTCGCTGCCTGGGCGGCGGACCCGGCACCGGCGGTCCAGTCGGACCAAGACCGGGCGCCCGCTCAGACGACCGCAGAGGATCAGGCCGGCTTGGCGACCGCCGCCGCCGAGCGGCGCACCATCCCCCGCGAGTACCGACTGGACGGCGTGGTCGAGGCGGTGAATCGCACCACGGTTGCGGCCCAGACGCAGGGGCAGGTGCAGGAAATCTTCTATGACGTGGATGACGTCGTGCAGAAGGACGCGGTGATTGCCCGCATCAAAGATACCGAACACCGCACCCGGGTCGCCCAAGCCGCGGCGGACGCCAAGTCCGCGGCCGCCCAGTTGCAGCAGGCGCGCGACGAGCATACGCGGGTCGCGGGGCTCTATCAGAAGAAGAACGTGTCCGACTCGGCCATGGACAAGGCCACCGCCGATCTGGCCAGCGCGCGGGCCGCCCTGGAGGCGGCGAACGCCCGTCTGGAGCAGGCCGAGGAGCAGTTGAAATACACCGAGGTGCGAGCCCCGTACTCCGGCATCGTCACCCACCGTCATATGGAGGTGGGTGAGATCGCCAGCCCCGGCTCGCCGGTCATGAGCGGTATCTCGACCGATGAGCTGCGGGTGATCGTGGACGTTCCGCAGAGTGTGATTCCGGCGGTGCGGGCGGGCGGAGCGGCGCGGGTCTATCTGCCTGACGGTCAATTGATCGAGACCCGGGCCATCACCATTTTTCCCTTTGCCGACCTGGAGTCCAACACCTTCAAGGTGCGGATCGAACTGCCTCGGGAGACCCCGGCGCTGTTTCCCGGCATGATGGTGAAGACCGGCTTCGTGGTCGGCGAGCGGGCTGAACTCACGGTGCCCAAGGCGGCCGTGGTGCATCGCTCCGAGGTCACCGGGGTCTACGTCTACATGGCCGATGACCATGTGCATTTCCGGCAGGTGCGTCTCGGCCGCACCCTGGAGGATGCCTATGTGGTGCTGTCGGGTCTCGGCGAGGGCGAACTGGTTGCCCTGGACCCGATCGCGGCCGGGGTAGTGCTGAAGTCCCAGGGCGCGCAGCGGCACGCCAAAGACGGGAGCGCCGGGCATGACTAACGAGGCTGTCGGACTGGGCCTCGCCGGGCGGATCGCCGCGCGCTTTCAGGCGACAGAAATTACCCCGCTGCTGGCCCTGGTGGGGCTCTTGCTGGGGCTCTTCGCCGTGCTGGTCACGCCGCGCGAGGAAGAACCGCAGATCAATGTCACCTTCGCCGATGTCTTCATCCCCTTCCCCGGGGCCTCGGCGAGCGAGATCGAGCATCTGGTGGCCGGCCCCGCCGAGCAGGTGCTCTCCGAGATCAAGGGCATCGAGCACGTTTACTCGGTCTCCCGTCCGGGGATGGCCGTGGTCACCGTCCAGTTCAAGGTAGGCGAGGACAACACCGATGCGATCGTGCGTCTGTTCAGCAAAGTGCAGAGCAATCAGGACTGGCTGCCGGCAAACCTGGGCGTCGGGATGCCGATCGTCAAGCCCAAGGGCATCGACGATGTACCCATCATTACCGCCACCTTGTGGTCCAAGGGCTCAGGCGCGGACAACGGTAAAGGCGCCTTCGAGCTGGGTCAGGTCGCCCATGCCATCGAGCAGGAGATCAAACGCGTCCCCGGTACGCGCGATGTTTACACCCTGGGGGTGCCGCGGCAACTGGTGCGGGTGCTGTTGCAGCCGCAGGCGTTGGCCGGCTACGGCGTCGACCTCACCGACCTGCGCCGCGCGCTGCAGGCCGGCAATCTCAATGCCGACAACCTGACGATCACCGCCGACAACCAGGAAATACTGATTCAGGCCGGGGCCTTCCTGTCGAGTCCCGAGGAGATCGGCGACCTGGTGGTGGGTCTGCACGTCGGACGCCCGGTCTATCTGCGCGACGTGGCAACCATCGAGCGCGGCCCCGAGCAGCCGGAGAGCTATGCCTGGCTGGGTGCCGGTCCCGGTGCGCACCATGTCGGACTGGATCTCAAAGGCACCACCCCGGCAGTGACCATCGCGGTGGCCAAACAGGAGGGGGTGAACGCGGTGGATGTCGCCCAGCGCGTCATCGATCGCCTGGAGCAACTGCACGGCACCTTCATCCCCGCGGACGTCGAGGTCACGGTGACCCGCAACTATGGCGCCACCGCCGACGCCAAGGCCAAGAAACTCATCACTAAACTCGCGTTCGCGACCGTCTCCGTCATTCTGCTGGTGTGGCTGGCGGTGGGCTGGCGCGAGTCGATCATCGTCGGCGCCGCGGTGATCGTCACTCTGGCGCTGACGCTGTTCGCTTCCTGGGCCTGGGGTTTCACGCTCAATCGCGTCTCGCTCTTTGCGCTGATCTTCTCGATCGGCATCCTGGTGGACGATGCCATCGTGGTGGTGGAAAACATCCACCGGCATATGGTCATATCGCGGTCCCGACTCCTGGACCTGATGCCGCGGGCGGTCGACGAGGTGGGCGGGCCGACGATCCTGGCCACCTTCACGGTCATCGCGGCTCTGCTGCCGATGGCGTTCGTCAGCGGCCTGATGGGGCCCTATATGTCGCCGATTCCCATCAACGCGTCCATGGGCATGCTGATCTCGCTCGCCGTCGCCTTCATCTTCACACCCTGGATGACCAACTTCATGCTCGGCCGGCGCCATGACCAGGCGCTGGCCGCGGGCCGGTTGCCTGATCATGGGCACGGCACCGACGGCGGCCTGCTGGCGCGCCTGTTCGGGACCGTCATCGGCCCCTTCCTCGCCGGCCGCCGGGGCCACGTCAATCGCTGGCTGCTGCTGCTCGGCATCCTGCTGTTGATCGGCGGATCCCTGCTGCTCGTGGTCAACCGGGCGGTGATCCTCAAGATGTTGCCCTTCGACAACAAGAGCGAGTTCCAGGTGGTCCTGGACATGCCGGAGGGGACCAGTCTGGAGCAGACCGCGCGGGTGCTCGACGAGATGGGCGAATACCTGGCCACGGTTCCCGAGGTCACCGACTATCAGGCCTATGCCGGCACCGCCGCGCCCATCAACTTCAACGGTCTGGTGCGCCAATACTATTTGCGTGAGGGCGCGCATCTGGGCGACCTCCAGGTCAATCTGGTGGACAAGCATCACCGCGACGAGCAGAGTCATGCGATCACGCTGGGGTTGCGTGACCCGCTGCAAACGATCGCCCTGCGTCACGGCGGCAATGCCAAACTCGTCGAAATCCCGCCGGGACCGCCGGTGCTCTCACCGCTGGTCGCGGAAGTCTACGGGCTCGACTACGCGGGTCAGATCGCGCAGGCGCGTCAGGTGCGGGCGGCCTTCGCGTCGACCGCCGATATCGTCGATGTGGACGACTCGGTGGAGCATCCGGCCAGGAAGCTCGTGGTGGAGATCGACCGCGCCAAGGCGGCGCGCCTGGGTGTCACCCAGGCCAGTGTCGCGCAAGCGCTCTCCACCGTCCTCAAGGGCGAGGATATGAGCTTCCTGCATGGGGCCAACGTCAAATATGCCGTGCCCATTCGGGTGGAGTACGCCGAGGCCGACAAGGCTGACGTGGATCAGGTGCTGGCCCTGCGGGTGCGCTCGCAGAGCGGCGCGCTGGTGCCGCTGTCTGAGATCGTCAGCCTGGTGGAGACCTCCCGCGCGCCCAGCATCTACCACAAGGACCTGCTGCCGGTGGTCTATGTCACCGGCGACATGGCCGGCCCCACCGACAGCCCGCTCTATGGTCTGTTCGTGATCGCGGCCACGCTCACCGACCAGTTGAACTTGCCGCAGTGGTACACCCAGCAGCCCGGCAATCCCTATGAATACAGCATCAAATGGGATGGTGAATGGCAGGTCACCTATGAGACCTTCCGCGATATGGGAATCGCCTACGGCGTGGGTCTGATCCTCATCTATCTGCTGGTGGTGGCGCAGTTTCGCAGTTATCTGGTCCCGCTGATCATCATGGCGCCCATTCCATTGACCATCATCGGCATTCTGCCTGGTCATGCGCTCCTGGGTGCCAAGTTTACCGCCACTTCCATGATTGGCATGATCGCGCTGGCCGGTATCATCGTGCGCAACTCCATTTTGCTGGTGGACTTCATCAACCAGCAGGTGCGCGAGGGTCGGCCCTTTGCCGAGGCCGTCATCAACTCCGCCGTGGTGCGTGCCAAGCCGATCGTGCTGACCGCGGTCGCCGCCATGGCCGGCGCGGTCTTCATCCTCGACGACCCGATCTTTTCGGGGCTGGCGGTCTCGCTGCTGTTCGGACTCTTCGTCTCCACCGTGCTGACCTTGGTGGTCATCCCGGTGGTGTACTACGGGGTCATGTTCAAGCGGGTGGAGTGGATTCGGTTGTCCGCGGGCAGCAGTGGTTGAGAGCCCTTCTCCATTGGGCGCAGCGGCGGCCTGGCGTACACGGCGCCCGCAAGGAAACTCCTGCGCGTCAGGCCCAACTAAGCTCGCCAGACAGCGCCTGACGAACACGCCCGCAGCTCTCAGCGATAAATACACAACATGGTGTTAGAATGATATTTTTCTCCGGTGTTGTCCTATAGAGACACGCAGGTCTGTGAAAAAGTCGAATGCCGGGAATTGCCGCAACAATTCCGCAAACCTATCTCACTCAAAGGCTATTGCAGATCTAAATTGCCTCCTTTACCATACGGGCACTGATCGCGGTTCCGGATGGCACCTGCACTGCCGTTGGCTCATGGGCCGTTGGAAACTGTCCAATTTCTACTTCAATGACAGGCATGCCATTCCGTTTTGGCTCGCGCGCTATCTACCGATGTGGTTTTTTTGGAGCTTCGGGTCCTTAAGTCAAATTTGGAGATTAAAGAAATGGCAAATCCTGGCAATTTGACGGCAGCACTGATCGCAATCGGGTTCTTCGGTGGAAACCCGGTTCTGGCTTTTGTTGAGTTTGAAGACGTGACTCCAATCAGCGGTGTCGTCAATTTCAGCAAGAGCTATAGCGCGTGCTGGGGAGATATTAATAACGATGGCTGGCTGGATCTGTACGCTAATAACCACCAAGAAACCCCGACACTATACATAAATCAGCAGGATGGCACCTTTGTGAATCATCCGGAACTGCTGGGCTTCGATGGACCCATTCCGACCTCGGACGCGCATGGTTGCGCCTGGGGTGACCTCGACGGCGATGGCGACCAGGATATGATCGAGTTAAGCGGCGGAAATGGTGGGCGCGAGGTCTTGCCAAGCATGGCAAACCGCCTCTACATTAACAGCGATGGTGCTTTGCGCAACAAAGCGCTTGAATATCAGGTGGCGGCACCGGAAGGGCGCTCCAGGACGCCGGTTTTTTTCGATTACAACAACGACGGTTTACTGGACATGGTACTAACCAGTTATGCTCGGGAGGATGGCCTGTCCCCTAATACCCTGATGCGTAACGAGCTAACGTCCTTTGCGGATGTGGGAGCAGAAGTTGGCTTTAGTTTTACCACCTCCACTCCATTCGCCCAGTTGGCTGATGTGTCACAGGATGGTAAATTGGATTTGATTGCATGGCGGATGAGTCCGGAAAAATGGTCGATCCATGATATCGGTCCGGTCGCGTTTGAGGACATCTCCAGTGCGGTACGGTCGCGCCCGCTAGTAACGACTGACGCGGCGTTCGCCGACTATAACGGCGACTTGCGGCAAGATGTGTTTCTTGCTTATGCCATGGCAGCGGAATCCGAGGTTGTCGTAGCCAACGGGAATGAACTGCGTGCCTCGATGATGGCGTCTGCCAGCGCGAGCTATATCAGTGCCACGTTTTCAACTGATGGTGTGATTACCGCTGATCTTGTGGCCCCGTGGTTCAAAGCAAATGATGTGAACATCGGTGCGGATTCCCTGCATCCTACGTCTTGGCAGCTATCACTCGATCCGGAAGATGTACAGAATCACGGTCAGCCGGTCTTCACCGCAGGCGTCAGTAGGGGGGTATACCTGTGGTTCGACCCCGACCAGAGAAACTGGTCCCTGGCGATCAGTTCGCCTAATCCTGTTCAGGGTGCTGCCGATACGCTCAATGCGCTGGTTAGGTCGTCCAGCGACATTCAGTTGGGAGCGGTTGTGGGTATGAAATTGGAACCAACCTTTCCTCCGGATGCATTGTACCTGGGCGATTCAGGGGGCATCTCTGAACAGCCGAGTGCCGCCTGGCTGGCCGATGTGCCCGCGTGCTCGAGTAAAGGCGTCGTGGCAGGTGATTTCGATAATGACATGGACGTGGACTTATATGTCGTCTGTTCCTGGGAAACCTCCAACTATCCGGACATGTTTCTGGAAAATGAGGGCGAGAAATTTACCCCTATTCCCGATGCTTTTCCCGGCCAGGCAATTCAGAACGGTGTCGGTGACAATGCCGTTGTTGCCGATTTCGACAATGATGGTTTCCTCGACTTGTACGTTATGAATGGTGGAGGCGAGATGCCTTTTGCCCATGGCACCCACCAGCTTGTCAGAAACAAGGGAAATGACAACCACTGGCTGGAGATTGACTTGGTTGGTGTGAATGCGAACAAAGACGGGGTTGGGGCGACGGTCTATGTCACTGCGGGTGGAAAAACTCAGGTCAGAGAGCAAGGTGGAGGAACCCATAGATATATGCAAAACACCCATCGGCTTCACTTTGGCTTGTCGAGAAATGACACGATCGAAGAGGTTAAGGTCGTCTGGCCATCTGGTGTGGAGCAATTAATGACCGATGTGGGGGCTGACAAGGTTGTCAAGATGTACGAGCCGGTCCGTCCCGTAGTGATCGGGCAGCCGGCCTTGCGCCCCTTCAGAAGGCAAGGTGTTCTGGTCGGTCGGGATTCCGTGGATTCGCCATACCGGCTGGCGGTCGTCGGTGACAAAGATGCAAGCCTGTTTGAGATCCTGGTGGTTTCCACAAGCACTCTCGACATCGTCGATATGCCCTCTCTGGATCCCAACAACGGCGAGTCAATCGCAACGTGGCCGAAAGGTTTCAGGGCCGTTTTGAAGTCCGACGAACAGGTGAAGGAAATTCTGATTTCTGCGCCTGTCGATGCCGCGCTAATGCTGGCTGTGAATAAGGATGGTCGCTCGGGCATCACTTCAGCCGTGATTGGCGGGGCCGCCGACGAAGCGGTACCCTTGGGATGGATCAAGGCGGTCGACGCGTTCCCCGCCATGCCCATCGTGGAGTTGGGAAGCGTAACCGGCGTCTATGCGGGGAGCGGGGATGATCGTGTTTCCCTGCGCTGGACCGCTGCGGCGCAGCAGCAGATCAACCACGCGGTATTGTTCAGCAGCGAGCAGCAGGTGGTAGTCGATCGGTACGGAATTCAGCCGCAAGATCATGTCGTTTCCTATGATAATGGCGTGGTTTATGCGGGCCGTACCGACGGCGGGCGGTGGGGGGGTCTGGATATCCTTCCGCGAGAGGCCAACAGTTTGTTGGCGTTAATCAATTTGCGGAATGCGGAGCACGGGAGGAACATTGATACCCCTGAACGGTCGGACTTCGGGGCACCGAATGCGACAATGCTGACTTCTTTTTCGCCCTACGAGCAGCCGGCGTTGACGCAAGGCGTCGATGACGGACTCTTCGTATGGAAGGATACGGACGGACGTTGGGTGTTCAGGATGCTCGCGAACGCGGGTAAGAAGACTGTTAAAGGCACGCTGACATCAGATCAGGCACTGACTATTGCCTCAACCAGATCAATTGAAGCATCAGACAAAGTGGTCACAAATCCTGATGGCTCCATAACATTCGAACTGAGCGTAATCGCGCCGTGGCAAGATGAGTTTTCGATCCGTGTTCCTCACGGGGCGACTGTCATGTTGGATGTGACACCAACGAAATCTGGTCTGGTGGTCAGTATCGGAAAAGAAAAATATCGGTCGGAGTCGGGTATCGTTTGGCTTGGCGGCAGCGATCCGAAGTTCGTTTTCGATTATTAGCCAGGCTTCGCCTCAGACCGCCGAGACGGGTGTCGGCGTTGGGCGACCGCGGTTGAACGACGGGAGGCGAGGTTGATTGCCGGAAAATCATGCCGACATAGCGAAGGATGCTTGTATAACCTCAAGGAGTGTCGACAGGAGCATGGGAGGACGATGTGACTGTCGGCGCGACGCGGCAGGCGGCCGACAAGACGAGCGAGGCGATACATGATTTGACAAAAATCGCCTATAGCTCCAACCGACCCATCGCCATGCACCGCGGATCCGGCGGCCGCCAGGGGGCCAGCCGCTTACTCGTGACCTGGCGGCGGATTGCCGCGATCTTGACCCGACCGACGAGGTTGAAGTCTATAATGCGCGTCTTTTCGTGGTTCGAGAGGTCGCGTCGATGGCTAAGGGCAAGATCAACAAGGTGGTGCTGGCGTATTCCGGGGGGCTGGATACCTCGGTTATCCTGCGGTGGCTGCAAGAGAATTACGGCTGCGAGGTGGTGACCTTCACCGCGGATATCGGCCAGGGGGAGGAGCTGGAGCCGGCGCGCGCCAAGGCGACGGCCGCCGGGGTCAAGGAGATCCATATCGACGATCTGCGGGAGGAGTTCGTCGGCGATTTCGTGTTCCCGATGCTGCGCGCCAACGCACTCTACGAGGGCGAGTACAAGCTCGGCACCTCGATTGCCCGTCCGCTGATCGCCAAGCGGTTGGTGGAGATTGCCATCGCGACCGGGGCCGACGCGATTTCCCACGGGGCGACCGGCAAGGGGAACGATCAGGTGCGTTTTGAGCTGACCGCGTATGCGCTCAAGCCCGACATCCAGATTATCGCGCCCTGGCGTGAGTGGGACCTGCTCTCACGCGAGAAGCTTCTCGCCTATGCCGAGGAACACCAAATCCCGGTCGAGATGAAGCGCGACGGCACCAAGTCACCCTACTCGATGGACGCCAATCTGCTGCACATCTCCTACGAGGGCTATGACCTGGAAGACCCCTGGGTCGAACCCGGCAAGCCGATGTGGCGTTGGACCCTGGCTCCCGAGGACGCCCCCAACAGGCCGCGCGAGATCACGCTGACCTTCGCGGGGGGCGATTGTGTGGCGGTGGACGGTCAGGCGATGACCCCGGCCACGTTATTGGCCGAGCTCAACCGCATCGGCGGCGAGAACGGCGTCGGCCGCGACGATATCGTTGAGAACCGCTTTGTCGGCATGAAGTCCCGCGGTTGCTACGAGACCCCCGGCGGCACCATCCTGCTCAAGGCGCATCGTGCCATGGAGTCACTGACGCTGGATCGGGAGGCGGCGCATCTGAAAGACGAGCTGATGCCCCGTTACGCCAGCCTGGTCTATAACGGCTTCTGGTTCAGCCCGGAACGGCTGATGATGCAGGCGGCCATCGATCAGACCCAAAGCGTGGTCAACGGCGAGGTGCGCCTGAAGCTCTACAAGGGCAACGTCATGGTGGTCGGCCGCCGCTCCGCCACCGACAGCCTGTTCGATGCCTCCATTGCCACCTTCGAGGAGGATGCCGGGGCTTACGATCAAAGCGACGCGACCGGGTTCATCCGGCTCAATGCACTGCGGCTGCGCGTGGCCGGGCGCAAGCGGGGCGTCTGACCGCGAGTTCCGGTGTCATGGGTCCTCGGCGGGCTGGAGGAAGAGTTCCTGATAGTCGTCCGGCACTGGGTCCGCGGGCGGCGGCACATCCGGCTCGGCAAAGACCGTCGAGCTCTGCGCCGGCATCGCCGGCGCCGGGTCCGCAATCGCTTCCTCGATCTCAGCGAGCAGGTACGGAAAGAAGGGGTTGCTGGCGATCCGGAATAAGGAATCCAGATTGACGATCAAGGCGCCGCGCTCCCCGCGCGCGGCGATGGCGCCGAGATGGGCACCGAAGAATTCGTTCGGATTCGGCTCCAGGCCGTAGAGTGAATCGTCCAGCGGAAAGGGGATGGCGATGTGGGAGAGTGAGAAAATCTGGATGGGGTAGGGAATCCCGAGCAGCCGGGTCTGCGCGGTGGTCTCGCCGGGGGCGATGGTGCGGGCCACGGTGTCCGCGTCATCCGTGTCGGCATTGGCGATGATGGTGATCCGGTAGCGCTGCGGCAGGGTCGGCAGCAGGCGATCGATCGCGGCCGCGGTGGCCGGACGCATCAGCGGACCGAATTTGATCGTCCGGTTAACGTCGAACAGCACCAGTTCACTGCCGTTCCCGGGCAAATGGGCATAGAGTCCCGAGATGATCGCGGGCGTGCTGACGGTGAAGTCCAGCACCGATTGGAAGGTCAGGATCGGCGCCAACCCGGTCAGGCGGTCGGCGGCGGCCAGGCGTTGCGTCTGCCGCCGTAGGGCCTCGGTCAGGCGATGGGACTGGACTGCGCCGTTGACCGGAAAAGAGTTGTACTTGAATGGGTTGAATTCTGGCAACAGGCCCAGCCAGGCAGCCTTTTCAAACGCGGGCAGCAGCGCCGGCAGCGCGGCGAGCCCGGCCATGCCGGCGAAGCGGGTGATGCCGATCATTGGGGAGATCAGGATCAGGCGGTCCGGACGCGCCAGTTGTGTATCCTCGATGGCATCGAGTGCATACTTGACAGCCAGGGCACCGCCGTTGGAGTACCCGACCAGGTGCAGCGGGTCTGCGGGATCGCTGCGCTGTCGGGCCGCGCGCACGGCCAACCGGGTCGCCGCCATCCAGTCTTCCCACTCCACCGCGGTCAAGGCCGCGGGGACTGTCCCATGGGCCGGCAGGCGAATGCCGATGACCAGGAAGCCGTGCTCGCGATAGCGCCGTGCGATGTGCCGCAGGCTGTAGGGCGAGTCGGTCAGGCCGTGCAGCATGACCACGGCGCCGCTGGGCTTGCCCGCGGGCTCCAGCAGGTAGGAGTGGTTCCAGTCTTCGAACAGGTTCGCCGGGTAGACCGGGCTGCCCTCGAAGTAGCGGTTGTAGGGGACGCGGTCCTCCGGGTCCAGTTGCTGAGTCACTTCGACCCGCATGCGCTCGAAGATTGCGTTCTCGGCCTGGACGTACTGATCCCAGTTCGCGGCATCCAATTCGTCCACGGTCAGTTCATCCGGCACGAAGGTGTGCCAGGGTTCCAGCGGGGGCCCGTTCAGAGCAACATAGGTCCGTAGCCCAAGCAGGCTTGCCGCGACCACCGCCAGCGTGATCAGTCCGCGGGTCAGATAGCGTCTGAAGCGACTTTGGTTGGATGCCGGCACGCGATCATCTCCCACGCGGGTCCGGCGCACCGGAATCCGCGGTGTGAAACACAGAAATGGCCCCGCTTCGTCTCAAGCACGCGGCTGGGGGCGAATAGCGGAGCCATGGAGTGAACTTGCCGGACGATCGCGGTCGCCGCGGGCCGTCCGGTGTTCCCGCCGGGGGCGGGAAGTTGCTCAGGCGAACTCGGCGGACGTCTGAGTCGTCCGGAACACCAGCCAGAGACCGAAGATCAGCACCGCCACCTCGGCGCCCAGCAGCAGGATGAGCGACATCAGGCTCATGATATCCACCGCCGACACCCAACTGGTGCCGACCGCGCCCGCCATCTGCGCCTGCACCACCGGCACGCCGGCTTGCGGCGCGGACAGGAAGTAGAACAGGAGATGGCCGACCTCGAGCAGCATCACGGTCATCGAGAACAGGATGCCGAGGACGCTGGCAACCACCCCGGTCCAGGCGGTTGCCGTCAGCGCGCTCTGCGAGGGGCGGGTGCTCGCGTCCGCGATGCGGGGGGCGAGGCGGGTGTAACGAAAAAACCAGAAGATGGTGAACAGCAGGATCAGGAAGCTGATCATCGTCAGGTATTCGACGAGCGCGAGCCCGGCTCGCGGTCCGGTCAGCGACCGGCTGAACACGAAGGTATAGAACATCAGGACGACCGGGAGTGCGCCCATGACGACCTGAACCCAGAAGCCGGTCCAGCCGAGACGTCGGAACGCGTTGGCGAGGCTGTGACTCTGCGACGGTTTTAGACTTTCAGCGAGTTTGTTGAACATAACATCTTCTGCCTTCTCGACGGTTGTGATCGGAAGAGGTGATCGCGGTGCGTGCCGCGAGCGACCCAACTATCCAGCTTGCCGGGTTGCGGGCCTGTCTCCGCGAAGGTTTGGGCCGGGGCATCAGAATAATTCATCGCCCAGACAAGGGAAAGTCTATAGTGACAACAGCCGATCGCAGGAGTCGGCGCCGGCGTCGCTGACGTTGGAACTCGGTAGCCGCGTCGCGGCGCAGGACGACGGAATGCGACACGGCGGCAAGGTTGTGGCTCCGATTGCCGGACCCTCGCGTCTTCGGCTGGTTGCGTCAGTCGGTCCATTCGGTCCCTGCCGCACTTGGCAAATCCGGTTCAAGAAACTACACTTCAAGACGTATTCGTCGCGCGCTATGTCAAACCCCCAGCATTGGACACAGGACGGCTCGGATGAAGGCGAACGCTAATGCCTCGGTGATGGCCCTCAGTGTACTCATGGGGCTACCAATGTCGGCAGGCGCGTCGGTCGTTGAGATTCTCACCAGGGATTTCGAAGACGGGCTCGTGGGTGCCTCGGCAATCGGCACGCCCGAGTCCGACACCTGGGTCAACATTCGGCCATCCACGGACACCAGCAACGGGGCTGCCGGGTTGGCGACATTCGATCGGTTCTTCAGCAGCAGCTTCATGATGGTCGGAGACTTCGAGGGGAATATCAGCCAATCGAACGCCGGCACCTCGACTGTCAGCTTCGTGCTGAACCTCCCGAGCGACCTGACTTCGCTGACGATCGGTTACGACTGGGTGTTCGATACCAACAACCCCAGCACCCCCAGTTCAGATCTGTTCAGTGTCGAGTTTCTGGCCGGGTCGACGGTTTACGATTACTTGCAGGGCTCGGCTACGTCCCTGACACCTGATCGAACAGGCGTCGTCAGCACGACGCGTGGCACGTTCAGCCTGACGCTGACCGGAACGGCGCTCAGCGATCTGCTCACGGTCGGTGTCGATCAGATTCGCTTCAGGCTCCGCGAAGATAACGCACTCAACTCTTCGGCGGTCGGTATCGACAACATTTCGATCACCGGCCTTGCCCCCGCGCCGGCAACCTTAGCTCTCCTCGGCATCGGTCTCGCCGGTGGTGTCGTTTCCCGGCGCAAGGCCAGGCGCTGACCGCAACAACGCCACATGGCGGCCGCGGCGGGGAGTCGCCAAGGTGCCTGACGCTGCCGACAGTGGTTTACCCCTCGTTGTTACCGGTCTATCATCCCCCGCTTTTCCTCGACGCCCGCTGCGGCGGTATCGGAGTGCCTGTGAATGCTCAGACCGATCGACACTTTCTGGTCACGCCCGGCGCGACTGGGACGAGCCTGAGCGGGCGCCTGCAAGTTCCGGGCGACAAGTCGATCTCTCATCGGTCGATCATGCTTGCCGCCATCGCGGACGGTGAGACCTGCATCGAAGGGTTCCTGGAAGGCGCCGATGCGCTCGCTACCTTGGTCGCCTTCCGGCGCATGGGGGTGACCATCGAAGGGCCGGACGCGGGGCGGGTGCGGGTGCAGGGGGTGGGCCTGTACGGCCTGGCGGCGCCGGACGGACCCTTGGACATGGGCAATTCGGGCACCTCCATGCGTTTGTTGGCGGGGCTCCTGGCCGGACAGGCGTTCACCACGGTGCTGGGCGGTGATGCGTCGCTGTCGCGCCGGCCGATGCGTCGGGTGACTGATCCCTTGGGGTTGATGGGGGCGAACATTCTGGGAACCGCCGCGGGCACCGCGCCGTTGACGATCACGCCGGTTGCGCGGTTGCATGGGATCACCTATCCGATGCCGGTGGCGAGTGCGCAAGTCAAGTCCAGTCTGCTCCTGGCCGGGCTTTATGCGCAGGGTGAAACCTGCGTGAGCGAGCCGGCCCCGACCCGCGACCACACGGAACGGATGCTGAGCGGTTTCGGTTACAGCGTCCGGCGCAGCGGCGCGCGGGTGTGTCTCACCGGCGGCGGCCGGCTCACCGGTTGCCGGCTCCAGATCCCGGCGGACATCTCGTCGGCCGCCTTCTTTCTGGTGGGAGCCAGCATCGCGCCCGGCTCGGACTTACTGCTGACGGGCGTTGGCGTCAATCCAACCCGCATTGGCGTGATCACGATTCTGCGCGCCATGGGCGCCGACATCGAACTGCTGGACCCGCGCACGGTCGGCGGCGAGCCGGTGGCGGACCTGCGGGTGCGCGCGGCGCCGCTGCGCGGCATCCGCATCCCGGAGGATCAGGTGCCTTATGCCATCGACGAATTTCCCGCCCTGTTCATCGCCGCGGCCTGCGCTCAAGGCGAGACCATCCTGACCGGGGCCGAGGAACTGCGGGTCAAGGAAAGCGACCGCATTGCGGTGATGGCGGACGGCCTGACCCGGCTCGGCATCGCCGTCGAGCCGCGCCCGGACGGCATCCGCATCGTCGGCGGCCGCATCGGCGCCGGGACCGTTGAGGCGCACGCCGATCACCGCATCGCCATGGCCTTTGCCATCGCCGGACTGCGTGCGGCCGGTCCGCTCGAGGTCCGCGACTGCGCCAACGTGGAGACCTCCTTTCCAGGGTTTGCCGGGCTGGCGGCAGGGGTCGGGCTCGGGATCGAGGAGTGCGTCGGCGGGTGCGGCGCATGACGCCGATCATCACCATCGATGGTCCCTCGGGAACCGGCAAGGGCACCCTGGCCGTGCGTCTGGCGCACCATCTGGGCTGGCATTGCCTGGACAGTGGGGCACTCTATCGGATATTGGGTCTGGCCGCCGGTCGCCGCGCGATCGACCTGGAGGACGCGGCGGCCCTGGCCGGGTTGGCCGCGCAGCTTGACGTGACCTTCATAGACGGGCGGGTTCTGCTCGCCGGCGAGGACCTGGGTGATGCGATCCGCACCGAAACCGCCGGAATGGCGGCCTCGCGGGTGGCCGCGCACCCGGCCGTGCGGGCGGCCTTGCTCGACTGGCAGCGGCGCCAAGCACGCGGCCCCGGGTTGGTGGCGGACGGGCGTGACATGGGGACCGTGGTGTTCCCGCGGGCGCCACTGAAAGTGTTTCTCGACGCCAGTGCCGAGGAGCGCGCCGCGCGCCGATATAAACAGTTGATAGGCAAAGGATTGGATGCTAACCTTGCCGACCTTGCGGTGGACATCCGCGAACGGGATACCCGTGATCGCAATCGCCCGGTCGCGCCCTTGCGACCGGCGGCGGGGGCGCTGATGGTCGATTCCACCGCCCTGTCCATTGATGATGTTTTCGATCTGATCCTTGAAGAGGTGAGGCGCGTCTTCCCGGATCAGGTCCCCTGAGGATGCGGCCGAGTCGCTCGGCCGCAGGCTCGCGGTGTCCCGGCGTGCGCCGGGACACCACCGGAACGGCCGGCACAGCAGGTGCCGGCCTTGTGTTTTACCCACTTCCCCCCCGCACCGGAAGGAGCGGGACAGCGTGCCTCTCCAGGTATACAGGTTCCCATGACCGAAAGTTTTGCTGATCTATTCGAACAAAGTCTCGCCACGACCCAACTCCAGCCGGGTGCCATCGTCACCGGCATCGTGATGGAGATCACCAACGACAGCGTGGTGATCAACGCCGGACTCAAGTCCGAGGGCGTCATCCCCAAGAGTCAGTTCCTGGGTCCCGACGGCCAGCTTGAAGTGGCCGTCGGCGACGAGGTGCTGGTGGCGCTGGACGCCGTCGAGGACGGCTTCGGCGTGACCCGTCTGTCGCGTGAAAAGGCCAAGCGCTTCGCTGCCTGGGACTTCCTGGAGAAGGCCTTCGAGGCGGGCGATACGGTCAAGGGCCTGATCAACGGCAAGGTCAAGGGCGGCTTCACGGTCGAACTGGGAACCGTACGCGCTTTCCTTCCCGGGTCGCTGGTCGACGTGCGTCCGGTCCGCGATACCGCGTATCTGGAAGGCAAGGAGCAAGAGTTCAAGGTCATCAAGCTCGACCGCAAGCGCAACAACGTGGTGGTCTCCCGCCGCGCGGTCGTGGAGGAAGAGTACAGCGCCGAGCGCGACCAGCTCCTGAAGAACCTGGAAGAGGGCATGGAAGTCACCGGCGTGGTCAAGAATCTGACCGACTACGGCGCCTTCCTGGACTTGGGCGGCATCGACGGCCTGCTGCACATCACTGACATGGCCTGGCGTCGCGTCAAGCACCCCAATGAGGTGGTTGAAATCGGCCAGGAGATTCAGGTCAAGGTCCTCAAGTTCGACCGTGATCGCCAACGCGTCTCCCTGGGCCTGAAGCAGATGGGCGAGGACCCCTGGGTCAATATCTCGCGCCGCTATCCCGAGAGCACTCGGGTCTTCGGCAAGGTCACCAACATTGCCGATTACGGCTGTTTCGTGGAGATCGAGGAAGGCGTCGAGGGCCTGGTGCACGTCTCCGAGATGGACTGGACCAACAAGAACATCCACCCCAGCAAGGTCGTCAATCTGGGCGACGAGGTGGAGGTCATGGTGCTGGATATCGACGAGGAGCGCCGCCGCATCTCGCTGGGCATCAAGCAGTGCGCCATGAACCCCTGGGACGAGTTCGGCGTCACCCACAAGAAGGGCGATCACGTCTCCGGGAAGATCAAGTCGATCACCGACTTCGGCATCTTCATCGGGCTGGACGGCGGGATCGACGGCTTGGTCCATCTGTCGGACATCTCTTGGGATGAGCCCGGCGAGCAGGCGCTGCGCCGCTACAAGAAGGGCGACGAACTGGAGACCGTGGTGCTGTCGGTTGACCCGGAGCGGGAGCGTATCTCGCTGGGTGTGAAACAGCTCGATCGCGATCCGTTCTCCAGCTTCGTGGCACTGCATGAAAAGGGCAGTTTCGTGAACGGGACCATCACCGAGATCGATGCCAAGGGTGCCACCGTGGCCCTGGGTGACGGCGTGGAGGGTTACCTGCGCGCCTCGGAGATCTCCCGTGATCGCGTCGAGGATGCGCGCGCCGTGCTCAAACTCGGCGAGGAAGTCGAGGCCAAGTTCCTGGGTGTGGACCGCAAGAACCGCACCATCTCACTGTCCATCAAGGCGAAGGATCAGGACGAGGAGCAGGCGGCGATCAAGGGCTATTCCCGTGAAACCACCGGCGGCGCGACCACCTTGGGCGATCTGATCAGAGAGCAGATGGAAGAGGCGCAGCGCGACTGACCGTCGCCTCTGGGGTACTAAGCCATTGTCGGGGGGCCATGCGGCCCCCCGCTCCAATCCCTCTCAGGAATCAAGACAATGACGAAATCGGAGTTGATCGACGTTCTGGCCGCCGCGCAGGACCATCTTCCCTATAAGGACGTGGAGGAAGCGGTACGCAGGGTCATCGACCGGATGAGCGGCGCCCTGGCCACGGGCGAGCGCATCGAAATTCGCGGATTCGGCAGTTTCTCACTGCATTACCGTCCGCCGCGCATTGGGCGTAATCCCAAGACCGGCGATTCAGTCGCGCTCGCCGGTAAGCATGTTCCGCACTTCAAGCCCGGCAAGGAACTGCGCGATCGGGTCAATGATGCCTACCAGGCGGTTCAGGAAGAGGAGCAGAATCCCAAGCATGCGACGGGCACTCGGCGCGCGACCTAGCGCGTTGGTTTGACCTCGGCATGTTCCGCTGGGGCTGCCGGCTGTCCGCGCGCGCCAGGATTTCAGTATTTTCCACGTGCTAGTCTCCGGGACACTAGTCAAGTGGGGCCGTCTGGTTCAAACTCCGCCGACCGCCAAGCCCGGCGCGATGTGACGCGTGACCCACGACTGACCCCCCGACCGATGGAGAGTACCCGCCATGAAATCCGCTTCGCTGCTGTTTGGACTCTTGTTACTGCTCTGTGTCTTGGCCGTTCAGGCCGAGGAGCCCATCGCCATCAAGTTCAGTCACGTGGTGGCTGCCGATACCCCGAAAGGCAAAGCGGCCGAACGTTTCGCCCAACTGGCCCAAGAGAAGACCCAGGGCCGGGTGGAAGTGACCGTTTACCCCAATAGCACGCTGTACAAAGACAAGGAGGAAATGGAGGCCCTGCAACTGGGTGCCGTGCAGATGTTGGCGCCATCACTGGCCAAGTTCGGCCCGTTGGGCGTCAAGGAGTTCGAGGTCTTCGACCTGCCCTACATCTTCGACGGCTACGATCAGTTGCATCAGGTGACCGAGGGTCCGATCGGCAAGGAACTCCTCGGCAAACTGGCCGACAAGGGGGTGCTGGGCCTGGCCTTCTGGGATAACGGCTTCAAGGTGATGAGCGCCAACAAGCCGCTCAAGGACCCCAAGGACTTCCGTGGACTCAAGATGCGTATCCAGTCCTCCAAGGTGCTGGATGCCCAGATGCGCGCCTTAGGCGCCAATCCGCAGGTGATGGCCTTTTCCGAGGTCTATCAGGCACTCCAGACCGGCGTGGTGGACGGAACCGAGAACCCGCCGTCCAACCTCTATACTCAAAAAATGTTCGAGGTCCAGAAGTTCGTCACCAACTCGGATCACGGCTATCTCGGCTATGCGGTCATCGTCAATAAAGCCTTCTGGGATGGTCTGCCCGCGGATGTGCGTACGGCCTTGGACGAGGCGATGGCGGAGGCGACCGTCTATGCCAATGAGATTGCGAAACAGGAGAACATCGACGCACTCGCCAAGGTGAAGGCCAGCGGCAAGAGCGAGATCATCGAACTCACGCCTGAGCAGAAAACGGAGTGGAAGCAGCGCTTGGCCCCGGTGCACCGGCAGATGGAGGACCGCGTCGGCAAAGACCTGATCCAGTCGATCTATCAGGCGACCGGCAGCGATATCAGCAAGCTTTAAGGGCCTTGGTCACACACCCGGCCACTCTGGGATCGGCACGGTTGTCGGTCCGCATAGCGGACCCTACCGGTCACGGTGCGGCCGTAGGGTCCGCTGTGCGGACCGTCCCCCGCTGGCCGGAACCATGATCAAGGCCGCTTTCAGCGTCGTGAGTTAGGGTGGATCAGGCGCGCGTCCCGGTGCTCGAATCGATCATTGGGTCAGTCGGCGCCGAATCCACCGATAGTGGCTGACCACTCGGGGGGACACCATGCTCAGAATCCTGGACCACTTGGAAGAGTGGCTGATCACCTTTCTCATCGGCGCCGCGACACTGCTCATCTTTACCGCGGTGCTGCATCGCTACAGCATGGACTTGTCGAACGCCTGGGGCTGGGATGCCGTCTATGACTGGCTTTTTCGCATCAACCTGAGCTGGGCCCAGGAACTGTGCATCTACATGTTCGTGTGGATGGCCAAGTTCGGAGCGGCCTATGGGGTGCGCACCGGCATTCACGTCGGCGTGGATGTGCTCATCAATAATCTGCGCGAAGGACTGCGCTCCAAATTCGTCTTGTTCGGACTCCTGGCCGGCGCCTTGTTTACCGGTTTGGTCGGCAGCTTCGGGGTCAATTTCGTTTGGCATCTGTCCCATACCGATGCCACCTCCCCGGACCTGGAACTGCCGGTGTGGATCGTTTATCTGGCGATTCCCTTGGGTTCCTATCTGATGTGTTTCCGCTTCCTGGAGGTGGCCTGGTCCTTCTACCGGACCGGTGAACTGCCGCGCCATGAACACGCCTATGTCGAGGGGCTGGAGGAGGAAGTGGAACAGGCCCAGGCGGCCGGGCGACAGGAGCCGGTCTACCTCGGCGAGGCCATTACCCTTGCCGAAGAGCGTGAACACATGCACGGCGGGCACCTGGAGCATCATCCGCCCGGCGACCCGCATGAACAGCATGAGGGCGGTGCGCGCAAGAGCGGGGAGGATCGGTCATGACCGCGCTGATCATCTTCGGTCTCCTGCTCGGCATGATGCTGACCGGCATGCCGGTGTCCATCGCGCTGGGTCTCACCGTGCTGACCTATCTCTTTACCATGACCTCGGTCCCGATCGAGTCGGTGGGGCTCAAGCTTTTCACCGGCATCGAAAAATTCGAGATCATGGCGATCCCGTTCTTCATTCTGGCGGGGAATTTCCTGACCCACGGGGGTGTGGCCAGGCGCATGATCAATTTCGCTTCCAGCATGGTGGGTCACTACCACGGCGGACTCGGGCTATCGGCGGTCTTTGCCTGCGCACTATTCGCCGCGGTCTCCGGGTCCTCTCCCGCCACGGTCGCGGCGATCGGGTCTATCCTGATTCCGGCCATGGTGAAGCAGGGCTTTCCAATGCGCTTCGGCGTCGGCACCATTGCCTCTGCCGGTGGGCTGGGTATCCTGATCCCGCCATCAATCGTCATGGTGATGTACGCGGTCTCCACCAACAGCTCGGTTGGCGCGCTCTTCATCGCCGGAATCGTCCCCGGTTTCGTGCTGGCGCTCATGCTCGGCGTCACCACCTGGTGGATTGCCCGTCGTAATAATTATCCGCGTCTCAAGCGGGCCGACTGGAGAACCCGTTGGCGCGCCTTCCGCAAATCGGTCTGGGGGCTGCTGCTCATCGTGCTGGTGATGGGCGGCATCTATAGCGGTGCCTTCACCCCCACCGAGGCCGCGGCAGTGAGCGCCGTCTATGCCTTCGTGATTGCCGTTTTCGTCTACAAGGACATGCCGCTCAAGCGGGTGCCCAGGGTGCTGCTGGACTCGGCCAACATGTCGGCGATGCTGCTTTACATCATCACCAATGCCGTCCTGTTCTCCTATCTCCTGACCTACGAGAACATCCCCCAGGAACTCGCTCAATGGCTGGTGGACTCCGGGCTTGGGCCGATCGGTTTCCTGTTGGCGGTCAACGTCCTGCTGCTTCTGGCCGGCAATATCATGGAGCCGACCTCCATCATCCTGATCACCGCGCCGGTGCTCTTTCCGGTGGCTATGGCACTGGGGATCGACCCCATCCATTTCGGCGTGATGGTCGTGGTGAACATGGAGATCGGCATGATCACGCCGCCGGTAGGGCTCAATCTCTATGTGGCGAGCGGCATTTCCCGGATGGGCATGACCGAGACCACCATCGCCTGCTTCCCCTGGCTGTTCACCATGCTGATCTTCCTGATGCTCATCACCTATTGGCCGAGCCTGTCACTGTGGCTGCCGCGGACCTTGGGGATGTTATAGCCTGCGGACGTGATAACCGGACCTAGCAGCCTGTCGGACTTAGCCCCTAGGATAAGGGCATGAGTCAACATGAAGGCTTTTTGTTGCTCCACAAATTAACCTAAGGTGATTTCCGCGAGAAATCCAACCCGTAGGAGCCCGCTTGCGGGCGACGGATGGGGGCACAATGACGCGATTCCGGCAGGTCACGTCGCCCGCAAGCGGGCTCCTACTACGGAGCTTGATTCTTGATAGCGTCTTATTCGGAAGTCGCCTAAAGTCCGACAGGCTGCTAGGGGCGGGTTTCAAACCCGCCCCTACACGACGGTCTGTCTGGATATCAGGTGCGAGCGCTCTATGAACCGGGGAATCCTCAGCCGTCCCGCAAGTCCCCCCACAACGCCTGCAGCACCGCGATGGCCGCCAGCGGCGCGGTCTCGGCGCGCAGGATGCGGGGGCCAAGGCGGACGCCCTCGATGCCCTGGGCTGCCGCCCGCGCGCGTTCGGCCGCACTCAAGCCCCCCTCGGGTCCAACCAGGAGGGTGACTGGGCCGGTCGGGGCCTCCCATTGTGCCAGTGACCGCGGTGCCTGGGGGTCGAGCAGCAACACACCCTGAAGGGGCATGGCGAGCCAGTCCGCGAACAGCCGGGCGGGCTCCAGGACGGGCAGCCGCCGCCGTCCGGACTGTTCACAGGCGCCGATCAGGATGCCCTGCCAATGCTCCAGCCGGCGATCCAGTCGCGCGTCGCGCAGTTGCACCATGCTGCGCTCGGTGAACAGCGGCTGGATGCCGAGGACACCCAGTTCCACGGCTTTCTGGATGGCGAAATCCATGCGTTCGCCGCGCGAGATCCCCAGGGCCAGCCGGATCTCCAGGACGGGAAGCGGTTCCGGATCGCCGGCCGCGCCGATCGCCAGGGTCACCCCCCGGCGCCCCATGGCCGCGATGCGGGCGGCACGGTCGCGGCCGTCGCCGTTGAAGCACAGGAGCGCGTCGCCGGGGCCCAGGCGCAGCACCGCGGTCAGGTGGCGCGCGGGTCCGTCCGGGAGACTGAGTTCGGAGCCGGGATCCAGCGGGTGGTCCAGGTAGACACGGGGCAGGCGCATGGGGTTCGTGGTCGGTGAATCAGAATAGCCGCGTGCCTGCGGTCTCCCCGACCCGGGTCGGCAGCCCCGCCTGACGCCACTCCGGCAGCCCGTCCGCCAGGCGACGAGCGGTGAATCCGGCCGCGCGCAGGCGGGCGACCGCTTCGAACGACAGCACGCACCAGGGACCCCGGCAATAGGCGACGATCTCGCGCTCGCGCGGGAGACCGCGCAGCCGCCCCTGGAGCTGATCGAGGGGCACATTGAGTGCGCCGGCGATGTGACCCTGGGCATACTCCTCGGCGGGGCGCACATCGATCACCGTCGCCAGGCCGTCGCGCACCCGCTCCAGCAAATCCGCCGCCGGGACCGGCTCCAGCGCGTCGCGTTCCTTGAGATAGCTGGCGAGCAGGTCCGCGACCGCGCGGCTGCGGGTTTCGGCGAGCCCCCGCAGGGCGGCGACCGCGTCCAGCACCTGATCGTCGGCCAGTGCGTAGCGGACGTGCTTGCCGTCGCGGCGCGCCTGCGCCAGTCCGGCGGCCTTGAGCTGTTGCAGGTGCTTGGAGGTGTTGGCGACGCTGAGCCCCGTCACCCGCGCCAGGTCCTCGACGCTGCGCTCGCCCTGGGCGAGGTAATCCAGCAACTCCAGCCGCGCGCCGCTGCCCAGGGCGCGGGCGATGATGGCAAGCTGTGCGAAGAGGGCCTGTTTGGGACCCGGCGTGGGTGCGGGGGGCTGGGTCATGGTGTCGGTTGCGGCGGACGGTGATTCAACCCACGGGTTGAGCGGATGGGTCCATGCGATCAGTATAGAGAGAAGGGCTGCTCGCGGGTAGGCGCATCGGGGCGGCAGCCACGGCCCATGGGTCATAGCCGACCGTTGACGACGCCTGAGGCCCTGAGCGTTTGCGGTGCGCGGTCAAGACCCGCATTGAGGCAGCCGGCCCCGGTGTGTATCTTGGCCAACGAACCGCACTCGAAGTCGTAACCCAAAGAGCGCCCGAAATAACCATGACACGCGAACCGAAGGAACGCTGGCACGACGAAGTTCCCGGAACCCGCTGGTTCCGGGCGGACCTGCACCTGCATACCTTGGACGATCCCACCGTTGCGTTGCCGTGGGGCATTGAGGGCGAGCGCGATGACCCCACCGTGCTGCGCGCCTACGCGGAGCGGTTCCTGGATTCCGCGGTCGAGCAGGAAATCGAGGTCTTGGGGCTCACTCCCCATGCGGCGTGCATCGATCACGGTGTGTCCGCTGCCTGGACCATCGTCGAGACTTGGCAGAATGAGCGTCAGGTTTCCACCGGGCGTTCCTATCGAGACCTGATCTACGCGGTCTATCCGGGCTTTGAACCGAATTTTGCCGACGGCACCAAGGGCATCCATCTGCTCTTTCTCTTCGATCCCACCGTGGGGAAGCGCCGCTACCTCGATGCGTTTAATGGGATCATGGGCGCGCGCCCCGCCTACGAACACACGAGACTAAACCTGGTGCAGAAGCGCCCCGCCGATGCCTTCAAGGAGTTGGATGCGCCAAAGGCGGTCGGCAAGCGCAACTACATTGTCATTGCCGCGCATCCGCTCCGCGAGAACGGACTGCTGTCACGCCCCGACCACTACATCGCGGATCTCGCTGGAGGCCGCATTCATGCCGCCGAGTTGCGGCGTGACAAGACGCTCGACGAAGACCTGACCGAAAGCCGCAAGCTGCGGTACGCTTTCGAGAAGACACGTATTGCCCTCTACCATACCAGCGATGCCATAAAACTGGCCGACCCCGGCACGGCGCCCGGCGAACGGGCGCTTGGCCACCGCTTTGTTCTCCTTAAGCTCGCCAGCCCGACCCTGGAGGCCCTGCGCCAAGCCTTTCTGGGGCGGGACTCCAGGCTGCGTGTTCCGTACGTGAGGGACGCGGCCGGCCAGTTCGTCCTGGACCCCAGTCTGCCGGTGCCCGTGCCGCAGGGGCCTGACGCCAGGCCCTGGATTCGCGAGATTCGCGTAACGGGCGGCACCTCCTTTCTGCGCGACCAGACGTTCCGATTGAGCCCTGATCTCACCTGCATTATCGGCGGCAGCATGACCGGCAAGTCGACCCTGCTCGACGGATTGCGGCTGACCTGCGGCGGCGAGCAGGCGATGCCGGACGGAACCACAACGCTCGGGCGGGACGCGTTGGCGCGGGCGCGGGAACGCTTTTTGTCGGGAGGGACCCGGGTCGCACTGGAGAGTCCGGCCGGTGATCTCGCACGGCCGGTCGAGGAGCGGTTCGCCCCCCGCTTTTTCTCGCAGGGCGAGCTCAAGTCCCTGGTCAACGACGACGACGGTATCGAGCATCTGCTGTTCCATCTCGTCCCAGGGCGCGGCGCGGTGCTGCTGGCGGAGCGCGATCAACTCCGGGAACTGGATCGGCACCTTGCCGACGCGGTCCCGCGGCTGACCCGTCTCCAGGAGCAGGTCGCCGCGGCCGAACAGGAGTGCCGGCGCACCGCCGACGCCCGCGAGGCGATGAAGCAGTTCACGCAAGCCGGCACCGCGGCCTTGCCGTCCGCTCAGCACGATGCGGCACGGGCAAGAACCTTCGCGTCCGACCTGCGCGACCAGGCCGAGCGCGCCCGTGAGCTGGCGGAGGCGATCGATGCGCTGCGCCTGCCGGTGTTCAACAGCCCGGAGCTCACCGCCTGCCTTTCCCCACCGGTGCCGGAGAACACAGCCGACGCGGCCTCGCTGTTGAACAGGGCCAAGACCCAGGCAGCGGCGGTCTTGGCATCCTTGGAGGCGATTGGTGCGATTGCCGACGCGACCGCGACCGCGGCAAACAATCGCCTGGCACTGTTGACCGCACAGGTTCAGGCCGCCTTGGTCGCGGCCGGGCGTAGCGCCAACGATCTGAACCAGTTCGATGCCTATGCCAAGACCGCTCAGCACTACGACAGCTTTCTGGCCGCGCTCCAAGGAAAACAGGAGGAACTCAAGAAGGCACTGGATGGATTCGACGCCGACCTGGCCGAGCGGGATGCACTGGTTACCGCCCATCGCGCTGCCATCACCCAGGTTTGCGGCGAGGTGGAGGCCAGATTCGCGGGCCGGGTGCTGGTGGCCGTCGATCCGGAGGGGAGGCGCGGCCCGCTGGAGTCCTGGGTGCTTGGATTGCGCAATCAGGGGATCACCCGTTGGTGGAACAGCGGTGGAGCGCGGTCGACCACGCCGACGACGCTGCGCGCCGTCATTGAAGCCTTCACCACGCCGGACCCGGCGACAGCGCAGACCCAGGTCAAGGCGCTCGGGATGTCCGACGCCGTCGCGGCATCCTTCTTCGAGCAGATCGCCCCCTGGGCGCGCCAATTGGAGGTTTGGGCATTGCGATGCCCTGACCGCTATCGCATCCGCTGGGTAGAGGACGGTGAGCAGAAAGACCTGAGCGTCCTGTCCGGCGGGCGCCGGGTTGCGGTGCTGCTCTCGCTGATCCTGGAGAGCGATGATCCCACGCCGCTGTTCGTCGACCAACCCGAGGATGAGTTGGATAACCGCTTTCTTAACGAGACCATCATCCCGGCGCTGCACCGACTCAAAGGCAAGCGACAGGTCGTCTTTGCCACGCACAACGCGAACCTGGTGGTCAATGGCGACGCGGATCAGGTCATCGCCCTGGAAGCGGATGCGGAACATGGCCGGGTGGACGCGGCCGGTGCCATTGAGGATGACGCGATCCGGAATGCCATCGTCCGGACGCTGGATGGCGGCGCCGCGGCGTTCCGTCTGCGCCGCAAGAAGTACGGCTATTAGGAGGCTCTCGTGGACTGGATCGACGTGCTTCAGAGAATCCAGGTTGGTGAAAACGCCCAAACCGAGTTGGGACGCTTTCGCTCCTTCGGCGACAAGGATTGGCAGGAGGCGGTTTGTGCCTTTGCCAATACGGAAGGCGGGCTCGTCATCCTCGGCGTCACCGACGACCGGGCGATCGACGGTGTGCCCATGGACCCGAAGGAGGTGCAGGAGCGTCTCAGCAATGCACTGCACAACACGTTCAACGCCCCGATTCAGGCCCGCTTGGGATATCACCAGGACCCAAGCGGATGGGTCCACTGGATCGAGGTCGCGCGCGTCCGTGGCCCTGAGCCGCTCCGGCACAAGGGCCGCGTGCTCGTTCGCGGGAACCGCGGCAATCGCGAACCCTCAGCGACCGAGTTACAGGAGCTATACAACACTTTCGGCCTGGTCTTCACCGAGGAGCGCGTCGTCCCGGGCACCGGCGCCGATGCGATCGACGCCGGGGCATTCCGGGCTTACATGCGGCGCCGGGGTGTAGACCTGGATGGAGAGCACCTGCCGTTGGAGGTGGACCTGTTCAACCGGGAGATCCTTGACCGCGACTTCAACGGCGATTTACGGGCGACCCTGTTCGGGTTGATGTGCTTTGGCAAGGCTCCTCAGCAGTCCCCCCCGACGCGGAACCTCTGGATCGATTTAGTCGCTTACGCCGGCATTGATCGGGGAGACAAGGTCATGCTCGCCGGCGAGGGGCGTGGCCGACTGGATGAGCAGGTCGCGCACGCCGAAGCTTGGCTCAAAGCCCTTGGGCGCCATGAGCGCTATGCCGGGATGCAGCGTGCGGATCTGTGGCCGGTCCCGCTGCCCGCCTTCCGGGAATGTGTCGTCAACGCCGTGGCGCATCGGGACTACGCAATTCTCGGTTCGCGGATACTGGTTGAGGTCTTCGACGACCGGATCGTCATCACCAGCCCCGGCGCCTTGCCGAACCACAAGCGGCCCGAATCGGTACTCGCCGGCGGCACGCCACGCTCCCGCAATGAGTCGATGGCGAGCTTCCTGTTCGATCTCGGGCTGATGGAGCAGCGCGGCAGCGGCTATCCGCGGATGACCCGGGCGATGCGGCAATTCAACGGGACCGCCCCTCACCTGGAGCAGGACCGCGAAGAACGCTGGGTCAGGGTAACGCTGTGGCGGACCCCGCCGGAGGCGGCCACCCCGACCACGGACCACAGCATGAGGACCTATAGAGCATGACAGACCCATCGCGCGCCGCCGATCCTCCGCCCGATCCGACCGCTGCCGACCTGCTCGGCGAGGGCGTCTGGCCGTCCGCCGATTATCACCGCCAGGTCGAGCGTCTGCGTGCCGCCATCGGCGAGACCATTTACCTGGTGGAACTGATCGAGAGCGCCATCACGCTCGGCGTGCACATGAGCGGCACGCCCTTCGAACTGCTCGGGGTCATCGATTATCCACGTCCCGACCCGAGCCGCGGGCTTGCCCCGCATCTGCTCCTGCTCGACGACGGGCGCGGGGTGAACCTGGGGCGGATCGCCCGCATCAGCCGCCGTCCATTCGCACCCGCCCCGGCGGATCTGCTCTATCTGGACCAAGCGGCGCATGAGAATCTGCTGTTCGCCGAGCGGCGTCTGTCGCCCGCGTTCCTTGCCGCGCACAGCCGAGCGGTGCTCGGCGAGTGTCTCGGTTATACGCCGCCCGACCTGACGCGGCGCCTCGCCGCCCCGGCGGACGCGGCGTCGGATGAGGAGCAGGACGCGCCATGAGCCGCCGGGCCTCAGGTCGAGGCTGACCGTGAAAGTCCGACCGGGATCCTGTGGGAGCGGCCTCCGGCCGCGATTGGATCTCGCAAATTGGTGACGACGCCGCCCGGCAGCAGACCAATCACCATCGGCGTATCCGGTCGCGACAGACTGGGCGCGGACCAGGTGCCTTCCAACCGATAGCGTTCGCACCTGATTTCCAGACAGATCTTCGTGTAGGGGCGGGTTTGAAACCCGCCCCTACATCCGGTTATCACGTCCGAAGGCGAGAACACTGGAGGTCGAGACGATCGACCGGGCGGGCCGGCGGGCAGTTCATCCCCGGCACGCGGCTCCTCACTTCCCGCCTTCGCCAGGATACGGTCGAATTCGGCCAGATCCGCCCGTTGCGCACGCGCGCGGACGTACGCCTCGGTGCGCAGGGCCGCGGCCTTTTCGGCGACGGCGACGTTGATGAACTGTTGGGCTTCGTTCCTCAGCCCAACCGACATGGAATGCGTGCCCAGTCTCTGGAGCCTGGGAGCGGGAAGAGGGTCAGGGCGGCGGCAGGGTCTCGATCAGGAGCAGGATTTCGGCGGACATGGTGTAGTGGAGCCCCGGGGTCTGGGCGAGGGCGGGGTCGCGGCTGCCGGTGCAGAGTGCGTCGAGCGACTGGAGGAAGGGGCGGAGCTGCTCCGACAGGTGCTCGCCGGCAGGCATCCTCGGCCGCTTCCGGGTTGCCCGAATCCTGATAGGCCATGCCGGTCTGATGCCAGATCCCGGCGACGGTTCCCGGCTCGTCCAACCGGGCGAAGCGCTCGCGGGCCTCGGCGTAGGCCGCCAACGCCTCCGGGTAGCGGCGCTGCTGCAACCGGACCGTGCCGAGCTGGCTCTTACCGACCGCAGCCTGTCGCGCGTCGCCGCGACGCTCGTCGAGGGCGATGGCCTCCGCGTAGGCCGCCGCCGACGCGTCGAGCCGGCCCAGGTCCCGAAGACAGCCGCCCCGTTCGCCGAGGCAGACGGACGTCATCCGCTCGGCCCCGCAACCCGGCTTGTCCCGCTCGACGGTCTCAAACCGCTGCCGCGCCTCATCCAGCAGCGGCAGTGCCCGCTCGGACCCGCCGGCGGTCTTGAGCACCCGGGCCAGCAGCCAGCAAGCCCCCGCCAAGTCGTAATCGGCACCCGGATAGGCCGACTCGTCCGCCGCCCGCGCGTGCCGCAGCAGGGCCTCGGCCCCGGCGAACGCCTCGCGCAGCCGTCCACCGGACGCTTGCTGCTCAATGCGGGTCCGCTCGGCCTCGAACCGGGCATGGGTCCAGCCGTCGCCCGGCTGACGCGCGAGCGACTGGACCGCGGTATCGCGCACCTGCCCGACCCGCGCGAGGAGCCGCGGCCGGCCGAGCATTTGCAGCAGTTGATACAGGGACGTGGTGATGCCGATGGTCACCTCCGCCTCCCCGGCGCCCTGCACCCGATCGAGCAGCGCGAGCAGATTGGGGAGCCCCAACACCGTCAGGGTCGCGGCGATCTCGGTCTGCCGGCTGCGCTGCTGTTCCAGAAACGCGACATACTGCCCCATCGACTCCACCCAGCGCCCGGTCAGGGCATCCAGCGCGTCCGGCTCCAGCCGCCCGCGCAGATAGGGGCAAAGCGCCGGGTTCAGGGTCAGATGGTTGTAGGGATCGGCGGTGGCGAGTCCGGTGCGGATCAGATCCTCGGCGAGCGCCTGGCAGTCGGCCTGCTCCCAGCCCGTCATGGCCCGCAGCAGGTCCAGATCGACCCCGCCATGAAAGACCCTGAGCACCGCCGCACGCTCCCGATTGGCCGGCGCCAGCCGCTCCAGCGACAACGCGACGCTCGCAAAGACCGAGCGCTCGCGGCTGCCGGGGAAGCGGCGGTCCATCTCGGCCATCAGGTCGGCTAGCCGCGCGCGGGTGCGCTCGACCCCGAGCGCGCGTAGCGAGGGCGCAAGCAAGGCCAGCGTGCGGGCATGTCCGTGGACCGCCTCGACCAGTGTGTCGATCGCCTCGCGGGTCGCGTCGTCCGCGGTGCCAGGGCGGTGGTCGCGGGCACCCTCCAGCGCGCGCTCAACCAGCCGCACCGCGTCCTCGGGCGCGAGCCGTTCGAGTTCCCGGCAGCGCCGCTCGGCGGCGAAGGGCGCGGGCAGGGTCTCGCGGCTGGTGAAGATCAGCCGGGTGTCGCCGACCGCAAGCAGCCGGTCGCAGAGCGTGAGGATGGCCGCCAGCGCCTCCAGGGCGTCGTCGCGCAGCGCCTGCGGGGTCTCCTGCGCCAGATAGGGCGGCGGCAGCACGCTCTCCAGGTTGTCGATCACCAGCAGCGTCGGCTGCTCGGCCAGCGCCCGCTCGATGGGCAGGATGGCCTGCTCCAGATCGCCGTCGGGTCCGGTCAGCGCGGCGACCGAATAGGTCTTGCCGGCCAGTTGGCGGCCGAGTGTGTCGAGCACGGCGGCGGCATGGCTGTGGGTCTCGACCGAAACGAAGGCGCCGCGGCGGAGCTGGCCGGAGCGCACCAGCCAGCGGGCGAGCTCGCCGGCCAGGGCGGTCTTGCCCTCGCCGCCCTGACCGCGGATCAGCGCCCAGCGCTCCAGCTTGGGCGCGCCGACGGCCCGCGGGCGGAGCATCCGCTCCAGAGCCAAGAGATCCCGGCCGCGCCCGACGAAGCCGGTGTCGGGCGGCGCGGTCAGCGCGCCGAGCCGGGATGCGGTAGTCGCGCAGCATCGGGCCCAGGGTGTCGGTATAGACCAGCAGATGTCGGCGCCCCTCCGGGCGGTCGCGGTCGCGCGGGTCCTCGAAGCAGAGTCCGCCCAGGCCCAGCCGGCGGTCGTAGATCCCGTGGCCGTTGAAATGGACGACGTGGTAGGGGGTGCCCGCATCAAAGGCGCGTTTGAGCTCCGCGCTCAGCGCCGGGAAGGTCGGCGGCTCCAGGAGGCGCAGATCGACCAGACCGCCCAGGTCTTCCATGGTCTCGACCAGCGGCAGGCTGCTCGCGCGGTGGTCGATATAGCCGCAGGCGTCGTCCTCCGGCCGGGCGACGATCAGCAGGAGGCGGATGGGTGTGGTGTTGCGGGTCTCCGGGTTCGGCGGTTGGCCGCCGGGCAGGCGGCGGCGGACCCGGGTGGGGCGGGCGCCCTGGAACAGGAAGCCTTGGCTGTCGTGTAGCAGTTCCCAGGGGAGCGCGGTAAAGGAGTCGGGGCGTCCCGCCCCGGCGTCCTCGGGGGCGGGACGCCCCCGCTCCTTTGGGTCCAGATGGACTGAGAAGCGCCGCCCGGCATGGGGATCGGCGGCGGACCAGGCGTTCAGGACATCGGCCGTGTGCTCGGGGGGCAGCGCGGCGCGATAGATCTCACGGCCCCAGTCGATCAGGCTCGCTTCGACCCGCCGCGCTCGGTCCGCAAAAAAGGTGCTGGGCCAGACGGCGTATTTCTCCAGATACCAGCGCAGCTCCTCGGTCTCGATCGGACCCAGGGGGGCAACCAGCGTCCAGGTGTCGGGGCTCGCGACCGGCGGCCGCTTGGGGTCGGCCGGGCGGTAGCTCAGCCGGGCGGTGGCGCTGGGCCGGGGAACGCCCGGCTGGATCTCCCGGATGCCGAGATCAGTCAGTTCCAGAACCAGCGCTTCGAGCGGGCCGATCTGGGATGGGGGCACGGAGAGACGGTCGGCCGGCGCGCGCCGGTGCAGCGCGACCAGGATGGCGTTCAGCGCCGCTTCGATGCCGCCGGGGCGGCTGTCGAGGCGAATAAAGATGGGCTCGTCGCCGAATGTCCAACCCGCTCCGTCGGTTGCACAGACCACCCTCGCGGCCAAGTACCGCCCGGAACCCGGGCGACGCGACCGGAGGCCGACGCTTTAGCGGGCGGCGCCGCTACGTCCGGCTGAAGCCTTGACCTCCGGTCTGTGCTGCGCCTGGACCGCACCCCCACACCCTTGCAATTCCCCCGCTCATCCGCTTTGATTGTCCCTGACTTGTGGACCCCGTCCCGGGCACCCACACGAACGACCTGCAACAGGGATTACGACCCGAACGGACACCTGAGCGCGCGGGCCGCCGACGCGCTCCCCGCGCGGCTGCGCGCCGCCATGACCCGGGCCGGCGACTGCGCCACCGGCGCCCACCAAGGCTATCTGCTGTTCGAGCAGGACGACGGCAGCGAGCATTTGGTCCCGGCCGCGCTGCTGGGCGACATGCTCAACCAGCAGCGCGTCCCGCTGGTCATCCTCTCGGCCTGCCAGTCCGCCAAGCTCGGCGGCGACGACCCCCTGGGCAGCGTCGCCGCCCGGCTCACCCGCGCCGGCATCCCCAATGTGCTGGCCATGACCCATTCGGTGCTGGTCGAGACCACCCGCGCGCTCTTCGGCCATCTGTACCGTGAACTGGGCCGCGGCCGCCCGCTCGGCACCGCGCTGGAGAATGCCCGGCGCGAACTCTATGCCCACCCGGTCTACGGGGAGCGCAGACGCGGCACCGGCTGGACGGATCTCATCCTCCATGACTGGTTTCTGCCGACGCTCTATCGCACCGGCGACAACGCCGGACTGCTCACCCAGCCCGCCGACGCCCGGCCGGACCCGGCCGGACCCGGCCGCGGTGCCCGCCGCCGACAACCTGCCCCAGGTCCAGCCCGCCGGCTTTTTGGGCCGCTCGCGTGAACTCTGGGAGATCGAGCGCGCCTACGTCGCCGGCACCCGTCGGCTGGTCATCTGCGGGTTCGGCGGTCAGGGCAAGACCACGCTGGCGCACGAGGCCGGCCGCTGGCTGCGCGCCACCGGCCTGTTCGAGCGGGTCTGTCTGGTGGGCTATGCGGACTTTCAGGGCGTCGACCCGGTGGGCTGGGCGGTGAGCAGCCTGGCGCAGGTCCTGGGCGAGTCGCTGCTCGACGAGTACGCCGTCGCCGCCGCGCTCGCGCGGGTGCCCACCCTGCTGATCCTGGACAACCTGGAGTCATTGATCCAGCCTGCGCCCGGTCAGTCCGGCACCGACCGGCCGGACCGCACCCGGCTCGATGCGCTGCTCGCCGCGGCGCAGGGCTGGTCCGAGTCCGGTGCCAGCCGCTGTCTGGTCACCACCCGCACCCCGGAGTTGGCGCATCCCGCATTCCCCACCGACGGCGACCGCCGCTGCCGCTATCTGACGCTCAAGGGTCTGGAACCCTGGGACGCGCTCGCCTGGTATCAGTCCATCCTGCGCCAGTCGGCGATTCCGCCCGCGGAGCCCCCGCCCGACCGGGATGCGCTCACCGCGCTCTTCGAGCGGGTCGACTTCCATCCGCTCTCGATCGGGCTGCTCGCCGAGTCGCTCAAGCGCGATCCCATCCGGCGGGTCGCGGAGCGGCTCGAGGCGCTGCTCGCGGCGCTGCTCGCGGCCGGAGACGGCCCGCTGGTCGCCTCGCTCAATCTGTCGCTGGAGCGGCTGGATGCCGGTTCCAGCGCGCTCCTGCCCAGGCTCGGGGTCTTCCGGGGCGGGACTTTCGAGGACGGCCTGCTCGCGGTGACCGGCATCGAGCCTGAGCCCTGGTCGGTCTTGCGCTCCGCACTGGTCGCGACCGGGCTGATCCAGGTCGAGCCGGTCGTCGGGGTCAATCCGCACTTTGTGCGCTTCCATCCGACCCTGGCGCCGGTGCTCTGGGTGCGGTTGGGGCCGGACGAGCGGGGACGGCTCGGGGAGCGGTTTCGGGACTATCACGCGGCGCTCGCCGGCTTTCTGTACCAGCAGGACTCCAAGAACCCCCCATGCAACCCGGGCCATCGTCCGGCTGATCCTGCCTAATCTGATGGCCGCGGCGAGCCAGTCATTGGACTGCGGTGCACCGGGTGCGGTCGAGTTTGTCGACCGTCTGACGCGGTTTCTCGATGGCTTCGGTCTGACCCGCGACAGTGCCGAGCTGGGCGCCCGCGCCGGGTCGCTCGCCGGGAAGTCGGGCTCCGACGACTCTACGAGTCCGCGCTCGCGATCGCTCGGGAGGTCGGCGATCCGCGCCAGATCGCGGTCGTCGAGGCCCAGCTCGGCAGTCTCGCTTATAAACAGCGCGACCTGACCGAGGCCGAGCGGCGCTACCTGGAGGCAATCGCTATCTTCCAGATGCTGGGCGAGCGGCAGAGCGAGGCAGTTGCCTGGCATCAGCTCGGGATAGTCTACGCGGCTGCCAAACACTGGGAGCCGGCCGAGCGGGCCTATCGGGCTTCGGCCGAGCTCGAGGAGGCCAGCGGCAACAGGACTGGTGTCGCCCGAACCTGGGGCCAACTCGCCCAGATGTTCCGGGCCAGGGGCAGACCGCAGGAGGCCGAGGGCTGGTACCGCAAGGCGCTGGCGGTCTGGCGCGAATCGGCCGATCCGGGCGCACTCGCAATCACGCTCAACAACCTCGCCGATCTGCTGCGGGGACACCCGGACCGGCTGGACGAGGCGCGCGTACTGGCCGAGGAGTCGCTGGCCCTGCGCAGGACACTGGACCCGGCCGCGGCGGAGATCTGGACGAGCTATAACGTCCTGGCCGCCATCGCCGAGTCTCAGGGAGACAGCCAGTCCGCCGCCCGCTATCGCCGGGAGGAGCGCGCGGCCTTTCGCGGGTTCGCCGGCAGCCGCCATGCGCTGCGCGAGCATGGCCCGCTGATCGCCGCGGTGGTCGGGACGGTCGCCCGGCCGCAACACCGCGCCGAGCTGGAGCAGGCACTGGAGCCGATGATCGAGCACGGCTGGGCCACTCTGGTCGCCGCCATCCGCCGCATCCTGGACGGCGAGCACGATGCCGACACGCTCTGCGAGCCCCTGGATCGCGGGGATGCCCTGATCGTCCAAACCATCCTCGAAGGCCTCCGCGACCCCGATTCCATCCGCGACCTGACCGACCCGCCGGACGCCGACGACCAGGGCCGCTCGGGCGCCGCCGAGGACGCCCGGGCACTGCTGGCCCGTCATGCCCCGCTGATCCTGGCCGTGCTCGCCGCCGCCGCCGAACCGCTGCTGCGCGAGCAACTGACACTCGTGGCGAATTCTCCCGACCGCCGAGTCTGGAAAGAACGTATCTCACGCCAAGGCGCCAAGCACGCCAAGAAGAGCGCAATCCTGTGGTGACCCCCGTCACCCCGCGAGCGCCTCCGGTTTCGATAGCGCCTTGAAGAACCTTGGCGTCTTGGCGCCTTGGCGTGAGACATTCCGGATCGGAGCCGAGCCGGTGCGGCGGATACGCCCATTTGAGCGGGTAGGTTGGGGTGACGAAGGAACCCCAACATCTTCCAGCGCATCCACCACCCGCCGGCGCCGATCCCGCCCGATTCGTGCTAGGCTTGATTCTTGCGATGCCAAGACCTGACGCCTGCCGCCCATGTCCTCCAGCGCTGCCACTCAATCCGCACCCGCGTCCCAAGCCCCGCCGCCCCGGCCGCTTCCCGCGGCGCGCCCCATGGACGGTCTTCTGGTCTCGGAGGCGACCTACTGGACCACCTATTACCTGGAGTCGGACCACCATTACGAGTGGAACAACGGTCGCCTGGAGGAGAAACCGGTGTCCGATTACGAGACCTTTCTGGTCTATGCCTGGTTCAGCGAACTGGTGCGGCACTTCCTGCGCACCCACCCCTGTGCGCAACTGGTCGGCCTGGAGATGGGCTTCCGGCTGCCGCTGCCGGGCGGCACCGTCATCCGCAAGCCTGATTTCGGCGTGGTCCGTAACGACAATCCCCAACCGCTGCTGCCCTTGGACTGCTCCTACCACGGGGTTTTCGACCTCTGTATCGAGGCCCTGTCCGACCAGGAGCGCAGCGGCATCGTGCGCGACACCGTAACCAAGAAAGCCGAATACGCTGCCGGGGGCGTGCCCGAGTATTACATCCTGCACCAGAACCCCGCCCACCAGGCCTTCTACACCCGCACCTCCGCCGGGCTCTATACGCCCATCGCACCGCAGTCCGGAGTCATCTGCTCGCGGGTGCTGCCGGGGCTGCAATTCCGCCCGATCGACTTGGCGCGCCGACCGGAGCTGGAGGCGCTGCGTGACGATCCGGTCTATGCCGGCTTCGTCCTCCCCGGCTGGCGCGCCGATCGGGAGCGCGCGGAGGCCGAGGCGCAGGCGAAACGCGAGGCCGTGGAACGCGCCAACGCCGAGGCGCGGCGGGCTGATGCCGAGGCGCAGCGGGCCGAGACCGAAGCGCAGGCCAAGCGCGAGGCCGTGGACCGGGCCGAGGCCGAGGCGCAGCGGGCCGAGGCCGAGGCGCAGCGGGCGGTCGAGCAAACCCGGCGGGCCGACGCCGAGGCCCAGGCACGGCAGCGCCTGGAGCACGAGCTGTCGGCCCTGCGGGGGACCCCTCGCGCAGGGTTAGGATGCGGTGAGGAACGGACAGATGCCGATCCGGGTCACTTCAAGGATTCCGGAATCTGCTAATAAAGCGAATTTATGAAAGCAAACCGAAATACTGTTTTGACAGTGACATGCACCTGTCACTACTCTGCCGCACTCGCGTGATCCGGACTCCCTCGGCAGCATCGTCGGAATCAGTCGGACGCCAGGGGCAGAACGCGAGTCAGCCCGCCGGACATCGTCGGCGCCGAGCCGTACTCGGCCGGGATGCGCGGCGCGGACTGGGTTGAACACCGCGGGCGTGCAGCGGCGCGGCGGTTTTCAGTGGAGCGTCTTCCCGTGCTGCCGGCGCCTCGCCCCGCGCCTTGACCCCCGATGGCGGCACATCACCGCAGTGAATGTTTGGAGATTTATCGCGATGCCCACGTTTGTGCGTACCGACAAGTGCGACGGTTGCAAGGGACAGGACAAGACCGCCTGCATGTACATCTGCCCTCACGACCTGATGAAGCTGGACCAGGACGGCTCCGAAACCGGCCACGCCATGAAGGCGTTCAACCAGGAGCCCGAGCAGTGCTGGGAATGCTACTCCTGCGTCAAGATCTGCCCGCAGCAGGCAATCGAGTGCCGTCATTACGCCGACGTCGTGCCCATGGGCGCCTCCGTGCAGCCCCTGCGCGGCACTGATT
>Ga0247839_1001529_pt1 | contig 37682 bp, 23 predicted proteins | sample LaCruzMarch2015__6_FD_192405 | JGI IMG/M metagenome (GOLD analysis project Ga0247839, IMG submission 192405) | Freshwater microbial communities from meromictic Lake La Cruz, Castile-La Mancha, Spain - LaCruzMarch2015_16m | ecosystem: Environmental > Aquatic > Freshwater > Lake | place: Spain... | reverse complement strand
AGGAAAAGAAATAGCTTTAGATATGGCAAGTAGCATGGAATAGATAGCTAGAGAATTGTTTCCACAAGCAACTCAAGTGTTGTTAGGTTTCATGTAATGAAATTAGAAAATATAATAGAAATACAAAATTCGTGAAGGATAATTCAAAATCATTTAACTTGAATTATGAATTATTTTAATAATTGATATACTAATGCTTTTGCTGAATGATTGAACTCTAGAATTCAAAGATTTGTTAGTGATTTAAGATGATTTAAAGATGACAATTATTGCTTTACAGATTTATCATTAAATTTGCTTAATTTTAGTTTCTCCACCAAAATTTAGATTATGCCGATAGTAAACAAAAAAGAGCCATTTTTATTTGACAAATTTAAATAAAAAGTGTATTATTATAATAATTTAATTAGTTTAATTTTTAACAATAAAATAATGGATAAAATACTAGAATTACAAAAAAAAATAATTGATTCATTAAGTGTTATTTATGAAGATGAAGTAAGAATATTAAAATATCAATATAAGCATTTTAAATTTTTATTTGATATTTTTGCTAATGAATGAATTTATTTTCTATTATTAGAAAAAGATAATATCAAGAACAGTAAAAATTTTTTTTATTGAGATAATTTAAAATATAATTATTTTCAAACTACATTTTGGAAATTTAATAAAATATTAGTTCCTTATAATAAAAATAAAGGTAAAAAAGATGATCATTTTTCTCCATTATATTTTCATTTTTATGATAATTGAAGTTTTAAACTACACTGAAGAATACAGACCAGTCAAAAAGAAGCTACAATTTTTGATAGAAATATATTACAAAAAATTTCTGAAAGAATTCCAAGTTTTAAATATAGTTGAAATAAAAATACCAAACTAGGTAATGAAGAACAAAGAGTTTCTTATGTATCCAATGATGAAATAAATGATTTTTCTCTTATTAAGAAATATTTTATAATAATTGATGAAATATTATCAAAAATAGAATGAGCAGACAGAATAGAAAAAAATGATTTTATAATAACATTAGAAAATAGATTAAAATTTATTGAAAAAAACAACAATTGTTAAATAAAATTAAAAAGGTATAAGATTAGGAAAAAATAATAATTTTATAGAAGAACTAAAATAATTGATAATAATGATATTACTTTAAATAATAAAACTATGATAAATAACCTTTCTTCTCAAGAATCTCTTTTACTACTTTCACTACTTACAAAACCATTTTCAATACTTTATGGAGTATCATGAACTTGAAAATCAAGAATAGTAAAAGAATTATGGAAAAAACTATATTGAGAGGAATATACAAAATATTTTCACAAAGAATCTGTTCCTCCAAATTGGTTTGATGAATCAGAAATAATATGAAGATATAATGAAATAGAAAAATATAAAGAATGAAGTTTTATAAAAAAATTAGAAGAAGCAATAAAAGATCCAGAACATAATTATGTATATCTTCTTGATGAAATGAATCTTTCACATATTGAACAATACTTTGCACAGTATTTATGTGCAGTTGAAGATTTAAATAATTGAAATGCTTGGATAAACATTTGAGATACAAATAATTATTATACTTCAAGTATAATCTGTAAGAACGATGAAATAATCAGAAAAAGTAATTATTTAAACTTGAATATTGATTTACAATCTAATATTTCTAATAATAATGTATCTAATATCTATGAAAAAGTTATTGATATAAATAATCCCTTTGATTTAACCAATAAAAAATTTGTTAGATGAATTTTTAAGATTAATTGAGAAGAAAAATTATCTGAATATACAAATAGTTCTGATGCACATAAAGCTTTTCAAGATTTTAATAGAAAAATATTTAAATATATTATAAATAAAAAAATTATTTCTAATGAAATATTAGAAAGAGATTTTTGAATCAAAGAAATTGAAAAAATCAAAAATGAAAATAATAAACTTTTTGATAAATTAAAAATAAGTTGAGAAAAATCAGATTATAATAAATATGACATTATAGAAACTTTAGAAAAAAATTATTATGATAATTGAGTAATTATTATATTAAACTCTACCCATGATTGAACTCAAACTTTATATTATTATAAGTGATATTATTTTAGAAAAAATGTTAGAAATAAAACATTACAAAAAATAATTGAAATTGTAAAATATTTATGAAATGATGCATTAAACTGATTAGAAATTGTATTTAAAGATGAAAGTTGAGAAGAAGTAATTTTAAAAAATATTGATAATAAGAATAAAGAAATTAATAATGAAAATAGTATAGAAACAAAACAAATTGAGAGTATAGTTTATTATTATAATGATAATAATGAACTAATCTGAAAATCACTTAAATTACCTAAAAACTTATTTGTAGTTGGTACAATAAATCTTGATGAAACAACAAAATCAATTTCTCCAAAAGTAGTAGATAGAGCCAATATAATTGAATTTAATGATTTAGATAATTTCTTATTTATAAATGATACTAATAAATATGATTTAGATTTTTTAAAATATTTAAATATTTCTGATAATTATATAGAAACAATTAAAAAGAGAATAGAAGATAATCAAGATATATCGGAAGAAAATAAAGTGTTATTACAAAAATTATATGATTATTTAAAAATATTTAAACTTCACTTTTCATATAGAACATTAAATGAAATATTAATTTTTATAGCTATTTGAAAAGAGTTATGAGTTACAGATGAAAATAAATTACTTGATTTAGCAATTATGCAAAAGATTTTACCAAAACTTAATTGAGTAATTGATTGTTGTTTTTCATTATATAACAATGATAAATATCTAACTTATAGTATTGAAGATAGAAAAATATTTGAAAAACATAAAGAATTATTATCAAATTGAATAATTGATGGTGAAAAATATCCAAACTCAGCACTAAAACTTCAAAGAATGCAACAATTTTTTGATACATATCAAAATGTTAATTATTTTTTATCATAAATAAATGAAATTTCAACATCAAAATTTTGATTTAATAATTGTATCAAAAAACTCTAATCAAAAAAATAAACCATTAGAGTTTATTTTTGGTGATGAAAATATTTATAAAAATGAATTAAAAAGAATCTGATGAAATTTCAAGAAAGAAAATGATTCAAATTTTGAAATATCTCATGATAAAATCGTTAACTTAAATAATTGATATAATAAAGAAAATTGAGAAAATAACATATTTTTTGATTATAATGAAATAGAATTCCAGTTAAATAATGACTATAAATTATCAATAGAAAGCGATTACAATGTATCTTGATTTTTGGAAAATATTACAAAAAAAGATGATGATTTAAATAAATATAAACTATGATATAAATTAAAAGAAAATGATGAAAAAATTTATTGATTTTGGTGATTTGTAAAATTTATAATTCATAAAAATAATGAAAGATTTATATTTGCACCTTTTTTTAAAACAAAAAATCTAAATGAAGATAGTGATGTAAATATTATGCTTAATGATATAAAAGAAGAATTATTTTATTCACTTTTTACAAATAAGAATATATCTCAAAGTTCATATAAAATAAGACAACAAAGAGATATAAAACAACTTTGGTGGAGCTTTATTAATATATTTGAATTAATGTATAAAGACTTAGAAAAAAGTATTAATGATATTTCAGAAAATGCAAAATATATAAATATACAAAAATCAGAAGTTAAAAAATATAATTCTTGAAAAATAACAATAGATAATAGATTTATAAATGACTGTATTAAAAAAGGTTATTATGATAAAAATAATAAAAGTCTTAATATATATTGAAAAAATATTATTCAAAAGAAAATTATTTGAGAATATAACAATACTTCAAATAAAATATTTATTGATTTAAATCAAAATTTAATCAAAAAACTAGATACATTTTTGAATATATGAGATAATAAAATAAAAAAAGAGTATTTGGATAATATTAAAGAAAAAAGAGAAAAAATATCATCAAAAAGAATATGATTTATAAATAGATATAGCTTAAATATAACCAAACTAGGGAATTATAGCATAGATTACCAACATCTAGATAGTAGATATAAAAAATTTGTAATAAACTATCTAAAACTATTTTTTATGCTAGATTTATTAAATTGAGAAATAATGCTTTCTAATAAATCTATAGATCAAGTCTATGAATACTGGACACTTATAAAAACTAGAGATATATTACTAGAATTATTAGATGTAAAAAAAGATAAAAATGCAATTTTTAATATAAAAAAGAATAATGCCAATTTAGTATTTGAACTTTGAGATAATTCAAAAGTAGAAATAAAATGAGAAAATTGTACTTGTAAAATCATTTATAAATTTCAAAATTCAATATCAAGTATAACAAATAAACCTGAAAATGTAAAAAATGATATAAGAATAATATCAGCGTTAGTTAAACCAGATATTTTTGTAAATATAAAAAATGAAAATATAGAAAAATATTACATAATGGATGCAAAATATTCTACAAATGAAGATTGAAATATACATAAAGACAGATTTGAAAATCTATATAAATATAAAGCTTGAATAGTTAAATGTGAAGATTTATATTTTAATGAAAATACAAATGAATGGGAATGAAATATGAAAACAATAATAGATGAAGTTATAGCTATATATCCTTGAGAAAATACTGAAAAATTAGCAAAATTATACAAAAAAACTATAAATGATATATGATTTTGATGAATTGTTATGAAACCATGAAAAGAAGAAGAATTAAAGGATTATTTTGAAAATAGGACAATAAAAAAATAAAAAGAAATTGGTTTACATATTTTGAGAGTGGTAATAAAACATAAAATTAATATCATATCGTTTAAAACCGTTTTCGAAAAATAAGTAAAACAATTTCTTTTAAGTATATATGATAAAGATTGATACAATAAAGAAAAATTCGATAAAAATTGATATCATCTATATACAAAAACAAAATATAATGAAAGTTGATATGATAAAGATTGATATGATGAACATTGAGTTAGGGGGGATTATAAATATTAATAAAGAAACTTCAAATCATGTTGATTATAATTTACTATTTCATCTAACCTCAAATTATCCTTTAGATAAATATGACAATTTTTTATACTAGTTTTAAAAACTAAAATAACCTTATAATTTTCAAAAATTATTGGTTACTTTTTTTATATTTTATCAGATATTATTATGGGTTAAATAATGCAAAGTGAAAAATAAATTTTCACAAAATTTAATAAATTTTTGTTATAATTTATTTAAATCTTTCATTATAAATATTTAAATAAATCACTAATTTTAAAGAAAAAATTAATTGTAAAGTTATGAAAAAAAATTAAAATTTGTATACTTTTGAGATTTAAAAATGTATATTTAGAATAAAAATTATGTAAATAAAATTACAACAAATTTAATAATGTTTATAATATGATAAGTTCCCTGTTTCTTAGTAGTAATTTTGTTATTATCAAAAAAGATAATGATGAATTAATATTAAAATCATAAATATGTATACAGGGACAAAAATCATCAGTTTTATAATTTCTATTATTTCAACTTTAAATAAAAATATTGTAGAACATAAATATATTGAGAGAATAAAGTTCTGAGTAAACTTTAAAATTTGAACAGAATTACTGTTTGAAAGTAAAGACTGAGGTTTTTTTGAATGATATTTTCTATGACTTATTAGTATCAAAACAAATTGTTGATTTTATAATTATAACTACAAAATTTTAAACAAAGTAACTTGAAATTTAGAACTATGTCCAATATATAATATTTGCTGATACATAGAAAAATAATTTATATTTTCTATTTAATATGTATAATATTAATATGGATATTTTTTTATAAATTATTGTATTTTTGAAACAAATAATTTACCATTAAATGTAGATAAAAACAATAAAATAGAAAACTCTTATAATTTATAATAATTAGTAAAGGTTTATTTTGAATAAAATCAATAAATTAATAATTGAAAAATATAGAATGATGTGAAATATTTGAAACAAAGTTCTATGGAAATTTAATACTTTTAGATAACTAGAATTAATATTTAATTATTTATGATAAGAACCTACAAATTGTGTTATTATTATAAATCTATGATTAAACATTCATATATAAATATATAATAATTTTACTTACTATGTTAAAATGATTAACTTGAATTACAAATGGTATATTAATATATACTAACCAAAATATAAAAAATAAAGCTGAAATTTGATTTATTTTTAAAATTAATCCAATTCAAAATCTTGCAATGATGTCTTGAGAAGATATTGAATCATGACAAGAATGAATGAATACATTTTTAGGTATTAATACCTATACATTTTCAATAATTAGAAAGAAAGTATCTGTTACAGATTATGATTATTTACCAAATTATCAAGCATTATTAGAAAAAAAAGATTTTAAAAAAGGTAATGATTTGCATAAAATGATGCTTCATTGAACAGCTAAAATGATACAAGAATATACTGTTTGAGCAACAAAACATGAATACTTTTTAAAGGTAAATACTTTTATTAACAATACAAAAAATGATAAAGAAATAATTAGAAAACATAAAGAAATAAGTAATATTGTAAACCAATTTCCTGAACAATATAGAATAGAAAAAATGCTTAACTCTAAAGAGGTTTTGATTTTTTTATTAAAAGAAACTAGATTTCTTAACTCAGAAATAAATACATTAATAAGTAAAGATCTTGAAAAACATTGATATTATAAAGATATTTTAAATGTAGAATAGTTTGAGCTAAATTAAGACAATATATTAGTATTTAATGCTACTTATTAAATAATCAGAATTTATTAATTATTAGTATATTCAGATAATTCATTTTTTTATTTTTATACTTTTATTATTTGTAATATTTATATATTTTTACACATTATTAATTCTCACATAAAATTACATAATAAATAATCTTGAACCTTAATTGCCTTACAATATAGGAATAAAGAATATATTAAATTATTTTTAAATTATTTAAATTATTTTTAGTTATAATTAATGATTCATTAATTATTATATTATTTATATACTCAAATAATTTTTCTTCTTTATTACATCAATAAATTAATTTCATATCACTTTGATTTAGTACACTATATTTGTTATTTAAATCTTTATTTATAATATTTCAATCAATAAGTAATATATACCTATCAGTTAATGGTATAATTTTAAGTCAACTATTGATATTATCCTTGTATGATAAATTAAAATTAAAACTATTGTTTGTATAATTTTTTCTAAGATTTTGAATTATATTATCCTTAAATTCCTCAATAGTATAATTTTTAAAATGAAGTTGATCTAGTGCATTTTTTAACCTTTGATTAATATAAGGAGTTTGTAATTCCTTTAAAAAGATTACCAAATTTTGTTTAAAATCTCTATTATGTCTCTCCATTAATATATCATTATCTGGAAATACTCATTTTGATAAATAAAAATTAATATCAACAACATCTCTTCATTTTTTTCTCTCATAAAAAGCACTTATTTTATGAGCAAAGTTATGACTTAAACTTAATACTTTTATAGGTTTTCATCAAAAAAATTTTATATTAAATTTTGGACTTGTTTTATATTTATATTTTGCAAGATCAATAATACAATGAAATTTGTTTTCTTCGTTTCAATATTCTACTTTATATAGCCTTCAATAAACAGTATCTTTTGATTCAAAATTATATCATAGAATAGATAACCTATTATTCATGATATCAATAGTTTCATCCTTAGAAAAATTAAAATCAAGATCCTCAGAAAATCTATCTAAATTATAAAATAACATTAATGAAGTTCATCATTTAAAAATTAAATCATTACTTAAATTATTATCTCAAATAATTCAATTTAAAATTTCTTTTAAAGATTTTAATCTTTCTTTTTGTAAATTATTCATTTATTAATTTTAAATAATATTTTTTTACTCTTTCAGGGTAAAATTTTAATAATTTATTAATTGCTTCTTTGTCAATTCACAGTAAATTTAACTCATTGTCTCATGGATAATTTTTAGAAAATATTTTAAAATAGATATTATCTAAAATTGCTCTTTCAGTAGATGCTTTTCTTATTCAGCTATTATCTATTTCTATTCATGAATTTGTATCTATATTAATAATAAACTTATATAAATTTTTATCTCCTATTTTAATATTTTCTGTTTTTCATTTAGTTGATAAACTATATACATTTTTACTATATTGTTTAATTATTCAATTTTCAAATAATATAGAATCAAGTGAAATATAACTTTCACCAAAAATCATATTCGATAATTCAAAAATATTAATTTCTTTATTAGGGTTTACATAATATCCCCTTTTAAGTCTTATCAATTTTCCTTCTTTTTGATATCTACTTAATTTATTATTCACAGATGCTTTATTTCATCATATAGTATTAAGAATATCAGGTGTAATTATAGAAAAATCATTTATTTTCATACGACTATATAGTTAATAATTATTTATAGTTATTATATACATACTCGTATTATATCATTATTATATTTTAATGCAAATTTTAAATATGAATATATGTTAACTTAAACAAACTAAATCAATTAATGATAATTTATTTAAAAATTATATTACTTCAATAATTCAAAACATTCTTATCAATTCACAAATATAAATTCATTAATTACTATTATTCATAATATCAAGATATACTAACATCATATTTTTATATGTAGCACCTAACACTATTATAATTCAGTCAAATTTCAATATACTATTCCCTATTTTTCAGGATATTTCAAAAAATATATTTTTAATAAATCAGTTAGTAAAAAAAGATTAAACTAAATACTAAATAATATTTAATCAAGTTACATATAAACTTGATTAACATTTTAAAAATTAATAATTTATAAATAGTTTTGATAATATAAAAATAATTTTCTGTGCAAATAGTGGATTTTATTTTTATTTTATGTTAACATTACATTGATACGACATTAAAACATTATTTTAATTTGATTTTTTATACTGTTTCTTAGTAGTAACAGTATAATTTATTTTTCTATCTCTGTATTATGAAAACAAAAAAATTAGTATTACTATTAATTTTAACACTATGATTAGTATTTATTTTTTCAAATAATGCATTTGCTATTGATTCATCTTCTAGTTTATATTCAAAAATAGCTAGTTGAATATGGGATTCTATATATTCTTGAATTCTAAAATTTATTACATTAGCTATTTCAGTATTAATAGGTTTTATGGCTTGATTAATGACGTTTTGAATTCTTTTTTTATCATATTTAATGGATATGATTTTTATAAAAGTACCATATATTTGAGATATTCTTTGAGCTTGAGGAGATATTGTTTTTATACAAACAGTTCAAATGATAACTACAATAATATTAATCTTTTCTATTGCGATATGGTTATTTTTATGAGGTACTTCATATATAAAAAATGTCTTTAATCAAATCACATTGTGATTACAAGCATGAAATAAGTGGAATATATTTAGAGATTTAATCTGAAAATTTGTAGTTGTTCTTTTGGTATTATCAATACCATTTAGCTTACCTTCTTTTTTTAAATGAGTTAATTCAATTTCTTCATGAATACTTCAAATGGAAATTAGTAAATTTGATAAACAAGATCAAATAGTAATTTTATCTAAACCATTAACATCTTTAGTTGAATTAGGATTATGATTACCCTCTTCTGATTGAATGAGTTCAAAACCTAACGATAATGAGAATAAAAATTTTACATCAATTCATAATAGATCAGAATGAGAATGAGTTATAAACTGAAATTTAGAGTTTAGTACTGTTTTCTGAAGTATTATTGATAAATCTATGTTTCAATTTTGAAGATTTGTAAATCTTGCTTCAATAATTGGAGAAAAAGAAGCAATAAATAATATTGATTCAAATGATTCTAAAGATGTAGCAGTATTATTACAAGATCTAGCTCAATGAACTCAAAAATGATTAATTGTGTTTTTATTCATATCAATATTTTATGTAATATTACTATACACAATATTTATGAAGTTATTTTCATTATTTATGGCTTTAGTTACTCGTTTTGTAAATATCATAATGAGTTCAATGTATTTAGCCTTTCATATTGCTATGTTAGGTTCTGATAATACAAGAGGATTTTGAGCAAAAAATTTATGGAGCTTTGTTTGAGATATAATAGTTACTCCCGTTATTGCAGCTTTTATTTGAATTGCAATATTAATACTTTGATTTTTTGCATCAGTTATAGGTATTTGAGATGACAGTTTCATATATTTTGCAACATGAACAGATATATCATGATATGAATGAATATTATTTAGTTGAATGTTAGTATTAGCTATTTTATACTGAATATTGAACAAACTTAATAAACTAGTTGAATATGTAGGAGCAAATTTTGAAAACATTATATCAAGTAAATGAGGTCAATGAATGCAAGATTCATATGCTACACCATGAGAAGCTATGAATGCAGCTTGAAAGACTTGGTGATTATGAAAAAAGGTATGAAGTATGATTTGAGTTTGATATGCATGATCAATGATGAAATGAAAAATTACAAATTGAGTTAAAGATATGATTTACTGAGATAAAAACATTAGAGATATAAAAGATCGAGCAGTTTGAGAATGAGCAGCAATTGCTAATAATGATTTAGCTGAGAAAACAAAATTAAAAGCTATTGAAAAATATACTAAAAAGTGAAATAATACAAAAATTGAAAAATAATTTTAATTACAATATCTCTCTATGGAAGAAAATAAAAATAAATTAGATGAATATAATTATAATCTAAAAAAAGTATCTACCAAATTTAGAAAAAATAGAAAAACAATTTCAAATTTTTGAAAAATAATATTTCACATTATTAGGTTTTTAATACCATTATTATTATCTCCATTTATACTAATTACAATATTAATAATTATATTCTTTGGTGGTTTATATATGATGATTACAAGTCCTTGACAGAATATGGATGTAAAAAAAATTCCTTCTATAATATTAAGTAAAGATAAAATAGAATTATTATGACTTGAAGTATATGAAGATTGAGAATATAAAGGGAAAATAAAATGATGTGAGAACTTAATGTTACCAAAAAATATATATACATCATTTATATATGGATATGCTGAAAATGCTTATAACTCTGAAGCTAGAATGTATGATAATTACTGTCTATACCATATGTTGTATATAAAAACTATCAAAAGAGAATTTGAATTTGAAAAAGAACATGAAATATTAAATAAAATAGATGAAAAAATAAATAGCATTAATGATTTAACTAATGAACAAATAAAAGTTTTAAATGATGAAAAAAATAAATTAAATATTAAAATTAATCTTACAAGAGAAACATTAAAGATACTTTGATTACAAAATGTTTGAGAATGAAATTTTAAAAATTATAAAAATGATGAATATTGATTTCTTAATTATTTATACTACCCTACCTCATATTTTGAAGAACATAAAAAAGATTTTCTTGATATGTTATACTATAATCATATAGGTTGAGAATATTGAGAACCACAACCTGATTGAATAACCCTTTGATGATGATTATTTGATTCTTTGGATAATAAAATATATTATAATTTGTTAAATGAATTATGAATTGAATATAATAAAAACAATATTGCTACAGATTTTTTAAATTGAAATTTTTGAATACCTAATTTTATTGATGATATTAATACCTGATGATATTATTATAATTTTAACTGCCCCCCTTGTATTGGTGAAGAATGTAATTGTACATGAAATCCAGAAATAGATTATAATAAAAATTTTTTTAATGATAATTTATGATTAACATATTTCAGATGATATATTAATTTCATTAAGGATTTAGAATCAAAAAAAGTTATATATATTTCCGAAAATGTTAAATCCCCTTTTAGAAATTATATACAATGATGAAAAGAATGTAGTGTAAATGTATATTTAACACAAAGAGATTGACCAAGTAATTTAGCATTTTGATTTTTTAGATGATATCCTTTAGTTGATTGAGTAAAAACACATGCTTGATTAGATTTTGCATCAACTGATAATTGTAATAAAAAAAATGTTCCTGTATATTCTGTTACAGATTGAATTGTTCTATTTAAATCATATTCTTCAAGTTCATGGTGAAATAGTATTATTATAAAAACTGAAATTAATGATAAAACTTATTTTGTTAGATATTCACATTTACTTGAATTACCTAAATTGATAGTGTGAGAAACAGTATCAAGTGATACATTAATTTGATTTCAATGAAAAACATGACCTAATACAGGAGAACATTTAGACTTAACAATTTATGATTGAGAATTAAACTATGAAAATTATTTACATGATACATTAAATTGGTGATGATTGTTTAATTTTTCATTTCTAGATATGATGCAAAACTGATTTAGTGATTATTCAATATGAGACTTAAATATAGAATACTGTTACAATTGTAAATAATAGTGATAAAATTTCATTTATTTTTCAATTTATCTTAATATATGTTTCTTTATAGTAATTATCTATCAAATAAATGTCCTTGTTGAATAATATTTTAATTATATAATTGAGTTAATCAATAATTAAATTTTAATAAAAATATTATAACGATTATATGAATTTTAAACAGTTTTTGAATGAATTATTAACAATAAAATATAAATAGTAATAAAAATAATTTGCAATTGTCACACTTTAAAATATATTATATTTATATTTTTAATTATTCATAAATGAAAGACTTTATACAAACTAAAAATCCTATTGAATCAGGTAATGAAAATATTCTTTTTCAAATTGGGAAAATATTAAACAAACCTGGTGAACTAGATATAAAAGAATTAAAGAAAACAATTTTTAATAATTCATTTAATCTTATTGAAAAATGAGTAAATAAAAAAGAATTGCAAAAAAATTTAGATTCTATTTTTAATCAACTCAATCAAGAATGAATTGATATTAAAAAAATCTTTAAAAATGAGAGCTTAGAAAATACCATTTTAAATATATCAATAAATTATCATATTGATAGATTTAAAACAACTCAAAGTAAAATTCAAAAAGATATTCATTTCTCAAAGTTATATGAATTGCTTGAATCGTTTATTTTAAGAATAATACAAAAAGAAAATAAGGGTATTATAGAAGAAGATCTTATGTCTGCTTGAGCTATTTGATTATTAAAATCAATTAACTCAAATTATGATCCATTCCAAGCTGATTTTACAACTTTTTGTTATATGAAAATAAGAAAAGAAATTCAAGATGAAAAATGAAAAATTAATTCTTGATATAATATCCCAAATATTCACAATTATTATTATTCAGCATATGCAAAAATCTATAAAGCTAAAACATGAATGGATGAAATTGAATATGATGAATGAGTATTAATTGATACAGTAACAAAGTTAAAAAAATCAAATGAAGGAGTTACTGAAAATTTAATGAAAGATATAGTTTTTCATAGATTGAACTTTATATGTAGTTTAGATAATCAGAATAATACAGATGAATATTGAGAATGATGATCCTTATTAGATACCATAGAATCAATTGATGATCATGAAGATGTAATAAATAAAATTGATAATGAAATTTTAAGAAATAATTTAGAAAAATTTTTATCAAGGTATCCTGATTATGAAAAAATTTTATTGGAAAGGAAATTTGGATTTGATTTTTGATGAGATAATACTTATCCAGTTTATAGTATTAAAGTTACAAGAGCCTGACAAGAACAAATAAAAGAAATGATTGCTATAAAATGAATTGATGCTATAAAAAGGGTTAAATTATTATGATATGAAGTAATTTCAACTAGAAAAGAGGTAGAAAGAACAAAAAGATATGAAACTGTGGTAGGTTGAAGTTTAGAAAAACTAAAAGAATATTTTGAAATAAAAAAATTAACAAGTCTTTCTATTACTGCATTAAAAAAAAGCGAAACAAAAATAGTTAAACAATTAGAAAATTATTTAACTGATATATTAAACAAAAAGTGATTTGAAAATCCGATAATTAATATAATAGTGTAAAAAATATTTTGAGTAATGGTTTTATATATATAAAGAAATTAAAAAATTAATTTTGATTTTTTAATGTTGTTTAGATACTTTTTTTGTTTTTTTATTATTTGGTAAGTATAATTATATTATAGCACTAAAGTCTTGAAATGATAAAGAAGGGATATTTTAAATATTTATAATTATGTTGTAATAATTACTTAGTTTAGAAATATATTAATAATAGAATAATTAATAATTTATTTGATGTTATCTTAGATAGAGAAAATTTATTCCAAAGAAAATTTTTAGTTCAAATTATTATTTTGAACTTATAGGTTATTAAAAATAACATTTTGAGTTAAATTCAAATAGACTTTAAAAACTGAAATAATATATATATATTATTAATAAATTTTGAAATATAAAATTAATTATTATAAAATAACTTAAAATATGAAAATAATTATTGTAATATTATTTATTATCTTTCTTTCTTGATTAGTTTCTGCCGTGTATGGTTTTTCAATTGATGAAATAAATCACTCACTTTTAGATTATAGTATAGACTTGCAATGAGATAAAGTAGACTACAAATTTTCTAAGCAAGAAATTATAAAAAAAGATCAAAATTGAGGATATTTAAATTTAGATAGAAATAATTTAGCTGATTCTATTAATAATTTAAATCTTAATAATTTAAAAGATATAAATGTGATAGATAATTCTCAACAAGGAGAAACCAAAGAAGAATTTATTAACTCAGTTATTCCATTAAATTATTATGAAAATCAATTAAGTGAAATTCAAAATAATATAATTAGAAAAAAGATCTCTTTTCAGATGGATAATTATGAGCAGTGAGTTATAAAAGTAAGAACTAATCTCCAAAGATATTATAATCCTGACTTATGAAATATTTTAAGATGATGAGTTCCCTCTACATTTTGACTATGAAAAAATTCAATTATTATTACTCATCCTAGTGATAATATTTGAACTTATTCTTATTGAGACTGATTAAATATAATAAAAAATAATGATTGTTCTAAAACATGTAATTGTTGAGAATGGTATAATCGGTTAGGTAGTTGTAAAAAAATACCAGCCAACTCAACTTCTACCTGAAATTGATTTAGATGTAACAGATGATATTTAGAAGATTCTACACATTTAAAATGTATAAAATCATCAAATGATACTAGAACTAGTGTTTCTGATTCGAATAATGATTGATTAAAATATATTTGAGTACAACCAATAGATTATTCTAATGATCCTTTTTGAATAACAATAAAGACTTCTCAAAGTTCACAACAGTCTAGTAGTAATTTATGAATATATAATTCTAATTATCAAAATTCATATTCAAATATTATAAACAATTTTAATACTGATTTATACTTAGATTTAATGGAAAATAGTAAATCTACTTATTGTGTTCCAGTGACAAAGTGAGTATCAACTAACTTTATACAACAATGTTCAATAAAAAATGAATCAAATATTTATGATATACCTATCTCTACTTATAAATAACTACTAAAAAAAGGCAAAAAGCCTTTTTTTAGTAAACAAATTTTCTATTATCTAATCAATCTATTAGAAAAGAATTATTGTAGTTTGTATAATAAGTATAGTAATTATTTCCTGATTTAATATGTCTTTTTTGTTCTCATTCATGAGATCATTCCAAATCATTAATTGATTTTTCAATAGAGTTAAGTTGGCTTACATAACGAGCTATGTCATATTCATTTTTTTGTAATTCTGGTCATTTTAAATCATCTCATATACTTTTTAAATAATCAACATAGCTATTTGTAGCAATATATTGCATAACTAAAAATGTTTTTCATTCTTCTTGGGTTAATTCAATTCACATTCTTCATTTAGGCATTTCTTGTAGTTTTGACATATACTTACCATAGAGTTTATCAAAATCTTGAAATTCAGAATTATTCACATCTATTTTTAAACTCCTATCTAGTTTCATATTAGAAATATTTTTTACAAATTGAACATAATCTTCTCATTCAAGATTTCTTGGAATATGTAAAATATTATTTGGTTGGTTTTCTTGGTATTCTAATACTGTGTTTTTCTCAGCATATCATATATTTTTTAAATTATTAACATTAGAAAAACTTATATAGCTTGAAGAAATGATTAATCAAGTAGCTACAAGAACTTTAATTTTATGATTTTTTATAAAATCAAAAGTTTTTTTACCAACTGGAACAAATATTTTTTCTTTGAAATGTTTTCTTATATTCATTCATGTTAGTGATTTATGTTCTTTTATTTTTTTATTAGATAAATCTTCAGTTTTTTGCTTATATCAAAGATCATTTTGCAAATTTTTAATATCTTTTTCTATTTCTTCAAAAATTTTTTTATTTTCTTCTGGTGTTATAGAAGATTTACTAAGAAGTATTTTTAATTCTTCATTTTTATAAAATATATTATCAACAAGAGTTTTAGGTCTTTTCTTGGTTTTTAAATCTATTCAAAAAAATTTTGATACTTCTTTCAATGTTTCAACTCTTACCTGTTCATTATCAACTAAGCATAGCTTTTTATAAGGATTATTAATGCCTTTCATTCTTTTTATTTTATCCATATTTTGTAATTAAATAATATTATATTAATTACTACTAAGAAATATAAGTTAAAAAAAATTGAATAATTGATAATATTTATAAGTAATAGTCCATTTCTTGCAATTTTTAGCATTTAATAAGACTATTATTAATAAGTAAATACATATTTTAAGGTATTGATAATAAATATTGATTAATTAGTAGGTGATTAGTAGGTAAATAGCATAAGAATAGTTAGAAAAAAAATTTAAATGGCTTCAAATAAAGGTAAGATTAGTGAATTATTAGTAGGTAATTAGTAGGCAAAACAGATATTTAGTGGCAATTAAAAATGAATAAGGATACTTCCCTCCTAATCATTAAAATTAAGTAAGTAATTAATAAATATATTCATGGTATATATTAGAAAAATATTCATTTTTAAATTAAACAGATAATATTACGAACTATTGTAAAAATATATTTTATAATGAAAATTATCTCGATAAAATTAGAAGGGGACTTTATGTAAATTTATTATATACTAGATTAATATGGATTGAAATTTTGCAAAAGTTTTTAGATTGAATAAGTCTAGTTATTAAAAATAAAATAATAGAACTAACTAAAATAAAGTGTTCCTTACTTAAAACAATAAAAAAGTTGCTATTAGTTAAAAAATTTCTAACATTATTACAACTTAATTAATATTTTTTAGAGTTTTATTAGTATCTAAATTTTCTATTTACACAAAACTATTTATTCACTCTCTAGTAAATTTTATGTTTATATTTGTGTCAATTTAATTTAAAACTAATATTTTAAATTATTTATTATTATAAAAAATTAATAACATTTATATAGTTATATTCTATGATTTGTATATCAAAAAGATAAAAAATGCCATAATAAGTTACAAACTATCATATTTGAATATCAAGATAAATCTAGATTAGGTGAAAGTTCCACTACCTCGAATCAATATACATTTAATGTTTTCAATTGTCTTAAAAAATAATGAATATCCTTGGATTTGAATCAACCCTCTAATGGAGTTCATGTTCATTTCAATTCACTTGGATCAATACAATCAACATCTAATGTTATATAAATATATTTATATATTCTTAATTTTTCTAATAATTCGCAAAAGAATTTTTCTACTCAAATTTTATTTATATAATCCATAGTAAATAAATTAATTCATTTGTCATTTATATAATTTATCAATTTTATTGGTATTACTCACCTTACACCAACAGTAAATAGATTTTTTGAATTTATGATACCATCTTCAATTAAATATCTAAATGGACTTCAATGGTAAATTCTAGGCATATCAATATATTTATCCTCAACATCTGTATGAGCATCTAAATGTAAAATTGCAACATCTTCTTTATTAACTCCATTTAATCAAGAAATAAATCATTTTATTGTGTAGTATGCTATACTATGATCTCCTCAAACTATAAGAGGGAAAGATTTTTTTGTAATATCTGTTATTGTATTTTCAATATTTTTCTCTGTTTGTGCTAAATCAGTAGGATTTATATGAATATCTCATAAATCACAAATTTTTAAATTATTAGAATCTAAATAAATATTGTTATCTAGATCATAAAACTTTCATCAATTTACATCATCCCAATAAGAATATTCTCTTACAAATTTAGGTCATAAAGATGTTCATTTTCTGTAAGAAGCTCAAATATCACAAGGAATTCAAACAAATGATATATCATAATTTTCAATATTTGATAAATCAGCATAATCTGATTTCATAAAAGTTTGAATTCAATTATTAAAATATCATTCATGTCATAAATTTTTCATAATAGAAAATTAATTATTAAAATTATAGTCTTTCCACAACATTTTTTCTAAATCTCATGGAATATCATATTCTTTCGGAAAATCTGGATAGTTTACAAATTTTCAATTTTTAGTAAATTTAATGTATCATTTTCTATAAGATTTATCTGCATTTTCTCTTCTTACTTTTCATATAACTGTATCCATTACAAATCTAGTTGAATTAATCCAAGCAGAAGTATTTAAATTTAATTCATCTATAATTTTTAATATTCTAGAAAAATTTATTCTATATGAGGCTGAATATGTTATTGGATCTGGTATAAATATTGATAAATTTCTAATATTTAATTCATCTAAAATACTTAATAAATTATTTAAAACAATCCAATTATCATTTGTTTTTCTTAGTAAAGGAAATTGATTATAACACCTTATTCATTTATATTGAATTCTATTAATAAAATCTTTTACAACATCACATACCTCATAAGGGTGATTTATATGAAAAACTAATCTTACATTATACTTTTGTAAAATATCTAATAATGTATCATTAAAAATATATGGATTATAAACAATAGATCTAGTATGAATTCTAATATTCTTAATACATGAGTTATTCCTTATTAATTTTAATATATATTCTAATTTGTTAATTGGAAGAGTCATTGGATCTCATCAAGATAAGATTATTTCATCAATATCACTATCATTCTTTATTAATTCTAGTAAATTTTTAGCTAAATCTATAAAATCAATACTTTCTCTTAATTTAAGTTTTTCAGATAAAACATCTTGTCTAAAACAATATAAACAATGTCAAACACATACTTGTGTAACTAATACAAGAATTCTATTTTTATATTTTCTAATTATATTTTTTCAGTAATTTATTTGTTCATTAAGTCTGTCATCAACCCAATCTTCAACTTCTCAATAGCTGACTAAATTAATCTTATCATTCACAGGAAAAACATTTCTATATAGTGGTCCCTCAAATCATATATTTTTTATTTCTTCATCAATTTTTTTCATATAAAAATCTGTTACCTTAATTGGTAATAGATTTTTATTTTTTGCTAATTTTGTATATTCTTTAATATAATCCATAAAATATAATCCATAATTAAATAAAGTTAGAAAAAATTAGATAAATATTTCTCAATATTTTTATCATAAAGATTTTTTTCATTCATCCATTCATCGTTAAAAATTGTATCTAAATATTTATCTCAACTATCAACCATTAAAGCAATCAAAGTTCATGATCATTTAAAACTAGACAATTTTTCTAATGCTTTATATAGAATTCATCAAGATGATCCTCATAATAGTATTCAAGTTTTTTTTGCAATATATCTAGCTGTATTGAATGCTTCTTTGTCTCAAACTTTTAATCAAACATCTATAACATCATAGTTAACATTTTTTCATATTTGAACATTTCAAGGATTTCAAGTTCATGACTGATAATAAGGTAGAGCAGGTCATCAAAAAATAATTGATCAAACAGGCTCTACTCAATATATTTTTATTTTATTATTATATTCTTTCAACCTCTCTGCTGTTCAACTTAAAGATCATCAAGTTCAAATTGCTCATATAAAAACATCTATATTTCCTCAAGTTTCATTTATTAACTCATTTCAAAGTGTTTTATAATATGCTTGTCTATTATCTAAATTATCAGCCTGTTGTGGAAAAAAAGAATTAGGAATAGTTAAGCTCAATTCTTTAGCAAATTTTTCTCTTTCTTCCACAGCAACTTGATCTTCTCATTTTTCACTTTTTACATATATTATTTCTGCTCAATATGCTTTCATTATATCTATTTTACTTTTTGCAGCATGATGATCAACCACAGCTATAAATTTATATCATCTTTGGGCTGAAACAATTGAAAGTCAAATTCATGTATTTCAACTTGATGATTCAATTATTGTTCATCATTGTTTTAAAATTCACTTTTTTTCGGCTTCAATTATCATATTTAATGCCATTCTATCTTTCATACTTTGTCATGGATTAAACTTCTCTAATTTTAATAAAAGAGACCATTTAGTATTTTTAATAGGTAATTTTAAAATAGGTGTATTTCAAATTAATTCAGTGATATTATTAAATATCATAATTTTTAGTAGTTAAGATCTAATTCAGTAAATTGTTCGTCCAGTTTATAATTAAATTTATATCATTTTATATTATAAACTGATAATTTGTTTGGAATAGGTATTTTATGAAAAGAAGTTTCATTCGAATCCATTTGATATCAAGCTGTGTTTACATAAATTAAAATATCTCAATGATTTGGAGTTCAATTAAAATTGATTTTTCTATAAGTTAATATATCATTTTCCATACATGTATTTCATGCAATTGATGATTTAAATATATTTGAACCTAAATCTGTTTTTTTCAAAAAAATAGGAGTAGGTAAGAAATCTGTATTAAACCATTGCTCTGATAAGTGATTAAAATTTCCATCAACATTTACTAAATTGTCATTATTATTTGCCTTCTTAACTCATTTTACTTTAAATAAAGTAATTCATGCTTGATCTAATAAAGCTCTTCACGGTTCAACATGTAAATTAATTCAATAATTATTTATTAATTCATAAATATGAATTCAATCTATTTTTGAAAGTAATATTTTTTCTAAGAAAATATCTTTAGGATTATCAGTATAATATGGATAATAATTACTAAACTCAATTTTTTTATAAAAGTTTTTTTTATTAATATAATTTTTAATAATACCCCAATTTTCTTTTGAAAAATAATTAATTGTAAATCATCATCAAATATTTAAAATATTACAAGTATATCAATAATCCCTTAAAGATTTGAATTCTATAAATATTTTTCCTATTAAGTTTATTCTTTGTTCTATAGAATATCAATTTAAATGAAATGCTAATCATATAATATCAAAATCATTATACAATTTCTTATATATTGATTTAATATCTTTAAAAGTAAATCAAAACCTACTAACTCAAAAATTTATATCATTAATTCTAATTAATATATTTATTTTTTCATTTTTTTTCCTTATAGTTCTAAGAAAATCAATTTCATTAATAGAGTCTATAATTATATTACAACCATGTCTAACTGCCAATAATAAAAAATCATTATTTTTAGATGGTCAAGATATACTTATATTTTTTCATGGTATTCATTCAGATAATGCTGATTGTAATTCATATTTACTAGATACATCAACTCATATTCAACATTTAGAAGCAACTGACAAAAATGATTTTCATTTATTAGCTTTACAAGCAAAATAAATATTTCAATTTAATGAATATTTACTATAAATATTTTTAAAATAATTTACATTTTCAATAAATATTTCTGGAAATATTAAATGTAATGGTGATCAAAAAACATTTAATAATTCAAATATTTTTTCAGGTAATTTATTTAAAATTTTATTAATTTTATAATGTATTAATGGTTTTATTTCTTTCATAATTAATCTGTTAAATCTTCAAGAATTCTAATATAACTATCATATCTTAATTGATTTATTTTTCATTGTCATAAAGCAACTTTAATTCAACAATTTGGTTCATGAGAATGTGAACAATCATTATATTTACAATTTGAATCAAATTCCTTAAATTCAGGAAAATAATATTTTAATTCACTTCTAGAAATATTGTTTAGTCATAAAGATCTAATTCAGGGGGTATCTATTACATATGATTCATTTCATAATTGATATAATTCCGTAGATGTAGTTGTATGTTTTCATTCTCATGATTTTTTATTAACATCTTGAGTTCTTAATGAAAATTTTTCTTTATCAAAATAGTTAATTATAGATGATTTTCATACTCATGATTTTCATAGTAATACTCATATTTTTCATTTCAACAAACTTCTTAATTCATTTAATCAAGTTCAAGTAATAGTTGATAATTCAATAACCCTTATTCAATTATTTTTATACCAATTTATGATTTCAGGTCTTTCCTCACTTAAATCAACTTTGTTTAAACATATAACAGGATCAACACCTCAATTTTGACAAATTATTAAATAACGATCAACAAGATTTGGATGAAATAATGGATCTTTAATTGGTGCTATTATAAGTGCTATATCAATATTTGCAGCTAAAATATGTTCTTGTTCAGACAATACTCATATCCTTGTACTATCTCCTCTCATTCTTGAAATAAAACTTTTTCTATCTTTTCTCTTTTTTATAATTCAATATCAATTTATAGATTCATAATAAACTATATCTCATACAACGAAAGTATATAACATAGATTTTGGAATATTATTATTAAGCAATCATTCCATCTCCTTTTGTTTATTTAAATCTAAAATTGTAATTGTTTCTCCTTTCACAGAACTTATTATTCATTCTGCAATTCATTTATGTGGTTTAAAATCAATATTATTCCATCATATATTATCATTTTGAACCTTATCGAGTCAAAAATGTTTAATCTTTGCTCTTTCTTTTTTAGCCTTCGCTCTTTTATGTTGTTGGCTTTCATATCTATTTAATTTTTCTCACATATTTTCATATTAAAAAATATTTTTAACTCAATAATTACTTACTCTTTTTTCATTTGTTAATGAATAACTAATTATATGATTTACTACATCATCAAAAGAGTATCATTTTGTTTTAGCTCACCATATAAATGCCCCATCAGGATGAAATGACACTTGAGAATTTAATTCAAGAAAATATATATTATTATTTTTATCTAAACGAAAATCAATTCTACAATATCAATTAATATCTAAAATATCTAATATGTCTTTACTGATTTTTAAAAAATTATTTATAATATTTTCATCTAAATTTTCTGCAATTTTTACTATAACTTGATTATTATCCTTTGTTTTCAATTTATAATCATAAATATTACTATCAGGATATAAATATTCAATAGGTTCCATAATTCATAATCATTCAATAAAAGTAATGCTTAAATCTCTTCAATCAACATATTTTTCAATTAGTATATTAGAATTATACTTACTTAATAATTTATTTATTTGAATAGATAAATTATTTTTATTATAAACTATACAGTCTTCATCCATTCACATACTAGATCATTCAGAATTTAATTTACAAATATAAGGAAAATCTAAATCATGTAATAATATTTTATTCAAATCTTCTGTATTCTTAATAATATATCATTTAGGCATTAATATATTTTGATTATTATTCAATATTAATTTTGTTAAAGATTTATTATGAGAATTCATAAGCTCTAATGGACCAGGTCATGTATATTTTATTTCCAGTTGTTCAAGCAAAGAAGGGACAAAACTTTCTCTAGAAGCTCAATAAAACATCTCTGTTACATTAAAAACTATATCTGGTTTTAATTCATTAATATTATCAAGCCATTTACTAATATTTCTATTAGCTTCAATTTTTATTCAATTATAATTTTTATTTATGGAATTATGTAAACAATTTATTGTTAATTCAGAATCAAAATCTGCTTCGTATTCTTCTAATCATCTATTAAGATTGTAAAGTAAAACTATTTTTTTTTTCATTATTTAATTAATTAATAGCTAAATATATTTTTATTATATTATAATAAATAAAAAAAGCAAGTAGGCATGACTATTTTTTTACATCCTAGAAAAATAGTATTAAATAGCAAGAATATTATAAAAAAATTAGCAAATAACTTTATAGGATACAAACTTTATTTAATTTCAATTATCATCCAACAAAAATATTAAAATATATTATAAAATAAAAATTTTTATAAATAAAAAAAACTTTTTAAAATCTCCTTTTCTTGTATAAAATAAATTTTAAATTTAAAAGAAAAGTTTAGATTTACAAATTACTATGTATAATACAAATATATATATAATTTAATTTCTTAAAAAAATCTTTATGAAAAATAAACTATTGTGAACTTTGTTAATTCTTATAATATTTTCTACAAGTGCTTATGCAGATGTATTTCAGGCAAAGGAACAATATAATTCTTTTAATGCAGATTTATATATGTATGAATGTGGCTTTACAAACGATAGTCAAACTTCATCTCTATGTAAATTATCAGCAAATAGTGATGAATTTAAAAAAAGATTAGAATTAATTAACTGGTATGCTGATTTTGATATATTAATGAGACAAAGAATATTTTCTGAAATATTATGGGATTTGGATTATGATGAAATAACATATATGTATGACTGAACAATTACATATCATTGAAGTGACCAAGCCTATGATCGTTTATCATTATATACAAATAGCTATAAACAACGGTGAAATGATTATTTGAGAAATCCAAACATGAATGAAAATGAGTTCAGAGAAGGTATTGCTAATAATTTGTATGGAACTATTGATTACATAGAATCATTAGCAATTTGATTTAATAATATTAACCAACAAAGAGATAATTTAATTAAAGCTAATCTAATTAAAAATGATGAGTCTTTTCAAACAATATATTTATGAAATATTAATGAAATTGAAAAATTATTTAAAGAAAATTACTATACATATCTAAATGTCGGGGATAAAAATTTATATGATTCAATTTACTTTCCGAATGTAAAGAAATTTCTAAACATTGAAAAAGAATGGACTTCATTCTATAGAGATTTTAAAAATTTTGATAATCAAGATTATGTAGATTTATGATATTCACAAAGTGAAACAAACAAATGATTAAAAGGAGATTATTCAAACACATATGAAAAAAAAGTTAATTTTGATTTTGAGATTAATCAAAATATTTGAAAAAATATATTAACAAACAATTCTATAGATGAAAATAATAGTAAAGTTAAAAAAACAAAATTAGAAGAATATGCTGTTTTATGGTGAAAAGATATAACAGTTGATTATAAAATTGTAGAAAAAGCTGTGGTAAATTATTTTTCTAAATATAAAGCTAAAAACTGAATCACACAAGTTATGATCAATGAAAAAATTAATACATTTAAAGAAAAAATCCCTTCTATAATAATTTCATATGAAAAAAAATATGATTTAACAACTATTAATTCAAAAAAAGAATTATATAAAAAGTATATTTGGTTATTTTTGATATTTGAAAAAGTATTAAATGAACATAAATTTTAATATGAAAACAAGAGAGTTATACTCTCTTGTTTTTTGTTTTTTCTAACTTACCATAATATAATTATAATAGTATATTTGCTATATTTGATTATATGACAAAAAAATTATCAATTTTTCTATTAATTATAACTTTAATTAGTAATAATATAAATGCTTTTGCTAATGTTAATGAAAAGTATCAGTGAGTAGTAGATCAATATAGTGATTCATATGAAAATCTTCTTTGACAGAAGGTTTGATTTTTAGTTGAATGAACTAATACAAATTGAAGAATAAAGAGATCTGAGGAAGGATATTTAATTGATAATTTTTTAAAAAATGATTCAGTTAAAAATATTAATTCTTGATTTAATTGAGACTATTGAAATATTAGACTTGAAACATCCTCACAAGCTAATATTGCATCCTACTTCCCTTCAGTATTTGACTGGAATATTCCATATAAAATATATGAAATAAAAAATTGAGAAATTAATAAGGATTCTTGAATAAGTATTTATTGAGAAACTGAAAAGGAAAACCTATGTACTTATGGCTTTACTCGTTCTATAGATTCTGTGAATGATATAACAACAAAAGTTGATGTATATTGACTTTCAGAAGATTGAAATAAGCTTATAGGGAAAGATACTTATAATTCAACAATATTAAATCAAATAGAAAATAAAGCCAATTGAGATATTCAAAAAGTTAATGAATTTATAAATGCTGTAAATAAGAATGCAATATTAATCGAAGAAGATTGAAAACATGAAATATATAATTATTCAAACTATTGATGAAATTTAAAACAATCAATTATGTGACCAGATATGAGTAAATATTCTATTAATTCATATTTGGAAAAAAATTTCAATAATTTTTCTATTTTTGATTCAGAAATTAGGTTTACAGAAACAGAAGCAAGTCAAACATCTAATCTAGAAAATTGAAAATATTGATATCATATATCTTATCAAAAAGATAATAATACTGAAGAAGAAAAATATTATATCATAAATAAAAATAATTTAGTTAAAACAAATTGAGAAATTGATACATTAGATATTAATAAGTTATTTATTCAGTACAAAGATTTAATTAATTGATTTAGTAATGTTGATTCACAAATTGTTTCAAATATTAAAAGAGAATATTCACAGAATATCAAAAGTTGAATATCAAAAATGATTGATACTGATACAAATAAATTATATGAAAAGTGAAGAATTAAGAATAGTTTATTATTGATAGAAATTTATTTAACTAATTTATGATTATCTGTTCAAGAAAACTTTAGAAATCAATTATATAATACAGAAATATATAACTCTTTGGAATTACCTGAACTTACAAAATTAGTTGCGATTTATTATTCTAAATTTTTATCTTCTCTTGAACTTAAATTCACATCACTACATACTGATAAAAATTGAAATAGTAAAATTGTACCCTTAGAATGAAATTTTCGTCAAGAATGGGCAATATGAACTTTAGATGATATTCTAACTAATGTTTGATTTCAATTATATAGTACTGATTGAGAAGATACGGAATTTAGTTTTGATAATACTATTACATATTGAGATTTAGGATCTTCATTTTGAGTTTTTCCATCTATAAAATTAACTTCATGAGATAAAGTAAGTTTTTTAATGTGATTTGCATTGCCATGAGAACCAAATGATGATATAAAGAAATTGTATAACACTATAATTTGAGGCTCAAATTTAGCTATGAAATATATTGATAATAAAGAATATAATTATGTTTATTGATTAAGAGATTTACTAAAACAAAGCCCCTATAAAAGTTGAAAATTAAATTTAAAATTTCTATATAATTCTGCTTGAATTTTAGACTTTTTCTTTAAATATGACTTAAATGATGCAAATGTGTTAGAAGATAACAACTTTAAGACATTACTTGCTATGTCATTTAATTACTTCAATAATTGAGATGCATATAATATTCGTGATATATCAAAGTCAAAATTAACAACCAAACAACCTTATGTTTTCCCTGTTTCATATTTTATCTGAAAAGAAGAAAGAGAATATTCTTATTATAATTCTGAACTAAAAAAATTAAAACATTGAGAAACATCATATTTTAAAATATGTTTATCAGATAAGAATATTAAAAAACTATTAAAAGCTACACCAGAATCAAGTGTTTATACAAAAAAAATAAGTCAGAATTGAAAAGAATTCTTGATAACATATAAAGTACTTGAAATGCAATATAAGTTTGCATGAGAACTAACAATGTGAAGTGATTTCTGATTTTATTGAGATATGCCTCCAGAACAATCAATAAATCTTTGAAATTTTATGAATAATAATCCTCTAAAAAAATTAACCTTTAAAAATGAAAATCTAAAAATAGAAAATTTTTTATCATGAAAAAATATAAATATCTGGTCTGGTTTTATTAACAGGAATATTGATAAGTATTCATATTGATTTAGAGTCTTTTCAAAAGCATGAGATAATTTAATTACATATAAAGAAAATGGTGCTTCTAACAAAATATATGATCCAAATTCATGACATTTATTTAATCCAGTTATAAATACACTAACAAAAATAGAGTGAAATAATTTTTGAGATGGTTCTTGAAAATCTATAATTGAAACCTGAAAAAAAGATACTACATTTGGTGAATTTAATTATACAAGTGATTTATATTCAACCGTTTCATGTCCTAAGTGATATGACTTATATGATGATTATAAACCTATTTATGAGGAAATATATAAAATTATAAATTCTACAGATAATAATAAAAAAAATTATAATACATATCCATTATTAGAAAAGTTAAATTATAGAAAACTTAACTGAATTGATTATCAACAAATTACAGGTTATTTTAATGTTCCTCGTCCTTTTTGTATACATTCATCTTTAAATAAAAATAAAGAAACAGTTATAAAATCAATTCTAAAAATGTTTACTGTTGATGAATGATCTGATAATTTATCCCCTATTGATAAATATAATTATATTCTTCAAAATAATACAAATCCATTTTTATATTATGATGAAGAAAAATGAAATTTTAAGTTTTCTACAACTTATCTTAATACTTTAAGATCATTATTTACATCAGAATATCAAAGATTTCCAACATATAATAAAATAAGTGAAAATTTAGATAAAATTTATACCTGAGATTTAACAAAAGAAATATTATGATATGTAAATTACTCTGATAATATTGATGATATAATTGATAATTTATTGTTATACAATATAAAAAAAATAGATGAAAATGGCATAAATTTTCAATCTAGATATGATAGTCAAAAAATAAAATTAAAATCAATTCTATCATGACTAAATAAAGTCTACTTTTCTTGAATATATGGTATTAATTTATTAAAAAATTCTTCTTGAAATCCAGAAGATTTTACAAATAGTGCAAATGCAGATATATTCCCTATTATTGCTGCAATAAAAACGATAAAAAAAGCATGAATTGATTTTTATTGTATGGATTCAGATTGAACAAAAACAAATTCAATAATTTTAAAATGAAAATGTATTTCTAAAAATACATGAAATTATGCAAATAATGAAAAATTATATATAAACAATTGAAATAATATAGCATTACCAAGTTGAGCTTTCGTAAATAACACTACCCTTTTACCATTTTTTAAACCAGGTATATCTATAAAGGATACTTCGTGAACCTTATTTTTGAATAAAGATGTATCATCTCAAGAACAACTTCCTTTTATCAAAAAAACTAATTTTGATCCTAATATTGATGATATTAATTTAAAACCGAGAATTACGGCATTAAGATGAATAAGTTCTTCAGAAATGATTGAAAATCAATTAAATCAATGATATTGATATAGAGCATGATGATTTTTGTACCCATATTCAAAATTTATAATTTGAAATAATAAAATAAATTTTAATAACCTACTTATTAATTCATCTATTGATTTAAGTAATATACAAAATTGCACAAATATTTTTAATCCAAATGATAAAACTGGTTTACAGGATTGAACTTGTCCAATATGATATTATATAGGTTATTCAAACTGAATAAATGCCCCATTTGTAATAAATAATTGAAACAGTGATAGTTTATGAGTAAAAAACCAAGATTATTATACCTTAAATGTACCTTTAGCATTTTGAGATATTCAAACTAATAAAGATATGGAATATTATGCAAATTCAAATATATTAAATACAAAAGCAGAATTTGTAGCATGAAAGTCTTCTATATTTGTTTATAATTGAGATTATAACCAAAAAAATAAATGAATTGAACTATTAACTTGATATGTAAATTCTGATAAAATTATTGATTCATGAGACTTCTTATTTTTATCAATTGATAATTCTTCAACTTGATTAAATAATAACTCTGTATTTTATGAGGTTAAATCTGATTTTATACCAGAAGTGTGTATATTCTGAAATGATAATATAAATGCTTGTATAGAAGAATATAACACTTATGATACAACTTTTATTAATAGGGCAAGTAATGAAGACATTACAAATAATGAAAAAGTTTGTTTAGAATTAAATTGAACTAAAAGAATTTACACAGAATGACATGAATCCGAAAATGATATTGATCAAACTTGATATTGTAATTTATCATGTACAACAGTAGATTGAAAAGAAAAAATATTTTCTTCAAATAATTACTACTTGTATACAAAAAATCAGTGAGATTCAATATGCTTAGAAACTAAGCCAACAAAATTAAAGATTTTTGATTGATATTCATTAAACAATTTTTTAGAAAAAAATAGTACTTCAGTTAATTTAGGTAAATATTATGAATCCTGAACAGGTTCAAATTGAACATGAATACCAATTAATTCTTCATTGTGAACTTGTTATTACGATAATACAATTAAATCAATTGATTTATCATGTACAAAATGATTTTTATCAAAATATAATAATGAAATATCTAAAGTATCAGATGATTTAAAAACAAATCCAGCTTACAGAAATTCATATAACTATGCATATAACTTAGAATTAGGTAAAAAAGTTTCAAGTAATTTTAACTGAGTTCTAAATAATGATCTTATTGTTTTAACCTCTAATCAAAGCATATTAAATGGGAAAGAACCTACAATAGAATGAGGTTACATTTGATATAATTCAACAATAATTGATGATACAAATTGAGGGATTAAAGAACCCTATTTATTTTCTGATAATGATAATCTTCATTGAGAATGACAAGTGTACAATAACATTTCAATGAAGAAAACAGATACAAAAATATGAAGACAAGAGAGAAGAGATAGATTAAAAGATCAGTTAAAACTAAGTGCTTGAACAGAAAATGATTTGACTGCAAATCCAACTTATTGATTAAATTATATAGCATATAAAGTAAATAAGGATGATTTTTATTCTTTAAATTGAATTATTAGAATTGCAAAAGATTCAACTAAATATTTTTCTAATGTAAAAATTCAAAATCCTTTAAATGAAGAAGAATTACTTGTTGATGTTAATATTTATGAAACTATATTTTCTCATAATAATTTAACTATAAAATATGGTAATAAATTCTATACTTGGTGAGATAATGATGCTTATTGTAACTGAATAAATCCTAATGAAGTATATAATAAAATAGATATGTATTCAAATGATAAAAAGAATTCAAGAGAAGATACTATAACAATTTGTTTGGATAATAAGGATAATTTATCTCAAAAACATGAAATTAAAAATGATATATATATTCTATTGCCTATTAAACCTACAAAATGATATAATAAGTATAACACAAATTGATCAGTTGAATTAGATAATCCTTCAAATAATTTAATAAATAATGATAATGGTTACATTAATGATATGTTAACTTCTAGAGATAGTAAATTTAATTTAAATACTTATTTTCAATGATATTTTACAAATGTATTTAAGACATTAGATTCTTGAGATAATTTTCTTGAAGTAAGTTACTGAGGTAAAATAACAAATTTTTCAGATAGAGCTGTTAAATGAAGAAAAATTGATTTGCAAATTCAAAATTCACCAAAAAAAAGTTGTTATTATACTACTTGTTGATTAGAACATTGTTATACACATACTGTAAATTATTATGAATATAGATGAACAGGAACTAAATCATATAATGTTAATTTCAAAACAAATAAAATTATTTTGAATAATATTCCTAAACTATTAGCTAATTGATTTATAACTAAGCAAATTAAAGATAAATGAATATTTGCATTACCTAGTTATTTTTCCAATTCAAATACATTGTTTAATAATAACTCTAACTCTACAAATCTGTGATATACAGATTATATTTCACCATTATCTTACTCTTCTTGTAAAACAATTTCTAATTGAATAAATGAAGCTCAGGAACAAGTAAAAACAGATTTAGTAAATATTGCTAATATTGATAATCAATCTCAAATAAAAATTTGAAGTTTTACTTTAAATAATAGCTTAGAAATTTATAATAAATGAAATGTTATTAATTCGTTTTATATTCCACCTGTAGAAAATATTACTGATTATTCTAATAGTATTATTTATACCTCAACAATTAAAGATAGTTATTACAAAGCCTGAAACCTATTAAATAATTTAGGTTTAATAAAATCTAATGAAGATTATATTAAAGCATCTTTGAAGGAGAATAATTATAAAGTTAATGTTTGAGATTATCTAGAATTTGAACAGAAAATAAATGTTACGGAAGATATTATCCCTCAATTAATGTTTATAAAAACTCAACTTGATAGATGACTAGATTTAGATATATCAACATTAGAATTTACAAAAAATTGATATAAACAATCCCCTATTTATGCTAACAATGATGAAAATAAAGAAATAATATGAAATAAATACAATTCTAAATTTATTATAAGTAATATAAATAATTCAAGCAATAATGAACAAACAGTATTCACAACAAAAGATAATAATAAATATAATGATACAATTACATTAACAAAAAATAACAAAATTACAGTAACAGATTGAAAATTATTCTTAGAAGTTTTATCCCCTCAAGCAAAAGTATTTGGAACAAAAGGTACAAAATATTGGAGAGGTGGTACTCAAGATATTAATTTAATTTTCGAAAGAAATAACTGAATTGTAAAAGAAGAAGATTTGTCTGATATATTTACTGATTTAGGTACAACATTACAAAAATGAGATATACTAACAATTTGAGCAGGTGAATATATTAGATTTGCCGACAATAATATTAGTTTAAAAATTATTTGATTTAATTCTTTACCTGAATATTTGTTAAATTATGATAAAAAAAAGGTAATGCAAAAGGATCAAATAGTTTGAATTCCATATATTGATTCATGATTTACGAAATTTAAAATTAATCCATCAAAAACTCAACCATATTATGTATTTAAATGTGATAAATTAGATGATTTAGAGAGATTTAAAAAATCTAATACAATTATAGATTTTACAGATAGTATTGGTTCGGAGTATTGTTGAGTATATAATAAATATTCAGATAATGTTTTTAATGGATATCTAAATACAATGAGTTCATATAATAGATTAGTTATGCCTTCTGAAGAATACAGATTTTCATATTGAGATGAATATGATAACAATTCTAAATTATTATGAGAACAAGGTAAATATAATAATATTTCTTTAGCAAGAACTTCAAGATGATATATGAATTGAGATAGAGAAAAACAGTTACTAGTAAATTTATGACTTGTGAAAAAAGATGATATAATAACCATTAAATATAAAGCTAAGATAAATAAATATAATGATATATGACATATATTATATAATTATGATGATATAGATTCAAAAAGTTTAAAAAATTTAAATGAAGATAATGATACCCTTCTATGAAATATACATAATAAAAATAATGATATTTATACAAAAGCTTTAAAAACACAATTATTATTTTTAACTCATTATTGAGATGAAGAAAAAGTTTATGATAAAGAACAAGTCTTTGATGATTGAAAAAGTATAAAATGAAAAATTGAGATAACACCTAATATAGATATTTCAATTGTTAATCTATCTTGAAGAAAATGATATATATGATGTAATCCCATAAATGAAACTCCTTGAAAATGTGACCAATTTTATAGTTTAGAAACATTTAATAGAGATTGAGAAGATAATTCTAGTAAATGAGAAGTTATTAAAAAAGATTGAGAATCACAAGTTATATTATATAAAGGACAAAAGTTTTTCTTAAGAACAACTATTGCTAATAATTTTATTGAAAAATGAAATCTAGATAATTCTTTAAAAAACCTGAAATTAAAATTATTATATAATTCAGATCTTGTATTATTTGATTGAATAGTTCTAGAAAATAGTTTTAATTCTGATAATAATCTAATTCAAAATTCTTTATGAAATAAAACTACTTTAATACCTGAGGATCTTGATAGTGATTTAAAAACTATAATAACTAATAGAAAAGATTATATTCAAGATATCCAAAACTCTTCAGTAACAAAATCTTACAAGCAAATAAATTATAGTATAAATACATCTAAATTTAATTGAGAAGGTTGAATTACAGTTGATTATTTATTCACGATTAAAAACACATTAAATGCAGAAAATATTAAAGATTTATTTTGAACAGCATTTTTAAAAGATATATGATGAATTTTTATTGTTACAAGTGAGTTTGAAAAAAATGAAAATAAAGAATATCTATTCCCTACTAATCATTGAAATAGTGCATATATAAACTGAGAAGATTATGATTGAACTAAAAAAACAGTAATTTCAGACTTATTTAATAATAAATATGAGTCAATAAAATCAAATAATAATAATGAATTAGGATGATATAGTTTTCAATTCTTTAAAATGCCATTTACTGAAAACTATAAATTTTTAGAAGAGAGTGATAATATGATAACAAATTTAAATCCAAAATTAGCAGTATTCAATGCAAGAATTGTTAATTTATGATGAAATATAAAAGGAGTCTATACATGAGATATTTCTGATTAAAAATTAGCATTAGAATTAACTTTATCTAATACTGCTGATGAAAGTATAGTTTTATACGAAGACTCATTAAGATTTTCTTTACCTAATTGATTTAGTCTAGATAAAATTGATTATATATCTTTAGATTATTCTAATAAAGTTAGCACAAATATTATAACAAAAGAACTATATTGAAATACTAATAATGTTTCTATAAATTTAAATAAAGACTATTGAAAAAAAACATATAAATTAAATCAAGATACGGATACATTAATTCCATGAGAAAAAGTCCAATATTTAATTTATTTGAATGTAGATAAAAATTCAGTAGACCTATTTTCAACTTTCACAGCTAATATTGATATTATCAATGGTATGGATTTAAGTACACTTTTTACTGATACGTGAATAAATATAGAAAAATGATTATGAGATTTAACAATTAAATCGTTACCATTAATTAGTGAAAATGATGCATATTTATGAGTTTGATTTATAAAAAACAAAGTGAGTAATAATAAATTGATAGATAATAATAATTGAACCAGTTGATATAATATAATTGCCTGACATTGAACTCAATTAGAGTATTCATGAGATAAAGCTAATAATAAAATACTAGATTGAAATATTCAGCCTCAAGTATTTAATATAACAAATTTGATTAATGAGAAAAAAAATAGTTATTCTGTAATATTATGAGATAAATTATTAGAAAACCCTAGTATTGATTTTATTTCTTCATGAAATCCACATTATATTATCAAGCCTGATTTTTCTTGAAATGTAAACCTAACAAATAATACACTTTATTATTTTGGTGATTATGATGTTTATATTTGAGATTATAATAAGGATTTAGACAGTATAACATTTCATGCTAATGAAAACTTATTAAAAAATAATTTTTCATGAATTACTATATTTACAAAATGAAGTATTGAGGTTAATCAAAATATCATTTTATACAATAATGTTTCAGATATGAATGTTAATAGTGTTAATTATGTAGCATTTATGTGAAATAAAATAGAAATAAATCCTAGAGTAACTTCAATTGAATGAACTTATGCTGCTCCGTTAACAAATAATGCATATATAGAAATTATAAATGATTGAAATTATATAAATTATTCATCTAGTTGAAATATATGAATAATAAGACCTGGTTATAGTAATATTCCATTAATTGTAAAATGAAATGTTATTTGATGAAATATTATTCGTGAAAGAACTATAAATAAAACAATTGATAATGAAAATATTACAGAGAAATATGAATTTGATTATAAATTATATCTATGAATTCCACCAGTTATGAGGAAATAGTATAAACAATTAATTCTTCATATTAATTTAATAATAAATGTGTTATTAGTTTCATATATCCATAATTATAATAGCTTAGTAACTAACATAAATTTTATGAAAATCATTTATATTATTTTATTATCATTGTTATTAGTTTCTTGTTGAGAAAAACAAATTAATAGAAATAACATTGAAAAAGTATCAATTGATTCCCAAACAAGCAACAAAAATTATTCACAAACATGATTTAATAATATTAGTAATCCAAACAATATTATTGAATATGATTTAAATGAAAATGATAAAAAAAGATTAAATCTAATAATTAGTAAAGAAAATGAAAATATTTTTCAGGATTTAGAAATTAGTAAACTAAATAATGATATTAAAAATTTAGAATCAGAAATTAATGAATTAAAAACTTGAAAATATTTAAAAAGAAAAAATGATTGAACAACTTATAATTTAACTGATTTTAAAAAAATTAAATTAGAGAAAGTATCAAAAATTATTGCAAATAGTACTTGAGAACTTGTTGAAGAATGAGAAACAACAGAAATAGAAAATGAAATATATTTAACTAATTATAATATAAAAAATTCAAATATAAATAACTTTAGTACTAGTTATAAATTTGATAATTTAACTTGAGAAAATAAAATAATTATTATTCCTAATGAAGAAGCTGAAAAAAAGTTAAATAATTTTTTAGAGTGATTAAACTTAAAAATAAATACTTTAATAATAGAGAAAGAAACTTTAAATAATTGAAATCTTACTGAAGATATTTTATATGAGAATCAAGATACTATTGTTTATATGTTAAAAATGAAAGAAAATCAATTAGCTGAAATTTTAGATAAAAAAAATCTAAATATAGAAATAGATAAAACTAAAAAATTATATATTAGTGAACTTTGAAAATTAGAATCTGAATTTAATATAAAAGAGGTAAATTATGTATTTAGCTCTGTACTAGAAAAAAATAATATTAACGAAAATAATTTTATAAATTTAGAAACAAAACAGATTAAACAAATTATTAAAGATTATGAATCATGAGAATTGGTAAAAATTACAAAAAAAATTGATAATTGATTAAATATTACTAATAATAATTTATATTTAAAAATAAAAAATGATAAAGGTATTAATATATATGTAGATGAAACTTTTTATTTAAAAGCTAAGAATAGTATTAATAATGGATATAACGATTTCTTAGTATATACAAAAGAAAATGATAATAATAATTTTTATTACTTCCTAACATGATATGATAAGAATAATTCATATTTTTTGTCTTTATCTAAAAATTTACTAAATAATATAGATAATAATCTTTTTTATTTATTAACAACAAGTAAATTAAATAACAGTTTATCATATCAACCAAATATCAGAGCTGATATAATGGAAAAATGATTAATATTAATTTTTTTTAAAACAATAAATTCTGAAATTGAAATAAGCTGATATACTGCTTATCAATTAAAATCCATTCTTGAAAAAATTTTATAAAAAAGTTATATATTACTGTAAAATATTTGAATTCAATAAAAAATAATATAATCTTTCTATAATAAAACGATTTTAATATAATTAAAATAAAAAAGTGTGTAAATAGAACAACTATCGATGTTTCTATTTACACACTTTTTTGTACAGTCGTTCAGTTTTAACTAAAATTGTATATCTAATTTTTTTCAAATTCTCAATAATTATTATAATAAGGAGTTGTAATAAAATAATTTAAGAATACATAGGTAAAATTTGATAATTCCATTCACCATGAAAATCTTCTTTTTTAATATTTACTTTTGCAAATTCTATATCA